>Ga0180301_10000220_pt1 | contig 43584 bp, 45 predicted proteins | sample GuaBasSediGuay16_FD_121797 | JGI IMG/M metagenome (GOLD analysis project Ga0180301, IMG submission 121797) | Subseafloor sediment microbial communities from Guaymas Basin, Gulf of California, Mexico - Guay16, Core 4569-2, 12-15 cm | ecosystem: Environmental > Aquatic > Marine > Hydrothermal... | reverse complement strand
GTAGCAATGGGCGCCTACGCACACCCACACGGAACAGGAAGAAGAAAACGCCCCGGCGGATCAACATCAGTACCACGCACAGCACCCCCAGGAGCCAAAGTGGGGCATATAGCTCCGCGAAGAACAGGTCGCAAGCGCGGAACAGCACGGACTTCGTAAAATTTATCTTACCGGACTTGTGCATTTCATTTACCTTTGTCTATTGATTGTTTAGTAATGCTTACTTTGTTTCTGTCTTTGTTTATGAGTCTCCTTGCTTGAGGTTGGAGAGGGAAAAGTTGGGGGTGGGGGAGATTTAGTTGGAATTTCTTAGCGTTTTGTTTTGTGTTAGTGTTTGTTTTGCTTTCTTTATTGCTTCTGGTATCTCTAGTCCTAGGTCTTGATACAACTTCTCGAGTTTCTCTAGGTTTTGTGGATTTCTTTTATAGCTTATTCTGACCTTTTTGACGTCTGAGGTATCTGCTTTGATTTCGTGTAGTTTAAGTAGGCTTTCCAATAGTTGTCGTTTAAGAGTGTTTTTGGCACAGTAGTAGACGAGTTTTCCTCTGCTGTCTAATTTTACGTTCATGAGGAAGTTGTAGAAGTCCTGTAAGTTTAGGATTTTCAGTGCTCTATGTTGTCTTTGAAGTTCCTTCTCAAGTCTGCTCTTATTTATGGGGTTCACTATGTAGTTCATGGTTTTTCTAAGCAGTTGCACTATAGTTGTTGAACTTAGTGGAAGTATGAAGTATGTTTCTCCGGATTTTTCTCCTGTACTGTATGGTATACCTAGTACTTCTAGTATTAGTGCAAGGATTATTCCTTCAACGCTGTCTACTGGTATACAGAGCATTACCTGTGATTTCATTACTGTACCGTCAGAGTCAAGTAGCCCTGCAAGGAATTGATACATGTTATCATCTGACTCAAATATTGTCTTCACTATTGGCCTTACTATGTGTATTAGATCTTGGAGAACTCCATGTATTTCCCCACTACTTCGTCTAAACAATTCAATTACGTAGTTGATATAATGTTTGAGAGATGCTCTGAGATCTCGATACCAAGTGACTTCAGGTAGTATCTTTCTCTCACCTTTATCATTAAGTATCATTGATGTGATGTTGTAGTGTACAGTGTATCCACCACTAAGTTTTCTATAGATCCCAAATCTAACTTCGTGTTGTGGATATGATGAGAGTACGACAATTTTCTTTCCAAGTCGTGAAACCGTATACTTAGCTTCGTAACTTGTCGATACTGCTCTCTTCCCATCACCAAGGAAGAGGCCGAATCTATAGTGTGGTGTCTTCTCTTGATTAGTTACAATTCTAACCTTTAGACTAGGTACTTCACGTTGCTGTCTTGGTTTTAATCTATCGAGAAGATCGATCCTCTTAGCTTCTTCTAGAGCTAACGTATCGAGGTCCTTTATGAACTTTAGAAAAGCCTTAAATTCTGGAGACCCCACCCTAAACTCGAGGATCCAAAAAGACCCCTCTTTCATCCCCTATCCGCCCCCCTTCCCACCTTACCAGCTCCTTACTGGGTAAGGTTGGGGGGAGCGGATAGGGTCTGTCATCAGGAGTTAAAGGTCATTACTCCTTTCGATGTTTGTTTCTATGTTGGTGTTCTGGATTTACTAGCACGTTCTTTCAATGTTTGTTTCTGTGAAGTCCCTTGTCCCCCACCCCCTCTCCTTCACCTACCCTAGTTCATCCTCTCATTGCGTTACGCTCAAGATCCCTAGGGTAGGTGAAGTTCCCCCTCATCGCCTTACGCTCAGGGAATCACCCCAGTACCCTAAAGGGTACTGGGGATCATCTGTAGTAGGTGATGTTGTACTCAAAGATAAGTCTTTAGCAATGTATGGTGCACCGTATGGTACACCACATGGTACACCATTTGGTACACCTCACGATCGAGGTATACTAGGTACCCACTCTAGGTATCTGTTATCCAAATAGTGGTACCTAGAGTAGGTACCAGAAGTGAAGGGGAGAGTATTCATGGCATGCGGCTATACTCTATTGAACGAAGGCAAAGGGTTCTAAGCTAAAGCCGTACCTAACCTCATGCTTAATGTGTCATGTTTCCAAGCCATGAGTATGCTGCATCCTTGTAAAGAGAAAAACTACGATCTGTATTCCCAGGTCTTCTTACATCCTGAGTAATGGGGTACATGCTGAGACATAAACTTCAAGATCGACATACCCCGCATAGTGGCTAGAGTAAGCTCTCATTGTAAAGGGCTTGAGCTACTATTGGCATGGAGGTGAGATACTACTCTTCACGCAGGTACAACGTCAACTATCTTTACGTATGCATTACTGCCTTCCTGCTGTGGCTCTACCTCAAGTACCACTTTCACAGGGTACTTAGCATTCTCTGCAGATATTGTTAAGATAAGCTTAAGCTTTGCTTTTTTGCTGTAGAGTTTCCTAAGGTCTATGCACGTTCTTAATGGTCTACAGCATGGATCGTACTTGGGGCCCGGTGCACCATATTCACTATAGATCTTCAGTACTCTATGCTTGCGATCTATGTACCCAATTAGGATCTTTGCTGTAACACCAGGTGTAATATCGGTTATGTGACAGTAGTCGGTATACACCCAGGGAAACCCAACCTCAGCCTTATGCCTATGAATATATCTTGTAATGGGGTATTCAGGTGTAGACCATGGGACGTACTCACCAACAACACGTTTAGCACATAGTGAGAACTCCTCACATGCTCCTTCTCTTTCTCTCTTAAGCTTACATGTATCACAGTCTCCTACTACGAGGAAATCGTTGAGATGCTCTTGAGCTTTACCATTATGGTCAATGACCTCCATTCGAATAGATGCTCTAGCTCTCTTCAACACATTACCTCTTGTAACAGCTTCAACAACTATCTTACCTTCTTCGTTCACGACCTTATCCCTGGCACTGGTCACGATGATTTCACCTGTTGAACCTATCCACTTGAACCATTCTTGGAGTGTGAACAAGAGACCTGAGAACGGTATCTGAGCAAGTACTGCCTTCTGACCTAGCTCTAGTCTCCCAGTAAGTGCTATTAATAGCAATGCAGAGGCAAATATGTACGTGAGCACGAAGTAGCTGAGCTTCATACGTGAGAATACTTGCGGAATACAAAATACCTGGAACAACTTTCCATGCCAAAGCTCGTAGGGGTATGCTCTATATATAGCATGAAGTAGTATCACAACGATGAAAATCATCACAAGCACGAGATATACTTGAATGTATAGAGCTGTCCAGACATAAATATCAGGCACTAAGTAATGACTAAGCAGCAGTAAAACAGCAATAGACAATATCATGATGTGGGTACGTGCGTAATCCCATAACCGACAACAAAAGGTACTTAACATTGTCTTTACATGCCTAGGCGTAAGCCTATACATAGCATACATTACTTAATGTGTTCGCTTAATGTGTAAGGTTTAATTAAGTACCTTACGTCCTGTTCTTGGAAGAAAGCTCAAGACTTTATGTGTTAGAAAGTTACCACTCTCGAGGTCTTAGGTCAGTCGCTATGCCTAATCCTTTGCATTCCTTTGAGAAAGTAGTGCGTGGGCTCTTTGGCCAAGTGTGTATCCCTTCTCATTAACGTAGGTGATCACTTGAGAATTTTCTATGAGTTCTCTCTGAATTCAAGGAAGAGATTTCTAAGTTCTCGTGAGCATACTCCTGCCTAGCATAGTAATAAGTTGAGGTATGGTTTTAACCTGGTGATTTCCAATGCTTGCTTAAACTTGTCAGCTAGCGTTTTGTTACGTACTGTGATTCCTAACTCTGTAGCTTCCTCTAGCTCTATCTTCCTTCTCTCACATATCCATCTCCGAGAAGTACTCCGAGGAGGTATGCTATGGTTTCTCGTTTACTCCAATCTAGCTTCTTGTAGTGAACTCGAATCTCTACGCCGTGTCTTAACAGTACTCTCCTAATGGTCTTCCTACTGATTCCCAGTAATTTCTCAATTGCTCTCTGTGAGTATCCTCGTCTATAGAGCTCAATTATCTTCTCCTCAACATCTTGAGTGGGCACATTGAGCTTCTCTACTGGGATCCTAGCTATAGAGATTCTCTCGCTACATGATTTCTCTTAAATTGAGTTTGAGTTAGTGGTTTATCGAAAGTAATTGAAAATTAGGTAGTGATTTAGTGACTTTACTTCAGCTAGGTCACTCTGTTGATACTACTTACGTGTTCTCTTGACTTAGGTACCATCTACCCTCAATCTATTCTCATAGGTTTTGCTCTCGTTGCTTCTGAACTTAGCTCCTATTCATGGATGTAGTGATACTGATGAACTACCACGTGCCTATTGTGATAGGAAGTTCCTACGTTCTAGCGCTCTCTCTAACTTTATTTACTGGATCATCTGTTAATCTCCATAGTCCTCTCTTGATGTCTAAGAGTACGATACCTAATTCGCTAGATACGTAATCACTGAGAGCTACCTCGTCAACGTATGGATTAACTACTATGTTTACTCTAATCCTCTTGGGTTCTCTATCCTCAAGAACTAGCTCTAACTCACCACAGTTCTCGTAGTATGGAGTAATAACCTCACCACCAGTATTGAGTACAGCACTAACTGATGATTTGGGAGGCCATAGATTCAGCTTCTCAGCTATGGTGAGGGGTACAACTATGTCTGGTGTATCAGTTTCAAAACCACTATTTACGAGTGCTGTAGTCTCAATATTAATTCTGACCCTAATCCTACAAGCCACCTAAATCACCTAATAACCATGACCTTCTTCATGTAACCTAACTTCTTGTAAGGCATTATCTTCGAGATAAACTCCTTCAGTATTCTCAAATCTCTTTCAGATACCTTACGAGACATGCTCTAGATTCCTCATTGAATATCTAATGAAGTACCAAGTAGTAAGGTATACCTTCTATGGAGGTATGTGATTTATCTCGATCCCCTAGTTAAGTCTCTAATCTCCTCAAGAATTCTTCTCATGGCTCTTAACTCACTAATGATATCTAACCTAAGTTCATCTACTTTACTCGTTAAGGTACTTATCTGCTTCTTTGTTGAACCAGTAATCCACGTCATGACACTGAGTACTGTACCCACCAATGTTAGTGTTGCTGAAAGGATATCAACAATAGGAGATGAGTATAGTTCACGTAGTACAATACCCAAGATCGCTAGTGCAAGAAATATTAGCCCCAATATCCAGTATCGAAGTTCCATAGTAATACCTAAGAACGTCACTTCCCTATCAAGTAACCCCATTAACCGATTCACCACGTTAGGTAGTTAATGCAAGGTAATAAGTTTTCAAGTTCTTGAGAGGTAACGTAGATTTAGTACCTTTCGTGAAGAGACCCCACAAGACCTACTAGACAGTACAGTACCCAATATAGGGAGTCTCACTAGCTCACTGAAGATTGACGTGAATCTACTCATTACATGGTCCATAGTACTACGTACATCACTGATAGTTGATACCTCATGAACTTGCTTCACACTAACTTCAGTAATTCTCCATCACTTAAACTACGTAAACCATAATTCAGTAGTACTTCTCCAAACCTCTCCTAAGTAGTAAAGTGATTTCGAATGTGTGAAGTTTGAGGGCTATCCTATATTAACGAGATATCTTGAGTAATTTGCAGCCAAGTGAAGAGATGGAAGCGGACTTAACTGCATCACCTCCCTCAAGATATAAGAACTCAGGAATCCAAAATACATCTAACTTAATCAATATCAATTAACCTCAATTAAATATTCTCAACACTACATCAATGGACTACTAGTTAATCAGTAATTGTGCTTACACGTACACTTCAACTATGTGAGAAAATCTACAAGCTACTACAGGAGATGGGTAGTTACTGAGATACACCACTAGAAGTACTACTCAAAGAGATGAAAAACGGTACAGACAAGGGAATCTAGTTCAAGCAAGTGAGAAGTACTGGAGAGCAGTTACAGCACTACTCAACGCTATTGGAGAACTAAAACTGGAAACACTACGTAGAGAAACTAGTTGAAGAACTAAAGAAACCAGAATTAGGAAAACTCTTCGCAATAGCAGAAAGGCTAAGGCAAATTACTGCCATAACTTTATCAAAGCTCAGAACTATTCAATAGCTATAGAGGAGATGTAATTAAGCTAGTGTAAATGCTTAGGACAGTGGCGGAAGAGGAACTCAAGAAGAAGGGAAGTAAGTAATAATGCAGGTAGGACCTAGGTTGACCTATCCTCCTGAAGGTTGTTTTCCTGTGGGCTTAGTACTGTGTTCTCACTGCAGCGCTTGTTCTCACTTTGTTTGATGGGTCTCTACTATGTCTCCATAGACCGTCTCTATACTTGATTACGACTATGCCTAACTCATCTATGAGGGCATCTGTCACTATGCTCTCGTCTAGTGTTGGGTCGACTCCTACATATGCTCTAACTCTTGTCAGTACTTCCTCGCCATTTACGAGCTCTATCTCTGCTAAATCTCTACACACGAAGACTGCTGATGTGTAGTTTCTTGATGCATGTTTTGCTTCGTAGGTATCTGCATTCCGTGGTGGGTATATACCTAGTTCACGACCTATTTCCTTAGTTAGTACTAGGAGTGGTATTGGTGATTCAGCACCACTACTGACGAGAGCTATGAGCTCTACAGCTCTATCACCTAACTTCACTCTAAGTCTAACTCTTACACCCATGCTCCTTGACCTCGCTCTCGCTAACGGGTACGACAATGCTAATTTTCTTGGTGATTACGTACCTACCGTACCTAACGATAACGCGTACCTCCCTACCTACCTTACTCACCATAGTGAACCACCTTCACGTAGTGTTGTAGGGATCACCACAATTAAACTAATTGACTGTTCGCTAGGTACCTACGTGAGAAAGATCTACGTAGTGAATTGTGGGAGAGGAGTTAAATTTCTGAGGTCTGTCAACTGGTGGATAGTGTGGTGTGTAGGTTGCAGAGTAAGGTGTGTATTTTCGCTGTAATGCCAGTGGTGATGTCTTTCCTTGGAACTTCTCTAGCGGTTATGTGCTCAAGGTGGAGTGTACTGGATAGTGCAATCAGTGATCTCGGTTATCCATCTATAATCCTCAATACCTGTCTTGCTCTCTCTGCATACTTCCTATCTCTGTACTCTGTGCTGTATCTACTACGTGTTGACAGAGCTAACTCCATACTCCTTCAGCTTGTATCGATATCTCTGCTGCTCGTTGCTGTGCTAAATATCTCGCTTGGTTTTGCTCACTTCGTAGTCTCTATCTGTCTTCCTGTCTCTAATGATCTTCGTGATGTACAATGCTCTTAGGAATAGGTCAACAACGCTCATTACTGGTCTTGTACTTGCTATTGTGTTGTGGATTATACACTTTACCTGGTCTATTCCAAAGGGTGCTGCAGTACCTGAGTTGGTATCTCTAGTAGTTGCCATCGCATGTTATCTACGTTACTGTGTCCTGCATATGTGGCGTGTATACTCGAGCTAGGTCTGCTTGTACTATATGTACGTCGATCGAAGATGAAAATATGCTACATTGTGTAATGCTGACATGCACCTCGAGTTTAGAAATGTTTCAGTTTGTTGATTCTTGCTCAATGGTTCTTGAGTTCGTTATTTAGGTTCCTGTGTTGGATGGTTGTTGGGTGTTGTTGATGGGTAGTGTTGTAGTTGATGTTAAGGTTCGTGGTCCTAGGGGTGAGGTTGTGGTTAAGGCTCTTGTCAATACTGGTTTCTACGGTGACTTACTTACTAGACCTGATGTGGTTGAAGGTACTGGTATTGAGTTTAGGTATGAGAGGTGGCGTGTACTTCCTAATGGTAGGAGGATTAAGGTTAGGTATGGTCTTGGTGAGATCTGGTTGTTTGATGTGGTTACTGGTGGTGATATTGAGGTTTGGGAGAGATTGAGGTTACCAGAGGGTGTTGATGTTCTTCTTGGTGTTACTGCGCTTGAGAAGCTTGGTTATCGAGTTAATTTAAGGACGGAGGAGTTGGAGAAGGTTGAGCTGTACTTGCTACATCTATGATCGTTACTTTAGGTTATTTCTTCATTGCTTGAGTTCTGCTCCTTGGTAGCAGGTGTGTTTCAGGGTTGTATTACTTCGGTGATACAGGTTGCAGTAATTACTTGTTGAGTTCTTTATCCCCTGATCTTTCTCTTCATCGTTGTTAATTCTTCAGTTCTATAGTCCTAACTTTGTTCCTCTAAGGTTGAAGTTTAGTAATATTTTTCCTGAGACTTTCTGTGGGGTTGTAGTTTACCTGTAGTGTAGAGGTCAGTGCGCACAGCTTTTCTTCACCTATCTGACCGACTGCTACTCATCATCTAGCTAACTAACTACCTAAGGGCTTTGAGTAGGAATCTGAAGACTAGGAACATTACTAATGCCGTGAATATGAGCACTATGATGCTGACTGCAGTGCTTACGGGTCCTGTGAGTACTACTGGTGGGAACGGGAATATCCAGATTACTGCTCCTCCACCACTAGTGATTTTACCTGTATGAAGGAAGATTGGTGCTATGAAGAGCGTTAGAAGACCTAGAAATACCAGACCTAGTCCAAGCCATGTCAGAACCCTACCTATGGTCGGTACTATGGTTGGTACTGGTCTAACTACTTCACTCACCTCATATTTACGAGGTACCTCACCAATTGCTTCCAATCCCTTGCTAGTTAGCTTGTACCTAGGTTTCTTAACTATGAATCCACTCCACTCCTTGACTAGGTAGCCACGTGCTACTAGCGATTCCAGCAACTCATACGTGTCGTATGGACTTAGGTTTAGTGCTCTCGATATTGCTTCAACTGTGTCATAGCCCATAGCTATTAGCTTGAGAATTTCACGTTCGTAAGGTGTTGTCATGGTCCCTACTCGAGACTACTCTATCTCATTTTTAAGCCCAACTCCATGTGCCTCAACACTTCTTACTTTGAATGTTGCCTCTAGCCTTGGGAATATCTTCCTAAGTAGTTGATCTGAAACTGAGAAGAGCTTCTTCGCTATGATTGCTATCTGTAGGTCTTCTGGAACTGCCTTCTCAATTCCTGTACTAGCAGCTATTACATTCTTCCACAGTGTCTTCTCCCTACTAGTCCTTATGCTTCCTCTAGCTATGAGTTCAGCCATCTTGTACGCTACGTAGAACTTCGTGAATCTACGAACTTTCGATGTTAGTTCAGGTACTTTGTACAGTGTTCTGAGGATGTTCAGGAACTCTTCCTCATCTACGAAGCCAAGTGCATAGAGTGTGAAGCAGTACCTGAGGAATCTGAAGAAGGTATCTTCATCTAAACCCTTTATCTTCGAGATGACTTCACCTATGTTTCCTCTCTGAATTGATGCTTTGAGTTCTCGATATAGCTGATCGAGCTTAGTCTCAACATCAAATACCTTCTCAACTAATGCACTTAATTCTTCAGTAATCCCTAAGCCGTACCTACCAACTATGTACAGTGTTATTAGTTCCTTGTCGTACAGTAGTGCACTACCTGCTTTTCCTCTAAGTGGATTCACACCATATCTGTGGTATACTTGGTAAAGTAGTGCTACTACATCTCCTCTCGTGACTTCTCCTCTCTTAAGTAATTCACTCCAGACCTCGATGCAGGCCTGTACCCTATCTCTATGTAGTTCATTTATCTTCGTAGTATACCACCTCTAGTCCTAACTTCATGAATGTACTTCAGAGGGTCTATACCTCTCTGCTGAAGCCATGTAAGTAGTCTAGGAGATAGCACTAAGGGGACAGTACGTAACTTCTCTATATTCTCAACATCGAGTAGGTACATAGCTAACTTCAATCCCTCAATAACTTGTACCAAGTACTCTCTTAGGCTTGTCTTACTGACGTAAGCTCTTCGAAGAACTTCAAGACCTATAGCAGCTAAGTCTGAGCCCAGTGCAATGGACTTAGCTACATCGAGACCTGTTCTAATGCCACCGCAGGCAATGACGTAACCATCGAATACGTACCTGACCTCACATATCGATACGGCTGTCGGAATACCCCACTCACTAAATAACTCAGCTAACTTAGCCTTCAAGTACCTACCACGTTTCTCAGCTCTAATTCTCTCAATTTTAGCAAATGAAGTTCCACCAGCACCACCAACATCAATAGCATCGACATTTACCTGACTTAACCTCCTAGCTACCTCCATAGATATACCGCACCCAACCTCCTTAACCACAATAGGTACACCGAGTTCTTCTCGAAGTTGCTTAATGACGTCTAGAATATTCATCGATACTGCTTCACCTTCAGGTTGAACATATTCCTGAAGTGGATTGAGGTGAATTGCTATGGCATCAGCATCTATCATGTCGACAGCTGTCTTACAGTACTCAATGAACTTATCGGCTTTAAGCTGTGCCGCACCAAGGTTAGCTATCTTGAGAGCACTTGGTGCTAACTCCTTAACAACTACAAAACTCTCTCGTAATTCAGATCTCTCAATAGCAGCACGCTGACTTCCAACGTACATGCCTAAACCAAGTTCCTCAACTACACTAGCTATATTCGCATTCAACTTCTTACCAATATCGTACCCACCAGTTAACGCAGCAATTAGCACAGGTGCATTCAATTTCTTACCGAAGACCTCGATTTCAGTCGATATCTCAGCTGGTGATATTGTTGGCATTGCTTGATGTATGAGGTATACATCCTCAAGCCATGTAGTTAAAACTTCGTACTCAACCTTCTCACGAATAGCAATCTCAACATGTTCTCTCTTCCTCTCCTCAATTACTGAAGTCACTGAGGTATCACCACCGTGAAATCCTTACCAGCAGTACCTAGACCATCGACAATTAACCTCAGTACCCCCTTCCTGAAACCAGAAGCGAAATATACAGGGATCCCTCTCCTCGCTATATCTCTAGCTACGTAGAGTTTCTTCCTAATACCACCAGTAACATCAACTACAGTAGTTTTATCAGTCCCCCCTCTACTCATCACCTCGTGAACCACGGAATCTAGTTCAGAGACATAGATAGTTGAGTAAATTTCATCACCAGAATCACGTAAGATACCTGGGACATCCATTAAGAAGATACAGCACCTAACCCCTAGCAGTACATTACAGAGGTACTTAACGATATCGTCACCGGATAGAATTGAGAAGTTGTACTCACGATCAAGACAGACATCACCATGTAGAACAGGGACAACACCTTTTACAAGTAATTGCTCAACAACATCAATAGGAAAGTACTCCACATTACATCCACAAAGAACAGTCATTGAGAATGGGTGAAGAGGTGAAGCAGCAATACCTCGCTCACACAGGTACTTACACACATACTCACATAAGTTAGCCGCAGCTATGTGAGTTAGGATAGCACCTGAAAACCTAGAAGAATCAACGTATTTACAGCCTAGACCATACTCCTTAGCAAGTTTATGAGCTTCATAACCACCACCAGTAACCAAGACAACACTAAAACCTCTAGACCTCAGATACCTTAGGTCACTAGCTACGTTCTCAAGTACTTCAGCTCTAACCCCACCGCTACCTCTAGACTTATCCGTTAGTGCGGAGCCACCTAGCTTAATAACTACTACATTACTTCCTCCAGACTGCAATACTTGCATACCCGACAACAGCTCCATAGTCACCAGTTATGTCTCCTGAGGTAGCGTACTTGAGCAGTGTAGCGCCCTTAGCACCTAATCTCCTAGCAGCTACTAGCAACGTCATGGTTGGTCCATAGCCACACATCGATATGTCTTCAGCATGCACTACCCTATAGAGCTCCTCTGCAGATAGCTTGAGAATAGCATCTATAGCTAGCTTATCCTTTCTCTCAGCTACTTGCTGTGGCTCGTAGTGCGTGAAGTCTGTACTAGCTATAACAATGACGTTTCTATCAGCAATGCAGTCAGCTATTGCATTACCCAATTCCCTCGCAACCTCTAGTGTCTGTATTAGCATCGTTATTGGGACGATCTTAAACCTACTTCCGTAGATGTACTGTAGGAATGGTATCTGAACCTCTACTGAGTGCTCTCTTATATGCGCTAGCTCATCAATGTCCACAACTCCACTCTTCTTGACGATCTCCATAGCTAGCTCAGTATCGATAGGTACTCTACCTAGCGGTGTTTCCCACTCTCCTTCAGTCATTATGGCTATACCAGATCCAAGACCAGTGTGATTCGGTCCTATTATTATAACTGTATCCGGTACACCGTCCTCAGCTAGCAGTAAATACCCATGCGCAGCAACAGGTCCTGAGTACATGTACCCTGCATGTGGACTAACTAGACCAAGTACCTTCTCTACCCTACCTTCTCTAATACTAGGTAATCTACCAGGACCAAGTGTATGTCTAAAGCACCACTCAATTCTCCTCCTAAGGTCTTCTGGATCAGCTTCGTAGAAGTAACCGGCTACAGCAGCTCTCCTAACCTTCACCTAATCACCTCTATAGCTAAATCGTTGTTACGGTTTTGGCTTCAAATTCTTCAGGTGGTACAGGTAAATCCCCATCCGGTGGTAACTCACCTCTCTCTCTAAGTACTTGCCTTGCCAGCAACCAGTATATGAGTGCTAGTGACCTCCTACCCTTGTTGTTGCATGGTATTATGAGATCTACGTAGGCTACTGGTGAATCGGTATCACATAGAGCTATCACTGGTATACCCATGAGTGCTGCTTCATCTATTGCCTGTGAATCAGCTTTAGGATCTGTAACTATGACTAGATCAGCTTCTGTATAGGTCTTCAGTACTGGGTTTGTGAAGGTTCCTGGTATGAACCTACCTATGATGGGTTTAGCGCCTGTGAACTTACAGAACATGAGTACTGGTCTCTGACCGTACTGTCTAGCCGATACAGCAACTACCTTACTTGGTTCGTACCTAGCAATCATCTTAGCAGCTATTCTAATCCTCTCATCAATTTTTCTCAAGTCAATAAGCCAAAGTCCATCAGGTCTAACACCGTATATGAACCCCCTCTTAATCATGTAGGAACTTCTGAGGTGAGTACCTATCCTCACACCTGCAGCTAGGTATGTCTCTAGATTGATCAGCAACTCAGGTTGTCTCTTCTCTTCAGTTGTTGTTTCTTCTCTTCTCTCCTCGCTCATGAAGATCAACCTCTCAAAATAGTGTTGGGTGAACTTAAAAAGCTTGTTAAATTACCTCATGAACTTCCTCAGTGGTGCTTTATTCATCTTTGCTCTCTTCCCTAAGTACTCAGCTACTCTAATCAATTCATTTAACTTAACTATCCTCTCACCACCAACAGTACCAGTCTTAATTATTGGACATCCAAAGGCAACAGCTAGGTGCGCAATGACTTCACTCTCAGTCTCTCCTGATCTATGGGACATGATGGGTATGTACCCATGTTCCTTAGCTAGCGTAATGGTCTCGTACGCTCTAGTTATGGTACCTACCTGATTCGGCTTAATTATTATTCCATTTGCTGCCCTCACCTCGATACCTCTCTTCAATCTCTCACTATTAGTTACGAAGAGATCATCACCAGTGACAATACATCTATCACCAACTCTATCCCTCAACTCCGCAAAGGAGTTGAAGTCCTCTTCATGAAATGGATCCTCGACATATACTAGGTCATACTTCTCGACTAGAGAAGTTATGTATTCGAGCTGTTCCCTAGGACTTCTCTCAACCTTATCCCTAATGTAGATGTATTTACCCTTCTCAGGATTCCACAGCGATGATGCAGCTACATCAATACCCATCCTAATCTCAATACCAAGCTCCCTACTAACCTCCCTACAGACCTCATAGACAGCTTCAAGAGCCTTATCATTGCTTAGGCACGAAGTCCATGCTCCTTCATCATTCCTACCACCAGCGAAGTACGGATCGTACTTCCTAATTACCTTAGGTAGTCTTGAGTGAACTACTATGTTAGCTCTCACAGCTTCGTACATCGAATCCGCACCAAGTGGAATAACGAGAATTTCCTGAATATCAGGTCCCAACCCCTTAGAGTGCTTACCACCACCAAGTACATTACCTAGTGGATACGGTAGGAGACAAGCCATAGCCCCACCAAGGTGCTGGAATAGCGGTATGCCATGGGTAGCTGCTGCAGCCTTAGCTACAGCGAATGATGTTGCCGTTGCTGTAGCACCGCCAATCCTACTGAAGTTACCAGTACCATCTAGCTCCCACAGCTTCCTATCGACACCCTCCTGATCATCAGCATCCATACCGATGATCTCAGGTGCGACAATGTTCTCAAAGGCCTCTAGAGCAGCATCAATACCGCCTTCAGGAAAGGCAACAACCTCATGAGCACCTACAGAAGCCCCTGAAGGTGCACTAGCTCTACCATAACCCGTACCGGTGTATATCTCGACCTCTATTGTCTCTTCACCACGTGAGTTAAAGATCTTTCTAGCCCAAGCATCAACGATTTCAGTATCCTCAGCAGTAATGATCTCACGAACTCCTCTCTTTTCACGACTCAAGATACACCACCTAGAGCAAGCACATTAGACAAGTATTAGTACTTTACCTAAAATCGAGAACCACGAGAGTAAATGACTCTACGCGATGTAACTACATACCTAGTAGATTTACTAGCAATAGAAGTCAAGACAGTACCCCACGTATCGGTGACAACGTGGCGAGGATGCACTAGCTCGAAAACAGCTAGATCACACCTACAATCAACATCGAGAACACCAAAACCAAGCCCCTCACCAACAGCACACCTGAGCACATACCTAGGATCAGAAACACCAAACTCACAAACATTAGCAACGTAGACACCGTAGATACAGGAAGAGAGAGAACCAACAGAACCAGAACCAAGACAAACCCTACAACCACGAATCAACGATACGTAAGAACCAACAGAACCGCACACCCTACCACACAGCTCAGGAACCTTAACAACAACACCACCCAACCTAGCAACAACAGAGTACTCACCACTAGTCAACAGGGAACAACCAATCAGTAGAGAACCAGGAATAACAGGCCTAGCAACATCAATCACAGAATCCCTAACATCACGAACCTCATTGTAGAAGGAGATAGCTATGGGGAACCCCCACTTCTCCCTAACAAAACACAGTAAATCAACAACATCAAGACGAACAGGAACACAACTCAGGTACAGACCAACATCGATGCCTCTCCTCCTAAATTCAATCAACCCACGAATACGAGACCAAAGAGAGACAGGGTCATGAACAGGAACAGGAACTAAGACAGTACACTCAAGACCGAGATCACGAGAAACTAAGTAAGTAACCTCAATAAACTCAGAAACACAGAACACCCTGGAGACACCCTCACGACAAAGACTCCTCAACCTACTCCTAACCCAATCCTCAGGAGAAACACCACGAGGAGGAGAGCCAATGACAAAGAATGAATTGACAAGAGCAGGAACAACAACACAACCACTACAACTCAAAACAACATCAGCACTAATACCCAAACCAGAACCAACATCAACAACTACACCATCCTCAACAAGAACATCAACACCCTCCCAAAACACACCCCTAACAACATCAACAACCAAATCACAATCCCTAAGCAAAACCCTCACACAAACACCCCTCACAAACTACCTCATAAAAGTAATGAATTACTACAACAACCTAGCAAAGATATACGACAAACTCTACCTGAGAGAACAAATACCTAAGTACCTACTCATACTAGAGAAGGTGAAGGTAAGAGGGAGGAGAGTAATAGACATAGGTTCAGGAACAGGAACACTAGCACTCATAGCAGCACCAGTAGCTAAGTACGTACTCTGTCTAGACATATCGAGAAACATGCTGGAGATAGCGAAGCAAAAGTTGAGACACCACAGCAATGTAGATCTACTACAGGCGACAATGACCAAGATACCCATCAGGAAGAAGACCTTCAACACACTAACAGCAGTGACAGTAATGACGATAGAGCTCATGAACTACCTAGACGAGGTACTGAACCTAGTGAGAGAAGGTGCAGAGATAGCAATAACAGTACCGAAATCAACCAGCAACCTAGCAGTAGAGGTAGCGACGAAGTTACTAGTTCACAGATACAGGGTAGAGGTCATAGATGACGACAGTAAGGACTACATAATCATAGCGAGGACAAGCTAGCTGAGAACCTTCTTCAACACATCTAGAACCCCCCTCAAATCATCACCACGAACCACGTAATCAGCAACCTCCTCAACCTCAGGACCCTCAGGATTAAACGCAATAGAAACACCACCTCTCTCCAACATAGGGACATCAATGACACCTTCACCAATCACAATAGCCTCACTACACGAGTAACCAAGCATCTTGAGAACCTCCTCCATAACCACACCCTTATTCCTATCAGTAACCAGCACAAGAACATCACCGGTAACAACCCCACCACAAACCCTCAACCTATTAGCAACCAAGATATCTGGAGCAGCACCAGCACGAGCAAGAGCATGGTAAACAACATCGAGACCAGCAGAAACACCAATAACCCTCAAACCCCTAGACCTAGCAAACTCAATCAACTCACAAGCACCAGACCTAACAGGAACCTTGGAAACACACTCCAAAACCTCACCCCAAGACCTACCTCTCCACAAGAGAGCATCCAACTTAGCCCAAGCAACATAGTCAATCACACCAGACCTATACCACAACTCATGAACTCTAGCCCTCTCCTTAGTACCGAAACACCTATGTAGAAAATCCCAGATATTAATACAGGTCAAAACACCATCAACATCAGTAACCAAGACCCTGAACATACCCAAACAACCAAGACAATACCGAGAATTAAACCTAACGACTTAGAACAACCAAACGAAAAATTAGACCATGAAACCAACATCAAGTCGAGAAATTAGACCAAAGAAACTAATTTAAAACACTTAGGAAAGAGCAGTACCGACATCTAGCTCATAGGGTGAAGTCCGTATGAGTAGGACCATAAGTAAAATACTCGCAATAACATTAGTCCTAGCTCTAATATCAATATCAGCAATAGTCCTAGCAGAAAACCAGTACTACCCCACACCACCAGGAGTAGCAACACTGAAATTCTACACAAGACTATACCTACCAAACGTAACAGCAGCAACATACCCAATAGATGCAGCAGCATTCAGCAATCAGGAAGTTAGATTAGTAGTCTTCAACGCAACAGGTAAGAAACTAGTAATTGATACAGGTTGGATTAAGACAAATGAGACAGGTTGGATCGAGTACACATACGAGATATCACTAGCAGACTTAGAAAAGTACGCAAAGATTAAGGAAAGATTAATACCACCAACCTACGCAGACTACATCATAACAATCCTATGGAGATTCAAGGCACCAGACGGAACAGTACTAGTATTTAGAGGACTCAACGAGACACTAACTCACGTAACCTGGCCAGAACTATTTGAACACCTCAACACAACAGAACTACCACTAAAGGACATAACAGCACTTGGTATATGCGTAATGTGTCCACCTGCTGATGTGTCAGGCGTAACACCAGAACCAGTAGCTGGTGTACCAGTCAAGATAAGACTAAACAAGACAGTAGTATTCGAAGACGTAACAACAGATGATGGATATACCCACAAGTACTTCAACTACAGTAGAATCTACGTAAAGTCCTTCGAAGTAACAGAGGACAAGTACAAGGCAGAGATAGCACTAGCTAAGGAGTACGTACTAACAGTGTACCACGCAGGTGTACCAGTCTACAACGAGTCATGGATAGGGCACTACCCAGCACCAACAGATAAAATTAATACAACAGTATACGCATATGTTATACCAAAGCTAGTGATTAAGGTGTACCTACCAGAGAACCTAAGAGGTAACTTGACTTATTCGAATGGATCATCAGTAAGTCTCTTCATAACAGGTGCACTAGACCTAGAGGTAGCACTACAGTACGAAGGTAAGGTAATTAACTCAACACACACATCAACGGGTATTGCTGAGTTCAGGAAGGTACCAATACCAACAGACAAGAACTACACACTAGTCATTAGAGAGCAGCTAGATGAGACGAGATTCGTATTCGGTACAGTCTACAGAGCCCCACTCAACCTAACAGTTAAGAGCTGGAGAGAGGTAGTAAATGTAGGAGAGGTCAAGTACGATGTCTATGTACCAGATCCACTAGTCAGAGAGAAGAAGATACACCTAACATATGGGCTAAAGCTAATCAATAGTGAGCTACACGTAAATGTAACAGCACTAGTTGGTGCAGTTGCAATACGTGTACTAGACATGTCTGGAGCACCAGTAACAACACCATTCGTAGCAGAGATCAAGAGCTACTTCGGTCCAACATTTAAGGCACCAGCGTACCTAGGTGGTGAGCAAGCTGGATATGTAGCACTACCACCATGGCTCTCAATAGTGGCGACACCTGAAACAACGACAAGGTTCTCAATTTACTGGAAGGAGGGTGTACCATACGGTATACTACCATACTCCAGGTACTGGGTCAGAATCTGGTACAGAGCAGAGCCAAGGTACGTAGCAACAGATTGGACAGAGTTCGTAGTACCATTCAACGAGACGGTCGAGAAGCCAGTGACATTAAAGGTAGGTATTGCCAAGTTAACAATACGTGCACTATCGCTAATGAAGGAAGGTGGTGACTACGTACCACTAGAGTACGTACCTGGTTCACTAATAGTTGTAGAGGCTAAGCTAGATGGTGAGTGGAGACCAATTGGATACGTAACGTACTGGGACCCAGAGACAGGTGTTGGTGAGGTAGAGCTAGTACTACCATACATTGGTGAGGAGTACGCAAAGATACCACTGAGGTTCTACATCATATACAAGGGCTTTGCACTCTGGCCAGTAGATAAGGAGAAGCTAGAGAAGGAAGGTGTTATTGAGCCAATTAAGGAAGCTATGGCAGAGGCCAATAAGACATGGCTAGAGAAGCCATGGACAATACCACCAATCGACCTGATCTTCCCAATTAGACACGTAACGCTGAAGATAGTTAAGTACGGTACAACAGCAGGTATCTGGGGTCTAAACGTAACACTGTACTACTACAACGTAACAGCTAATGAGAAGGTCTACACAGAGTCATGGAATGCAACAACCAAGGCAGGTGAAGTAACATTCTACTTCGTACCAGTAACCGAGTCGAAGTTCTTCGTAAGAGGCGAGTACAACATAACAGTAGCTGCATACACCAACCTAACAACACCATACACGAGATACGACTGGAGAACAGGTAAGAACCCAGATGCAAACATCCTAGTATTCAAGGAGCCAAAGCTACTCAAGGTACCAGCTGGTGAGGGTAAGTACGTACCAGATCCATACGTAGCGGAGAAGATCTACGACTTCGTGATATTCGTGCTCAAGGGCTATGCACCAGAGATATCACCTGACTACGTACTCAACACAACAAAGGTATTCACAGATGAGGGTATCAAGTACTGGAACGTAACGCTAGTATTCAACGAGACGAAGTACGTCTACACCTACGCAGGTGAGACGATAACTGCTGACTTCATGCTGTTCAACGCAACATACCTCAAGACATCACCAAGACTCAAGGAGCTTGTTGAGAAGTTCAGAGACTGGTGGAAGGGTAACCTAACAGAGTACCTGAGGACAGGTGACGTAACGTACCTAGAGATTGCAGAGAAGTGTAGACTACACTGGACAATACTGTACAAGATACTAACAGGTTCAACAGAGGACGGTAAGGCAATCTTCGTGATCAAGAGCGGACAGGGCATGAACATCACAGGTATTGGACACAGACACCTATTCATCGGCGGTTGTAAGTACCCAGTAATCGTGTACTATGGTGGCGTAGTCGTATTCAACGGTACGATAACGCTACCAGAGACACCAGATAAGGCACTAGCTACGTACAACGGCCTACCAGTAATACCAATTAAGGCAAACGTAACGAGGGTACTGATCAAGGTAACGTCAATGCTAGGTGGGTACGCGATACCAAAGGTCAAGGTGAAGGTAAACATGGCGAGAGTACTATCACCAGCATTCACAGGTACAATAACGTTCTGGGACAAGTTAGACGTAACTGAGGCTGATGTATTCGATGCACTGACGAAGCCATTGAAGTGCTGGTATGCAGACGGTGACAAGATTAGAGTAGTGACACCAAGAATCGTAATCGATAACGTCAACGTAACTGCAGTAGCAGAGGGTACAACAGATGCAGATGGTGTACTAGCCATTGACGTACCAATATGGTGCAAGAAGATACCGATTATTGGTGGTGTGATTAAGTGTGGTACTGATCTAAGAGAGTACGAGATCTACGGTACAGAGGACACACCAGGTCTATTAAGTGAGACAGAGCTACTGAACATACTGTACACGGTAGATCCAGAGAAGAAGATCTTCGAGTTGATTTGGCCACCAGAGGCATGTAAGAGCAGTGCACTAGAGGAGTTCTCGGAGGAGGTACTTGGTGTAGCTAAGGCATATCGCAACATCACTGTAGTCACAGACACGTATGAGCTAGTAGTACCAGTTAGAGCAATTGAGAAGATAACGATTAAGAACGTCGGTGATGAGATCGAGAAGACACTAGCTAGGAAGCTTGAGATCGCCAAGCTAGAGGCAGTGAAGTACAAGGATGGAGAGGTTGTTGAGGCAATTGCAGATCTAGCACCTGCACTAGGTATTGCAGGTACAAGACTAGGTGTAGGTGAGGCAACAACAGTAACCGCTAGCAGCGAGGCACCAATATTCTTCAACGTAACGTTCACAGATGGTACAGTACTGAGGTACAGAATCATCTCGTCAATCATAGTACCAGATGAGGCCAAGGCTGTTGTCGGTAAGTTCACAGCGGCACTACCAGTAGCACCACCAGAGACATGGTATGTACAGAACGTAACGGTATGGCATAACAAGGAGTTGGCAGCTGAGTATCCATGGATAACCGAGAAGTACACACTAAAGGACATGAAGGCACTGGCAATAGCTGGTAAGGTCAGAGTAACACTACTAGACTGGAACGACAGACCGGTCAAGGGCATGATCGTAGCGGTTACACCAGTTGGTGCTGAGAAGCCGGTCTACAGATACATCAACTTCACAGATGACATGGGTACAGCAACACTACTGGTAGCACCAGGTGTCACACTAACGAAGAAGGATGACGATCTAGACATCTATGGAATGAGCGGTGAGAGGTACGAGATTGAGTCGTACTGGAAGGTCAAGACAGTACCACCAAAGCCAATAGCTATCGCTGTTACGATACTGACACCACCAGAAGCAGTAACAGCTGGATTGATCAACGCAACAGCTCACACCTACTACAAGGTAAGAGTTGACGTCTATAGCCTAGTAGTGACGGTAATTGGTAAGCACGGTAGACCACTACCAGGTGCTGAGGTAGAGATCAAGTGGCCAGATGGTTCAACAACGGCGTTCACAGCCGATAAGGAGGGTAAGGTACTGGTACGCATACCAGAGATAACACCAGAAGGAATGTCACAGGTACCACCAGGTGAGTACAAGATAACCGTGAAGTACAAGGGTGTTGAGGTTGCTAAGGAGCACAAGGTAGTTGTACACGGTGGTGCAGGTAAGGAGAAGCCAACAATAGAGGCAGTTGTCGAGTGCAACGTCTTCGACGTAGTGCTAGCACTAGTGGAGAAGACATTCGGTGTACCACTAGCTGGTGCAGTAGTAGATGTTGAGGCACCAGGTATCAAGCTAACAGATAGATCACTGAACTCTGAGGGTAAGCTGTACCTAAGAGATGTGCCAGCTGGTAAGGTGAGGGTAACGATTAAGGAGTGGAAGGGTATTAAGATCGGTAAGGCTGTTGAGACAAGTGTTGAGGAGCTAATCACTACACCAGCCATACCAGTGAGCGTTGCTGGTAAGCTAGTGGTCGCGGTTAAGGGTGAGAGAGGACAGCTACTACCTGGTGCAACGGTAACAGTGAAGATCGGTGGGATGATTGTTGAGACAAAGGTTGCTGAGGGTGGTAAGGCTGAGTTCGTACTGCCACCAGGAACGTACACAATCGAAGCAGCTTACAGAGAGTTCAGAGGTTCTGATACCAAGAGCGTTGAGGTAGGTAAGACAGTGTACTCAGAGATCGTGCTACCAGGTGTCTACGCAGAGATCTTCGGTGTAGTACTCAGCTACACGCAGCTAATGACGATAATCATCGGTGTGATCATTGGTATCATCGTAGTAGTGATACTGCTATACGAGTACAGTGTTTGGAGGAGAAAGAGACTAGCTAGGCTACTAGCACCAGGAGCACCAGCTAGGTAAATCCTCACTAGTTTACTCAAAACTTTTTAACTCCTTCTTTTTCCTTCCCTTCCCTACACTTACTATCTACCTCTACGCTCTTTATGATCTTGGGAGTGTGCTGTGCTCTCTATTTTGAGGTTGTTACCTGTTCGAGTAGGGGTTAAATACTTTGTTTGCTTCAGTTGTGTGACTATGGTTAGGAGGAAGGTTTGTGTTACTAATTTCGATGTTGCTGCTCTTGTTAGGGAGCTAGGTAGTGTTGTTTCTTGGCGTCTTGTCAATGTTTATCAGGTCGGTGATGTGTTTTACCTTAGGTTTAGGGGTGAGTGTGGTTCGAGGTTTCTCTGCTTTGATTCTCGTAGGATTTCGTTCACTAAATACATTCCTTCTCAGTGGCCTACAGTCATACCTACCTTCTGTAGGTTTTTACGTAGTAGGTTGAGGAACTCGGTTCTCGATGGTGTTGAGCAGATTGATTTCGATAGGATTTGTGTTCTTAGGTTTAGATCTGGTCTCTCTCTAGTTGTTGAGCTTGCTCAGAGGTTTAACGTGATCTGTGTTGGGTCTGATGGTGTTGTTGAGTTTTGTCTACGTGAGGTTGAGTATAGGGATAGAGCTGTTAAGAGGGGTCTTAAGTATGTTCCACCACCACTTACCTGTAATTTACTCTCTCTCAATGAAGATGAGTTCGTAGCTGGTTTGAGTAGGTTCTCTGATCTCGATATTGTTAGGGCTCTGGTTAGGGGTTTTGGTGTTCCTGGTGAAGTTGCTGAGGAGGTTGTTTACCTAAGTGGTATTGATAAGAGTTCTACTGTTGATTCTATTTCTCGTGGTGATCTCTCCTGCATCTACAGTAACTTGGTTGAGTTAGTAAAGAGGGTTCGTGAGGGTTCTCTATCTCCTCGTATCTACTGTGATCGAGGTGGTTCCTGGATTACTGTTGTTCCTATTGAGTTGAGGCATCTCGATGAGAGTGGTTTCGTAGCTAAGGTCTACGATAGCTTCTGTGATGCTGTTGATGAGTACTTCACTAAGCTCGCTCTCGAGGTTCGTGAGGAGGAGAGTTGTGAGGCTATTCGTGAGGAACTTAGTGACCTCTCTGAGGTTATTGAGAGGGTTAGGGAGGATATTGAGGAGTATCGTAGTAAGGAGGAGCGTTATAGGAGGGTTGCGGAGTTTCTCTCTAGTAGACTTCATGAGCTGTATGCTGTTCAGGATGTTGTTAAGAGACTTGGTTTTTGTGTTAGGTTGGAGGATGTTGAGTATGAGTTGTCGAAGTTAGGTGTGTATGTTAGTGTTAGGAGGTTTGTTCCTGAGAGACGTTGTGTTGTTGTGTTCTATCCTGAGGTTGGTGAGGTTGAGGTACCTATTAAGGAGTCTCCTGCTTCTGTTGTCTCTAGGTACTTTGAGAAGGCTAGGGAGTTTCGTAGGAAGTGGGAGTCTGCTTTAGTTAGGTTGAGGGAGTTAGAGAGGAGGCTTGAGGAGTTGCGTTCTAGGTTGGGTGAGGTTAGGGAGTTTGTTAGGTCTAGTGTTGAGTACGTTCCTGAGGTTAGGGAGGAGTGGTTTGAGAGGTTTAGGTGGTTTGTATCTAGTGATGGTCTATTAGTGCTCGGTGGTAAGGATGCTGCTCAGAATGAGGTCTTGGTTAGGAAGTACTTGAGTGATCGTGATCTATTCTTTCACGCTGATATTCATGGTGGTTCAGTTGTTGTTGTTAAGTGTGGTGGTGGTTCTGTACCTGACTCGACTATTGCTGAGGCTGCTCAGTTTGCTGCTTCGTACTCTAGAGCTTGGTCTATGGGGTATAGAGTTGTTGATGTGTTTTGGGTTTGGGGTGAGCAGGTTAGTAAGTCTGCTCCTCCTGGTGAGTACCTTCCTCGTGGTTCATTTATGGTGTATGGTAAGAGGAATTACGTTAGGAATGTAGAGCTTAGGCTAGCTATAGGTTTCGTTAAGTATGGTGATTCTGTGAAGCTCACTTCTGCACCGCCATCAGCTATGAGGAGGTGGGGTGTGTGCTGTGTTATTGTTGAGCCTGGTAGTGGTGAGAGGTCTAGGGTTGCTAAGGAGGTTGCTAATTTCTTGATGAGTAGTGTAGATGATGTTGTTAGGAAGGTGTACAGGAGAGTTATTGTAGATAGGGTTATGCAGCTTCTCCCTGGTAATTCAAGCATCGTTGAGTGTGTGAGGTGTTGACTTCTTGATCTACGTATCCTCTCGTGTCTCTGCTTTTGATCCTAAATTCGTTGTTGATGCTATGCTCGGCGATTTAGCTCGTTGGTTGTGGATGCTGGGGGTGGATGCTAAGTACGTACCTGATCTCTGTGATGAAGATATTGTTGAGATGGCAGTTCGTGAATCTAGGGTTGTCGTAACTAGGGATAGAGGTCTGTGGTGTAGATGTATTGAACTTAAGTTACCTGTGATATATCAGGAAGGTGGTGAACTTGATGAGTTGCTTGCATTCATTTGTGAGACCTTCCATATAGAGCTAGAGGTAGATCCTAGAAGAGCTAGGTGCTCTAGGTGTGGTGCTCCTCTAGTGTTCGTTCCAAGGGAAGAGCTAGTTGATAGAGTTGCTACTGGTTCCCTGAGGAGATTTACTGAGTTTTGGGTTTGTAGGTATTGTGGTGCTGTGTACTGGTGTGGTTCTCACCATAGAAATATTCGTGAATTTCTGAAGAGAATTAGATTGCGGGCAAAAACCATTAAATGTCACGTAGTGTATGTATAGTTATCGTGACCTAGGTATGGTGAAGGGGCTTAAGCTATTTCGTCCTCTCACTCTTGAGGAAGGTAAGTACTTGGTTAAGTTAGCTAGAGCAGCTGTTACGGAGTACCTATCCTTTGGTAGAGTTATTGAGCCAAGAGATGCTCCAAGTAAGTTACGGAATGAGAGATTTGGTGTTTTTGTCACTATTGAGAAGATTGTCCAAGGTAAGGATGGTATTTTCTTTAGGAGTTTAAGGGGTAGAGTTGGTTTTCCAGAAGCTAATTGCCCACTTACTCACTCTACGATCTTAGCCGCGATATATGCAGCTACAGAGGATCCCAGGTTTCAACCACTAACACTTAGTGAGTTGAAGGATGTTGTCTTCGAGGTGAGTGTTCTCTCAAAACCTTCTCTTCTTCAAGTCTCTTCACCACTTGAGTACCTGGAGAACATAGTACTTGGTGTACACGGAGTTTTGGTAGAGAAGAACTCGAGAAGAGGTATTGTCCTTCCACAGGTTGCTATTCAGTACGAATGGGATGTTGAGACTTTGCTCTCTGAGGCCTGTACTAGAGCTGGGTTACCACCAAGTGCTTGGAAGGGAGGTGATGTCAAGGTATATGTATTCCAAGCACAGATCTTCTACGAGCTTGAACCTGAGGGAGAAGTTATTGAGAGGATGGTTTACCTAAATCCTATTGTCAAGAAGAAGTATCCCGAACTAGTTTCAGAAATATGTAGGCAAGTTGGTATCGAGGTCATGACGTAACTCTATGTTAAATCACCACATACACAGTACACTTCGTGAAGTATCGAGTATAGATCACTCATTCCCGTACCATCCTTAGCTGATACCAGGACTACTCTAGAGGGTGGCATCGCTACCTTTACTATCTCTATACAGCCCCTAGCTACATCAGCTTCGACACTACTCTCCTCAAGTAACTCTTCCTCTAACTTACCTAGATCAGTCATTAACTCCATTATCTCCACCTTTTCAGTAAGATCAGCCTTATTTATCACAGCTATACACTTGATACCAAGCCTAATCTGTATGAGTAACATCAGTAATGCAACCGTTACTAATCCAGGTGCTCTCTCAGCGAGGAGCGGATCCAACACTATGACTCCTACACAATTAGTGAGGTGAGAGAGTTTACCTATGAGTGCAGGTCCTGTAGATCTAAAGACGAAGGGCTCCATCTGTCCTGGAGTATCTACCAGGACGAAATCGCTCTCTCTATCTAGCTCAACTATCCTATTGACTATGTAGTCTGATTTCTCTAGCATTAAGTCCATGCACTTTATCATACCTCCATTAGGTCCTAGCCCATATTTCCTCATTACATCAACTAGCCTAATCATGGTTCGAATGTCGAAGCTCGGTCTGTAAGGTACTTCTTCAGCTCCTGGATCAAGGTTTACGTACGCTACCCTGTACTCAAAGCTCTTCTCCAACCACGTACCGAAGGTCTTAGTTAGTGTAGTCTTTCCAGAACCCGCAGGACCAAGAAACACTACACAGACCATAGCTCTCTGAACCGTAGTTTAAAGAATTTCTTATAAACCTGCGCACTAACACACCATGGGGTTCAGAATGAGTAAGGAGCTACCTAGAGTAGGCTACGTAGTCAACTTCATGCTAGGCGCACAGAGCTACCCAAGGTACGTGATACTGAAGTTCCCGGGTATTGACGATGAAGCGGCAGCTAGTAAGCTAATTGGTAGAAAGGTAATTTGGAAGACTTCAACAGGTAAGGAAATTACCGGAAAGATCGTGAAGACTCATGGAACAGCTGGTTGCGTAGTTGCGGTCTTCAAGAAAGCACTACCAGGTCAAGCACTCGGAACTCACGTCTACTTGAAGAATTAATAGGGTCTTCTACCATGATTGAGGTAGAGATTAAGGCTAGGGTTCTAGATAGAGGAGCTGTAGCTGCAAGGTTGAGAGATCTAGGTGCTAAGTTAATACGTAGAGAGTACCACGTTGACGTATACCTATCTCACCCAAGTAGAGACTTCAAGTCAACTGATGAGGCATTGAGACTAAGAATTGTAAATGGTGAGGGGGTCCTTACCTACAAGGGACCTAGGATCTTCAGAGATGTGAAGGCAAGAGTAGAAATTAATGTAAGGGTTGAGCCATGGGAGAAAATGCTTGATTTACTGAAGTCACTCGGCTTCACGGAGTTTCTTAGAGTAGAGAAGGAGAGGGAAGTGTATACATACGGTTTCTACACTATAAATCTCGATTCAGTTAAGGGATTAGGTAACTTCATTGAGATTGAGACTGAGACTAATGATGTTAGTGCTGTAGAGGCTATCAAGAGTGAGATGATTAAGTTACTCACTAAGTTGGGCATAGGTACTGATGACATAGTAGAGGAGACGTACCTAGAGCTAATGCTGAAGAGACGTGGTATTGAGCACTAAGTAGATACCGGTCTACAGGGTTTCGGTAGCTTTAAGAGTTTTCCCCATAAATATTCTTAGTTGAGTGTGGTGATTTGCTGTGGCAGATATTAAGTTTTCAGAAGTTGTCAAGATACTGGAAGCTATTGAGTCTACTTCGAAGAGAACAGAAATGACGAAGTTACTAGTTTTACTCTTTAAGAAGACACCATCCGAGGTAATTGATAAGGTAATTTACTTCATTCAAGGTCAGCTACTACCTGATTGGGTTGGTCTGGAACTTGGTATTGGTGAGAAGTTAGCTATGAGGGCTCTCTCAATAGCTAGCGGTGTTAGTTTGAGGACTATTGAGGAGACTTACAAGAAGATTGGTGATTTAGGTGAAGCTGCTGAGAGAGTTCTAACTAGTAAGAGGAGAGGTACCTCAATACTGGATTTCTTGGGTGCTACAGGGGCTACTACTCGCGAACTAACCATGGGTAGAGTCTACGATACCTTGATGAAGATAGCTAAAGCTACTGGTGAAGGTGCACAAGATACGAAGATTTCACTCTTAGCATCTCTTCTCAGTGAGGCATCGCCAAGAGAAGCTAAGTATATACTAAGATTTGTGACAGGGAGATTGAGGCTAGGAGTTGCTGACATGACTATACTAGATGCACTAGCCGAGGCCTTCGCAGGTGGTAAGGCTAGGAGAGACATCTTAGAGAGAGCATACAATGTACATCCAGATCTAGGGTATATAGCTAAGGTACTAGTCCGAGAAGGCATCGAAGGCATTAAGAAGTTCAGAATAACTCCTGGAGTTCCTGTACTCCCCATGTTAGCTGAGAGGTTAAGTTCATCGTCAGAGATACTGGCTAAGTTAGGTGGTAGGTGCATTGCTGAGTACAAGTACGATGGTGAGAGAGCACAGATACATAAGATAGGTGACAAGGTGGTGATCTACAGTAGGAGACTGGAGAACCTAACACACGCATTTCCAGATGTGTGCGAGCTAGTTAGGAAGCACATTAAGTCTAAGGAAGCAATTATTGAAGGTGAGATCGTAGCTTATAACCCAGAGACAGATGAGTTACTACCATTTCAAGAACTAATGCATAGAAGGAGGAAGCACAATGTTGAGGAAGCTATGAGGATGTACCCAGTAAAGCTCTTTCTCTTCGATTGTCTATACGTTGATGGTGAAGAGCTAACAGATGCACCACTTCTCATGCGTAAGAAGAAGCTAATTGAGATAGTTGAGGAAACAGACAGGGTATCACTAGCTAGGTGGAGGATAGTGGACAATACGAAAGACCTCGAACTCTTCTTCAATGAAGCAATTAGTGAAGGTTGTGAAGGTTTAGTGTGTAAGTCACTGAAGGGTGATTCCATATATCAGATGGGTGCAAGGGGTTGGCTCTGGATTAAGTTCAAGAGAGATTACAGGAGCGAGATGACAGATACAGTTGATTTAGTTGCTGTAGGTGCGTTCTGGGGTAAGGGTAAGAGAGGTGGTACCTATGGAGCCTTACTGCTGGCTGCATACGATCCAGAGACCGACACCTTCAAGACTGTGTGTAAGTGCGGTAGTGGGTTTACTGATGAGGATCTAGCTAGATTACCGGAGATCTTTAAGCCATACGTAATACCTCATAAACACCCAAGAGTAGACTCAAAGATTGAGGCAGATGTCTGGTTTGTACCTGCTATAGTCCTTGAGGTGATAGGTGCTGAAATTACGCTGAGCCCACTGCATACCTGTGGTTACGGTGCTATCAAGGAGGGTGTTGGTCTAGCTATAAGATTCCCTAGGTTCACAGGTAGGTGGAGATTTGATAAGAAACCAGAGCAAGCAACAACAGTTAAGGAGATAATCGAGATGTACAAGAGGCAAAAGAAGGTAGTGAGAGAAGCTTAGCTGGTTTCTGATGAGTGTTTCCTAACGTACATCTTCTCAAAGGTCCACGATAGTGCTCTCAGAATTTCCCTCAACCTAAAATCGTCATTGTAGTTGTGTATTACGATCTCCTTTATCCTACCGCTCTCATCTGTCTTAATCTCGTACCTCAGAATCTTATCGCTCGGTAATTTACCTTTCTTAACACTCTCTTCATCCTCCTTCCTGAATTCCTCAAGTAGCTTATTTATGAAGAATGCTTGAAATGGTGGTGTGACTACGTTAAATTCTTCCTCTGGAACGATCTTTACATAGTCATCGTATACGTAAGCCTTAGCAAATACCTTACTAATCTTCCTACCCACGATGTCCTTTATAGCTTTAGGCTTCTCAATCTTCTCCTCTACCCTAGCAGTCTCCCCTACCCTCTCCTGAAGAACTTCTAAACCACTCTTGAACGTTCTCCTACTGAGGGCCTCTGTAACCAATCTATGACAAAGCTTAAGTAATTCTAATTCTAATTCCAGTTCCCTAATCTTTTCCTCAAGCAGAGACCTTAACTCAGCTAACTTCCTAGTTAACTCGTCACTACTCATAAACTCACAACATTATTCACTAACTTCTTCACTCTTAGACTTTTCTATACCTACCAAGAGGTTACGTAATTCCTTACACACCTTCTCCACATCATCTAGTGAGTAAGCTATGGTCACAGTCTCGACATGTAGTTCAGCATTTATAGCTCGCTTAATGTGAGCACAGATATCTGACTTGTGAACTCCCTCTCTAGCAACAACAGTACACATGTTCTCAAGAGGTACGTCAACTACCCTAATGTCACTAACATCGTGTTTCCTAAGTACTGACAATAGCTTCTTCCTCGTAGGTAGCTTACCTCTTAGGGGTATGAAGAAGACTAGGTAAGGTCTCCAAGACATCGTATTGGGTAGTGAGAGGTGGTATTTATACTACTTCCGTGAAGAAATTACCATGGACTCCATAGTATTAGCATCCGGTAATATAAACGTTGATTGTACAGTAGTTGTTGATGAGATACCTGAGACAGGGGAGGTTGAGGTACTTGATTTCTACATTGGTGGTGGTGGTTCAGCAGCAAATTACGCAGTGGCGCTGGCTAAGCTAGGTGTCGCTGTGAGGTTTCTAGGTTGTATTGGTGATGACTTACTTTCTAACATCGCTCTGAAAGACTTAAGGACATACTGTGTAGATCTTTCATTTGTTAGGAGAGTACATGGAGAGCGCACTGGCTTAGTTATTGTCGTTGTCAGGAAGAGACGTGGAGATAAGGTTATGTTCGCTTATCGTGGAGCAAATAGGTATGAGCCTGAAGTACCTCTAGATCGAGCACTTGTAGGTGTAGTTCACGTACATGCAGCGGGTACGAAGGTAAAGTATTTTCACGAACTATTTAAGGTGGCAACTGAGCGAGGATGCACTACATCGTACGATCCAGGTCCTGTAGCTTGTAGTAAAGGACTGAGCTTCCTAGATCCAGTACTTAGGTACACTAAGTACCTCTTCATAGGTGCTGATGAGTTAATGAATTTGGTTGGCTGTAGTGATGTTGAGTCTGCTGCTAGAAAACTCATAGCTAATTACCCACAGATTGTAGTTGTTGCTAGAATTGGTAAGGGAGAAGTTGCAGAGTACTGGAGGGATATGGGGCAGATTAGGTGTGTTAAGGTGTCTATTCCACCAGTACTTCATGTAGTTGATCCCACAGGTGCTGGTGATGTGTTTGATGCTGCATACACCTATGGACTACTTAGAAGGTACAGTACTGAATCTAGGCTTTACCTAGCTCTAGCTGCGGCTTCAATAAAAATCCAGCGTAAAGGCGCTAGAGCGGGACCTGTTCTAGATGAGTTACTTAAGTACCTAAGTGACTTAGGCATTGAGCTCTCTGGTGAGTAAAGAAATAAAACCTCGTAAATACGTACTGAGGGTGGATGTGGGGATTACAGTGTCTCAAAGAAAGCCTTGTAACCCTACCTGTCGTAACTTCATCTGTCTTAAGAAGGCACTTCGAATCATTAGGAGAGGTAAGAATGTAGTAGCTTGGTGCACTTGGGTTAATGATTTTTGTCAAGGAGGTAAGTGTAAGTTCGCTGGTTGTAAAGCCCATGCACTGCTACCAGATGGTACCTGTGGTATCGAGATGAGGAAGGAGGTTAAGGTGAAGGACATTGTCGAGGAGGCTATGAAGATGGATAAGGAAGCAATGAAGATCAAGGATAAGCTGAAGAAGTTAGGTAGAGGGATTGAGCTTGAGTACTAAAGACGTTCGTGTAGGTGTCATATTAGCTGCTGGATTAGGTACACGAATGAGACCTCTAACCTACATAATGCCAAAACCCATGCTACCGCTCGGTACCAAACCTATCCTCCAACATATTATTGAGTGGATGAGAGATAATGGTATTGAGGAGATTTACGTACTGACCTCGTACCTAAGTAAGTTCATCGAGTCGTACTTCGGTGATGGCTCTGAGTTTGGTATCAGGATCAAGTACATTAGGTCAGATAGACCTCTCGGCAGTGGCGGGCAGCTCAAGATAGCTGAACCGTATGTCCATGAAACATTCATACTATCCTACTGTGACGTTGTGACAAATCTCAATCTCAGAGACGTAATTGACTTCCACTTTAGAAAGGGTGCTGTTGTCACTATGGTGTTGACAAGGTATAAGGAGAAGCTTCGTTTTGGACATATAGTACTAAATGAGGATATGAAGGTTATTGAGTGGAGGGAGAAACCCGAGATAGAGATGCTCATAAATACTGGAATCTACGTCTTCGAACCATTGATCTTCAAGTACATAAACGATGGTGAAGTAGTTGGTATGGATGAAGTGGTTACTCGAGTTATGAAGGATAGTGGTAGAGTTTATGGATACATAGCTGATGATGCTGAGTTTATCGATATAGGCGATTACGATAGCTACATTAGGGCATGTGATGAGTATATTAAGAAGTTTGGTAGAATATGAGGAAGCTAACTATAAAGGTGATTGGACCTGAGACAGACTATGCAACGTACACACTATACCTATGGTTTCTAACTGAGGTAATTGATATACTGAGGTCTGAACTTAGTGAAGATGTAGAGGTCGAGATTAATTGGATTAAAGATATTCCAGAGGACGGTACCTACCCAAAGGTGTTGATTAATGGTGATGAAGTCTTAGTAGGTATACCCTCTGATCCAGGGTACGTCTATGAGAGCATAAGAAGTTACCTAGTTAGGAGAGGTATTCTGTAAGCAAATACTTTATTTCGGTCCAGTTCTTCAGTACTAGTTAGGGATTGTAGATGAGTGTTTGTCCCTACCTCTACGTTGATCCTGACACGAGAAAGTACATGTGTCGTGTACTGGGTAGAGAGGTTAATCCATTCCTACAACCATGTCTATCAAATTTTGTTGAGTGCCCAGCGTATGCTAGAGTTTCTAAGGAGGGTTTACCTGAGAAGGTAGCTGAGGCAAAACCAGAGGAGAAAGTTGAGGAAGCTACACCAAGAGTAGAGTTTCCTCCTACTTCTACACCGGCAGATTTACTACTGAGGACCATAAGTGAGGTTGAAGAGAGAATTAGGAGAGCTGATGAAATGTGGAGGAATTACGCAGAGCACATAGTATCCACCATGTCTAACTGGCTCCGTATTAAGCAAGATATTGAGAGAGAATTGAGGAAGGTAGAGAGACTACTGGAGTTCTACCTCCAGAAGCTTGAGGAATTAAATGTCCGTAAAACCCTTGGGTTGATTAGGTTACCTGGAGAAGAAGCTGATGAGTTACTAAGGCGGTATGAGGAGAAAGTTAGCAAATTAAGTAGGGTTAGAGAGGATTTGGTTAGTAAGTTACGTGAGATAGAGAGTAGACTTCAAGATCATAGGAAGAGAATCCATGCCATACTACTTAGACCTGACATTGCTAAGTTCAAGTTAGCACTGACAAAGCTCGAGGAATTGAGGAATGTCGGTAAGGTAGATGAACAAACCTATGAGAAAATCCGCAGCGAAATCATGTACTTAATACCTGAGTGAGGTGTAAGTTATGTCATATACCATAAGTATGGACTTAATAAAGTCGCTCTACTCAAAGTACCAGTCGAGTATAGGTACATTGAAGAGTATGTGGGAATCCTACTGTAAGAGAGTCATTGAAATTGCCTCTAGGTGGGAGTTGGAGAAGATCCTGTTTCTGGAGAAACTTGTAGATTTAACTCTCTCGAGGGAACTACTTGAGGAGGAGTATAAGGTACTGACTACTAAGCGTGAATTAGGTCTAGTAACTGAGGAGGAGTATAGTAAGAGAGTTGATGAGTTAACGGATGCTATGAGGAAGGTGAAGGAGGAGATAGAGAGCGTCGTGAGTATGATTAGAGAAGTCGATGAGGCGATAAAGTTCCACATGCATACGGTGTATGCTCTGTACGTATTTCGAAGAGAAGATATTGAGAAAATGCTGAGAACTCTTGATGAGATGCGTAGTGCAGGTAAAGTGAGGGAGGATACCTACAACATTGTGAAGAAGGATCTAGAGACGATACTGAAGCTTAGTAGGGAGTAGTCAGCCCTGGTGTCCTCGGTCATCAATCCCTAATACCAGCCTTCATCACACAAGCGATATTAGGTACTGGAGGTTTATGTACTTAGGTCGATGAAGAGGGGTACCAAAGCAGATCGATGAAGAGTGAGGGGCTGCTATCAGAGACCATTACCCCTTCAATCTAACCCCTTCCTTCATCTGCTTCCTCAGCGCTGAAATCAGTTCACTAGCTAGTAACCCCTCCTTCTCTCTAAGTCTATCAAAGTACTTCAAGAACTCCCTCTTAAGCTCATGAACGACAGACTCCATGCTCTTTTCACCGGCAACTATCCTGCTGAATTCTCTCTCCATCCTACCTCTAACTTCAGGACTAACTATCTCAGGTACTATCCTGTAGAGAGTGAGTGCTAAGGTCTTACCGAGTGGTGTTGGTATACATCTTCCTCTCTTAATGATGAAGTAACCTCTAACCACGTTGGTATGTATGTGGTCCTGCATTGTAGCATCAGTTCCTATACCGTACTTCCTCATTAAGCTCAGTAATTCAGCTTCAGAGAGGTAGTCCGGGGGTTTCGTGCGATCTTCAATTAGCTGAATGCCGAGTACAGGTACACGAGAACCCTCTTTGACCATTGGAACATCAAACTCTGGTATCCTCTCATAGGGGTATATCTCCAGATACCCCTTCTCCACAATTATCGTACCCTCTAGCTTAAATGGAACACCTCGAACATTGACTACTAGGTATCTCCTCTCCAAGATAGCAGGCTTACTCAAGGTAGCTAGGAAGTGTCTAACAATGAAGTCATAGAGCTTCCAAGCTTTCAACCATAAGGGTCCAAACACCTTCTTAAACTCACTTGGTCTTGCAGCTTTAGTCGGGTATATCGGTGGGTGTGCTCTATCATCTTCATCTCCCTGTGTAGGTACTATTCGTGGAGCTGAAAGTATCTTGAGAGCATAATCTCTATACTCAGGGACGTTAGCTAGCTCCTCAACAATAGCTCTTAGATCTAAAGTCTTCGGGTAAATTGTTGTCTCAGTTCTTGGGTACGAGATATATCCTTCCTGATACAACCTCTCTGCTATCTCCATACATAGCTTAGACCTTATGTTCAAGTACTTCGATGCCCTCTTCTCAAGCTCTACTGTATTAAGTGGAATAGGCGGTTTCTCAACATGTAGTTTACAGCTAGATCTGACAACAATACCTTCTCTAACACCCCTAATCCTCTCTAGCACTCTATCAACTTCATCTCTACTCCAGTAAATCCTCTCATGTACTAGCTCTAACTTCCTACCATTAATCACAGTTCTCAACTTAAGCATGTAGTACTTCTTAGGCTTGAAGTTCTCACGTTCTAGTGCTCGTTGAACTACGAGGAATAGTACAGGACTCTGACAAGGACCATAGCTCAAGAATCTCCCCTTAGGCAGTAAGGTAGGGTCTCTCTTCCTTACAGAGAGAGTTAGGAGTCTAGTGAATGCAGCACCTATCGTGAGGTCAACTATCATCCTAGCCTTTGCCTTACTAGCCAGTAGTGGATCTGGTTCCCTTAAATTGTTTATAGCCCTTAAGATATCGTTCTTCGTAACTGCTGAAAACCAAGCTCTCTTAAATGTGACAAATGGATTCACCTTCCTAACAATATCCATTACCTCAAATGCAATACACTCACCCTCAGCATCAGCATCGAGCGCTAGTATGACCTCTCTTGTCACTAATTTAGCTAGAGACCTAAGAACCTCGTAGTGCCTTCTACTCTCTTCCCTCACAATGAGCTTTGGCTCAGCGAAGAAGAGTACCCTAGGATCAACACTATCCCACACATTTAGATGTTCTTCAAAATCAAAATCGAGTACATGTCCTTTCAAACCGAATGAAGCCCACGTTGTGTCATATCGCTTAAAAACGTAGACCGGTAGTCCACGTATCCTAGCGACTCTAATACTACCTTCAGCGAGGTACTTGGCAAATGCTCTAGCCACGCTATCCTTCTCAGCAACTATCAGTACATCCAACTTACTAACTACGTTCTTCCTTCCAACCCTTTTCATGGGCTTTCAACACGTGAACTCTAGCTGATCTCTTTGAGGTGAAATCCCTTCCACATATAAGGCAAATATACTTTTTACCACCCTTACTTTCGATCTCAGCTATGAAGTGCTCCCTAAGGTGTGGTAGTAATTGCTTCGATTGCTTAAACCTAGTCCTACATAGAGGACACACCGAGCTCGATACATGTTTCTGAAGGATGTGGATTAGTAGTTGTCCAGTAGCAACTCTTTCCTTACATACTGGACAGAGCACATTAACCTGTGAGGGGCACCTCACTACGTGAGCAGCAAGTTCACCGATAGAACCTACCTCACTACCACACTTTAAGCACAGCATGGTCTCTCCTCGACGTAGTACTTATTCTCAGGGAGATAGGAATATATTTAACCTATACGCTTCTCGAACAGAAAACCTACTGGAGTACCTCTTGGTGAATTTTATGGGATTTACTCGTTCAAGAGGTAGAACAGGGGTAACTCGTGGTAGAATTGCTGAGATAATATCATCTCTATCGAAGATCTACCTAATTGCCTACATAGGTGCTGTACTGATAGTGCTCGTACCAACAGTAATAATATCGAGTATGTACCTACTAAACGGTAGCTTTGACATATTTACAACGACGATACTGATAACAGCATTAGTAGCGTCAGCATCGACACTCATACTACTTTCTAATTTGTACATAGCTAAACTCGTGGTAACCGTATTCAGAGATATGGCCTCCTCAATTAGAGCTGCTCAAACCAGCCTAGCATCAAGAGTGCAACACCCTACACTACAGTACCAAACACATCATCAATCCATTGCCCCAGCACAAGCACCAACACCAGTACCAATAGCTACCACTGAAGCGGCACCGCATAAATCAGCGCAATCGACTCCTTCACCTTCAGCTCAAGGAGCTACGATGCAACAGGTGCCACAGCTACCAGAGGAGAGAAACCCTGTAGAGAGTAAAGGAGTTGTGAGAGTTGCTCCATCACCTGAAAAAGCAACAGTAGCAGAGGAAAAAACACAACCATCACTACCCCAGCAGAAGGTAGAGGAGAAGACAACAGGTATACGGAGGAAGAGGTGTCCTTACTGTGGTAGAGAACTCCCACTGGGAGAAGTCAACATCTACTGTCCCTATTGTGGTAAATTCCTCATATAGGGCACTTCCTCAAGTACCCACTTAGAGCATCAAGTGTTTCAGCTACGATTACACGGTCTAGATCAACGACATCAGAGAGTAAGCTAAGTAGTTTGGGGTCTTGATACCTATAGTCCATGAGCACTACGACAGCTCTATCTCTCTCAGACCTAAACGCTCTTCCAATAGCTTGTTTGACCTTCGTCATTGCTGGTACAGTAAATACACAGTTCCACGCAAGTTCCTGGTCGAGAAGTCTAGAGCTGATGCTGTCGTAGTACTTCTTGATGAAGTCATCAGGTTCTGGATACGGAACACCAACAATGACTACAGTCCTAATGAAGTTCTCACCTGTACTACCTCTAAACTCAACACCCTCAATTATCTTCCCACCAGCGATAGCCATGATGATCAAGTCTCTCCTCTCCTCTATCGCCTTGATTACATCATCAACAGTAGTCTCAGTAGTCTCTGAGAACACAGGTAAATCATCAGGTAAATACCTCTTAACACCTCTCAGCACAGAGTACGAAGGTACAACGACTAAGGTACAACCACTCTTCCTAACTCTATGTATCTCAGCAATTGCTGTAGCTATCTTCCTGTACATATCCTCGCTTCTTTCAATATACCTAGTAGTGACATTTGTCAGAATGAAGACAGCAATGTTCTCACTGGGAATGAACTCCTTAGTATCGATACGTAGTTCAGTAATCTGTTCTCCACGTAGACCAAGAACTGATGTGAAGTACTGTAGTGGAGGTAACGTACCGCTCATGAGAATAGCAGAATGTGCAGCATCGAGTACATGCCTGGAGACAGTACTTGGATCAACACACTTATACACGAGCTTTGCAATACCTTCCTCATACGTGACAAAGAGCGCGTACTCAATTCCTGTCTTCTCAATCCTCCTATAGAAATCTATTACCCTCCTCAAGGGGCTAGAGACTATTGGTGAACCTAACACTTCTCTCTTCCTCTGAATTACCTTGGGTAGTACATCCATTAGGTAGTATATTCCCTCGAATGCAGCGTCAACAAAGCTCTTTTCAAGAAGCTTCAATCTACCCTCCAGTTCATCAATACTAAATCTCTTCTTCACATCACGAAATATCTTCTCTATAGTCTTTAGAGCAAATAGTGCTCTTCTCTTCTCATCAGGATTGACAAGATACTTCTTAACCTCTTTCTCAGCTAGCTTCAGCGTTACCTCACTCAGCGAAGCCGTCTCTATATCCATTATCGACTGAGGTAGGTTATGTGCTTCATCAATTACCAAAACTAAGTCACCTAGCTTTAGAGGCACGGAGTTGAAGAATGCATGCCTCACAGCACTACTGAAGATGTAGTGATACGAACCTATTATGACCTTAGCTTTGGAGGCTACCACCCTACATACCTCATAAGGACAGTATCCTCTCTTCTTCAGTAACTGTATGAAGTGATTTGGTGATCTAGCCTGTAGTATCAGCTCCTCAACCTCGTCCATACCTAGGCTCTTGACATTCTTAGCGTACTCACAGAGACCATGCTCAGTCAGGTACCTACATTCTTCAAGGAATTCCTCATAGCTCAATCTCCTAGCGTACTCTAGACTACACATCTCTCTCTTATTCCTAAACACAGCAACTAGCTCTGAAACACCTCTACGAGATAATGCCTTAATCTCTCTGAAAGGTGCTTGAGCTTCGTTCTTCGTCTTAACGAGGAAAAATACCTTGCCACGACCCATGTCCTCTATAGCTGCTAGAGCACCAGCTAGAACAGCAGCAGTCTTACCCAGACCTGTCGGAGCACCAATAAGAACAACCTTACCCTCAACAATACCACTATACACTACCTTAGCAATTTCACGTTGATGCCTCCTCCACTCACTGTACGGAAAGTACTTCTCGATCAACTTCATGATAAATCACACAATACCTCTCACCACATATTAGTAAAGGACAAAAACTTAACTCCACCTAGTAACTCACTGTACTTGATGATGATACTTGCCCCCCGGTGATTGATGACGAGAAAAGCCACCCAACTGATAAGTTGTACATTCACTAAGTAATACAATATGACTGTACTCATCCTAGGTTTCAGCTCCTGGGGTAGAGAGAAAGTAAATCCAAGTGAGTATATTGCTAAAGAGCTAGATGGTAGGAAGATACTTGATCACACAGTACTGGGTAGGTCAATTCCAGTATCCTACAAATTTGTGAGGAATGAAGTACCTAAGTTACTAACTGACATCAGACCAAAGGTAGCAATTGGAATAGGTTTAAGACCTACATCAACTGAGATGTACATAGAGAGAGTAGCATTGAACATAGTGGACTCAGAAGAAAAGGATATCGACGGTGTAGAGCTAGTAGATGTACCAGTGGTAGAAAATGGGCCACCTGCATACTTCACTAATGCACCGGTTAAGGAGATAGTCAATGAATTGAGGAGAAGTGGAGTACCAGCAAGGGTATCCTACTGCGCAGGAACTTTCCTATGCAATTACCTGTACTACATAATGCTACACACAGTGAATACAGAGAAGCTCAACACCATCTGCTGTTTCATACACATACCATACGCCACAGAGTACGTGACCTCTAGATCGATATCAGCTCTCGGAGTAAGAACTACACCACCAAGCCTACCACTAAACGTCCTAATCAAAGCCACTACGATATGTGTTGAGACTTGCTTAAAAACTCTCAAGAAATAAGTCAACACGTGATAACATGAGATTTAGTACTCTCTGGAAGTTCATGACTCTAGCAATCGTAGTAAGCATCCTGGTAGGTGTAGTGACCTACATACTACTAACAGCTACTCCAGAAACTGAGTTTGAGATCCCTATTCTGAAGCCACAAAGCGTATGTGTTATGGAGATAAGCGGAATGGTGGTTACTGAAAAACCTGTATTCTCAATAACTAAGTACATATCACCAGATGATGTTAAGGAGTTGTTAGAGAGAGCTAAACGTGAAAACTGTGGTGCTTTAGTACTTGTGATCAATAGTCCCGGTGGCTCAGCTACTGGAAGCTACCTCATATACACGATGATTAGGAAGTTCAAGGAGGAGAATAACATACCTGTCGTAGTCTACGTAACTGAAAGTGCTCTCTCCGGTGGTTACCTAATAGCTCTATCAGGCGACTGTATAGTTGCATCACCGACATCTCTCGTTGGTTCAATAGGTTCAGTTGTAACGGTCGTGAACTACAGAAAATTACTTGAAAAGCTAGGTATAGAGGTCATAGTACTTAAGTCAGGTAAGTACAAGGATATTGCAAGTCCCTTTAGAGAGCTGAGTAGTGAAGAAAAGACAATTCTTGAGCGAATAGTTAACACCACATACAAGGTATTCGTAGATGCAGTGCTTAAGGAGAGAGGAGATAAGCTAGATAAGAAGTACCTGAATGAGATACTTAACGCATCTATCTTCTGTGGTAGAGATGCAGTTAAGGTAGGGCTCGTAGATGCTATTGGTGATCTCGATCTAGCTATTGAGAAAGCACGTGAGCTAGGTAAGTTACCACCTACAGCACCTATCAAGTACATCGAGCTAGGTAAGAGACCAGCACTACCACTACCACTGAACTTATCTCTAGATAAGTTACTGAGCATCATAGCAGTACTAGACCGTGTACTGCTAGTACCAACTACCTATCTACAAGTCCTCTACGTGAGTAAGTAACTTTAGGGCGTAGGTAGCGAGTACTAGTTTGGTGATGAACAGCTTTCCCCCTGAGTGATGAGGAGGTTTAGCCTTGCTGATTACTGGTGAGGTGTTTATGTGAGTACGTCTAATAATAACTTATTGAGGAGATTGAGACCAAGAGTAGATCTCGTACTTGAGCTAGATAATGGGGAGGTACTTGATAGTAGGGTTCTAGTTCTCCTTCATCTAGTGGAGGAGTGTGGATCTATATTAGCCGCTTCAAAGGCCATAGGCATACCATACTCCAGTGCTTGGGAACTTATTTCGAGAGCTGAGAACATTCTCGGTGTTAAGCTACTTGAGAGGAAACGTGGTGGAGTGAGGGGTGGTGGGGCTAGATTAACCGAGGAAGGTAGAGCTCTGTTGAGGCTCTATAGAAAGTACCTGGAGGGTATTAAGTGGATTCAGGAGAGTACCTCATATATTGTGGTACCTGACCTACATATCGTTGGTAGTCACGATCCATTACTTAGTGTAATTGCTAGGTACCTAGAGAGTAAGCGTGGACTTAGTGTAGAGATCTCTTGGGTGGGTTCTGCTGGTGGTCTCTCACTACTCATGATAGGTGAAGGTGATGTAGCGACCTCGCACCTCTACGATCCACAGACAAGAATGTACAACATCACGTACCTGAGAAACTACTGGTTAGAAGATCGAGTAGTAGTTATTCGAGGGTATCAGAGAGAGTTAGTCCTTGGATTTAGACCAGAGCTAGATATTAGATGCTTTCTAGACGTTGTGATACAGGGCTATCGCTTCGTTAATAGGAATTTAGGTTCAGGTACGAGGATGTACATAGAGTACCTAATCGAGCAGTGTGCTAAGGAGCTAGGTACTAGTGTTCGTGAGGTCAGGAGAAGGATCATTGGTTACGGTAGGGAGGTTAAAACTCATGAGGAGGTAGCTAGAGCAATAGTTAGTGGTGAAGCAGATGTAGGTGTACTACTTAGGTATGTAGCTGAGAGGTATGGACTTAAGTACATTCACCTAACGTGGGAATGGTATGACTTTGTGGTACCCGTCCAGAAATTACGTAAGAAGAGTGTAGAGCAGTTAATTGAACTTCTAGAGAGTAGCGAGCTAGAGAGGTTGATTAAGGGATACAGTGGATATAGGATTACCGAGGAGACAGGTAATGTCGTGTATAGACCAAGGTAGGTAGTGTTGGTATGAGTAGTCTCGTAGTAACGCATCTAGATCTAGATGGGATAGTGTGTGCAGCAATAGTAATCAGGACACTAAAACGTGTTGTAGATGACGTAACTACACTATGTAGGTTCTCCAGTGTATCAGCGATTCCGAAGATGATGGAGAGAGCCCTCAGAGAAGCAGAAGTACTGAGCGTAGATAGGGTATTCATCTGTGATCTCTGTCCACAACCACACACCATACCCTACATAGCTAAGGTGGTAACAGACTTCGTGAAGCAGGGAATTGAGGTTACGTGGATAGACCATCACAGCTGGTCTCCAGAGGTCAGGAAGAAGCTATCTATTGAGGGAGTAACGTTAGTGGTGAATTCAGAAAAGAACTCATGTGCTGAAGTAGTAGCTGAGTACTTAGCTAAAGACCATACGCTAGATCTCTTCACCAACTACCTAATTGAACTAGCTAGGGACTCAGATACCGGTACACACTCCATGGAGATGAGCTACATAATAGACAAAGTACTCAAGTGGTTCAATGACATGAAACTGAGGTACAAGCTCCTCAATTACTTCATTACCGGACAGATAGATGAGAAGTACCTACGAGAACTAGCTGAGAAGGTAGAGCCAGAGTACAGTAGGTACCTAGCTAAAGCTCTCGAGAACGTGAACATACTAGAGGTGGAAGGCCATGAGGTAGTAATAACTAAGGTACCTACCTCCCGCATACTAGTGAGTGACATCAAGAGACTAATTGAGGAGAAGTACCCAGATGCTGTACTCTACATAATAGTGAGACCAGAGGAAATGAAAGCAACCCTAGTTAGTAAGGTACTGGATGTAGCCTCAATAGCTAGAAAACTAGGTGGAGGAGGTCACAAAAACGTAGCTGCAGTACCCTACGATGCACAGATACAGTGGAAACTACTGAAAATGTTGAGAGAGGTACTCAAGCAATAGCTAGCTACTACACATGTGAAAAATCCTGACCCAACAAATGCTATCACATAAGTCACAAAACGAACACGATGGTAGCTAATCAGCCGCCGACCTACTCATCACCAATCACGAGGGCACCATTCTCATCATGAGAATGCAAGTTAAAGAAGAAACTATCGAACTAATAAACTAATCACAGATAGGAAATCACATAGCTACTTCAAACAATAGACTTCCAACTTCAGGCAATAACCATGATACCGAGTACATTAGTTAAGGTGGTTATCTTACTAAGGACGTTGATCTCAGCTACACTCAGGAAACTACATGACAGAGCACCAAATCAGTTACTCAGCACACTAGCAGCAATCTACATCATACTACTACGCATAAAACCAGAGGGGTACATAACGTTAAGTAAGGTGAGAGAATTCCTTAAACAGTACAGAATTCAGATAAGGTGGGTAGATCACGAGATAATAGCTGATTACATAGCTTGTTACAATGTCGTAGTGAATGGTAAGGTAGTTAAGCCAGGAGCGGCAAAAAAAAGCTAGGGATACCACCTAATCAGATCTGGATCTCACAGAAACTACAACCTTATGAACAGTACGTAATTTTCCACGAAGTAGCTGAGATCACGTATCGTGTACACGGTTTTCCTGGAGTACTAGGTCATCAACTAGCTGAAGAAGATGAACTACTGAATTGGTACAGAGATCCGAAGTGGATGAAGATGAATGAGTTAATAGGTAGGTGGCATCTATTGGAAGTAGCTAAGTTATTGAGAAGAGC
>Ga0180301_10000219_pt1 | contig 43671 bp, 37 predicted proteins | sample GuaBasSediGuay16_FD_121797 | JGI IMG/M metagenome (GOLD analysis project Ga0180301, IMG submission 121797) | Subseafloor sediment microbial communities from Guaymas Basin, Gulf of California, Mexico - Guay16, Core 4569-2, 12-15 cm | ecosystem: Environmental > Aquatic > Marine > Hydrothermal... | reverse complement strand
ATTCTATATTGAAAAATAAAAAAATTGAGAAATAAAAAATACAAAAATCATTTTTTGTATATGTATTAAATTTTGGATAATTAAGATTATAAAATTAAAAATAATTAAGATTTATAAATCTTAAAACTAAACCCTATTAACACTAAATCTTACAACTAATCTCATGACTAACACTCCACCAGAAAAGCACATTCCATAAGAAATCATCCCCTATCTCCATCTGGCTTCTAACATAGCTCATAAAGAATGCTTTAAAATAAAAAAATAATCTAATTTAAAACCAAAAAACACAAAAAACTATACTATTTCTTTATATATACTTACTATTAGATAATAAACAACAGAAATATTTAAATAAAGGTTATTCCTTTCCAATAGTAATTCATTATAAATGTTTGGGGGAATTCAAAAATGATTGTTAACAAAGATTTTTTGAATAAGCTAAAAGACTTTGGTCTAAACAGTTATGAATCAAAACTTTGGACAGCCCTTCTTTCTAGGGGTGTTGCGACAGCAGGAGAACTTAGTGATATAGCTAATGTTCCGCGTTCTCGTAGCTACGATGTTCTCGAATCATTAGAACGTAAAGGCTTTATTATTATGAAATTAGGTAAACCAATAAAGTATATAGCTGTTTCACCTGCAGAGGTCCTTGATCGTGTCCAAAAAAAGATAAATCAAGAAGCAGAAAGACAAACAAAAAATCTAGACAAACTAAAAGAAAGTGAAGTGTTAGCAGAATTGAATATTTTGCATAACCAAGGGATTGAACATGTTGAGCCTACAGAATTGTCTGGCTGTGTGAAAGGTAGGCACAATATATACTCTCACCTTGATGCTATGATTAAAGGAGCAGAAAAAAATGTTTTTATTGTTACTACAACCAATGGCTTCATAAGAAAAGCAGAAACATTAAAAAGAGCTATGAAAAAAGCAAAAGATCGCGGAATCAAAATAAAAATCGCTGCACCCATCACAAAAGAGTGCTTACCGTACATAAAAGATATATCTGCTTATGCTGAGATCAGAAACACAAACAACACCAACATAAAAGCAAGATTCTGTATTGTTGATGATAAAGAACTCATGTTTATGTTGTTAGATGATGTAAAAGTGCATTCAACATATGATGTTGGTGTGTGGGTTAATACACCCATTTTTACAAAAACCATTGTAAACTTTTTAAAAACCGCGTGGGAAAAAATGAAGCCGGTTCAACAAACAATCAAAGCAAAATAATCACCTCTTTTTCCATGGAAAGAACCCTTCAGGGTTCTTTCCAAGGTTTCTATTTAAAAAGAAAGTTTTTTATATGATTTGAACTTTTTAACTACTTAATGACTAAAAAGGAGGATGGTGTTTATGGCAGGTCTTGATTTTACCCAAGTGATAGCTGCGGTTACGATAGCTACACTCTTAGCTATAGTTTATAGTTTGCGTGTTCTTGTTTTGATGGAACGTCGTGTCGCAAGAATTGATAAACATATAGAGAATCTAGCAAAACAAATTTTAATGGAAGAAAAAAAAATAAAAAGAAAAGAGACGCAAATTCAAAGAGCACTAAAAAAGAAAAAGAGATGATTTTTCTTTTTTAATTAAAAATTTAAAATGAATTTTCATTAGTTGTTTTGATGGTGCTATTTAATAAAAACAGAACACCAAAGAACATGAGAACGCCATATAAAAAAATTATTAAAGACATAAAAACACTACGCATACAAGGCGCCGAAAATGTAGCTCTTGCCGGACTTAAAGTTCTTGAAAAGGCGATCAAACTAAAATTATCAGAAAAAGAAATTCTCGTGACAATAAAAGACATACTTACAAGTCGGCCAACAGAACCCATGCTTAAAAACTGTTTAAACTATGTTCTTTCAAAGCCAGACACCATTGAAGAAATCAGAAAAATCAGATCACACATTAAAGAATCCAGAGAAAAAATAATTGCGTTTGGAGTTCAAAAGATACCTGATAAGAGCACAGTATATACGCATTGCCATTCGTCTACAGTAACCGCAATATTAAAACATGCTAAAGCGAATGGAAAGAAAATAGAAGTTCACAACACAGAAACCAGACCAACCTTGCAAGGGAGAATAACAGCAAGGGAACTATCAAAGGCAGGCATACCAGTAAAACACTATATAGATTCTGCTGCAAGAATAGCCCTTAAAAAAGCAGATATAGCCTTAATTGGAGCAGATGCAATCACAAGCGAAACAAAAGTGATTAATAAAATAGGTTCGGAACTCATTGCAGAAGCAGCAAAAAAACTTGATGTCCCTTTGTATTGTTGCACAAATTCATGGAAATTTGATCCAAACACAATTTACGGAAAAGAAACAATGATAGAATTAAGGCCTGCTAAAGAGATTTGGTCATCCCCACCAAAAAAAGTTCAAATCTTTAATTTTGCATTTGAGCGCGTTTCTCCAGAGTTGATAACCGCAATAATTTCTGAGCTTGGGGTGTACAGACCACAACTATTCGTATCAGAATTCAAACGTACCTACCCAGAACTATTATAAGTTTTTAATTCTTTTTCAAGTTTAAAAATTTCATCTTCAACATTTTTAATAATCAAGGTGTTATCTTCTTGTTCGATCAGACTACCACACTCTGGGCATTTAAATTCAAACTCTGTTGCTTGTTCAAAGTCAAGCCTAATACATTTATTTGAGCAGCTAAAGAAATAATGATTTTTTTCGCGGATTAATCTGTCTTTAAGCTTCTCAACACGCTCTTTTTTAAGTTTGAACACAAGGTGCTTAATCCTTTTAGCATTAAATGTCCAATAATAAATATACCAACCTTTCTTTTTATCTTTTCTTCTTATAAAAGTAACCAAATTGGCATTATGCAACCTGTACAACATATTTCTTGTTTCATTTACTTCGCGTTCTATATTTTCTGCCAACTTAAATTCAGAAATATTCTTTTTATTTTTCATTGCTTTGACTAGAGGAATAACGTCTTCTCCTGCAACCTCAGCAATAACCTCATCAATTAATTTATTAGATAATCTCATTTTACACAAAAACACCCAACATAAACATTTATAAATCTTTCGGATTTTTTAGTCAGAAGAGAACAAAACACTTCTCCTGTTTGTCTCTACTTTCATCTTATTAGCCAATTTTATCAAATTCCACAATTCTGCTATTACCTTTTGATAAGATCCTCAAAAAAAATGCCTTTGTTCCTTAATACATCCCTATTTATAACTAAGCTTTTTTTTGTCAGATTAAGATCTTCTAGTGAAAAAAAATACCATTCAGAAAAACGCACAGCTAACCAACATTCTGCCCCAATTTTCCGTGAATAATCTGCCAGGGCCTTAGCCCTTTTAATAGGCAGATAAACCCTATTATTTTTTGTAAATTTGCATTCTATGGCAAGCAATCTACCACCATTTCCTGCAAGCAGATCTGGGCTAGGATATTGATTACTGCCAGAACCCGCAATTCTACTACAAGCCCACCCATTTTGCCAAAACATGTGAAATAGTTCCCGTTCTGCATTTACACCTTTTCGTTTGCTCATTTAAAATCCAAATTTTTAGATTCCTAATAAATCTTGTCTTTTTATCTTTAAAATTGCTTTAACCTTATAAATTCAGAAATATTTATATATGTTTAAAAAACAAAATAATTTGAGATAAAAATGATCAAAAAACAGTTGCCATTGGCTGCAATGGGAAAATTAATGAAAAAAGCAGGTGCAGAGCGTGTTTCAGACAAAGCAAAGATAGCTTTAAAAATAGCACTAGAAGATGAAGCAGAAAAGATAGCCGAGGCTTCAATCAGGTTAGCGATGCATGCTGGTAGAAAAACCATTAAAGCTGGTGATATCAAGCTGGCAACAAAACAGAAATAACAATCAAAATTTAACCCTCATCAAATCTTCTCCAACCCTCACATTGTCAAAATAAATTTTTGCATCTTCTTCTATTTCATAAGCACTTTTATAACGCTGAGAGAAATGAGTTAATATTAATTCTTTTACACCAGCTCTACTTGCAATCAACGCTGCTTCTTTTGCTGTCAAATGTTGATATGCTTCACCTTTATGAGCTAGCTGACTTGTATAACATGCTTCACAGACCAATAAATTGGCATCTTTAGCAATTTTAAAACAATTATCATTCAACAAAGTATCCAAAATAAAAGTTACTTTTCTTCCTTTTACAACCGTGGTTGCTTTCTCAACATCAATTTTAACACCATTATAAACAATCGATTTGCCGGCTTGCAACATTTTCAAATGAGGTCCATCTGGCACATTGTTTCTTTTTAAAAAAGATTTTATAATCTTTCTTTTATCCTTTTCAACAAAACTATAAGCTAGGCAATCTGTGCCATGTTTCATTTTTGTACACTCTAGATAGAAATCCTTATTCTCAAAGAATTTTTCAACTCCGTGTGGTTCTATCTCAGTAACGGTCAAGTCAATTCTAACATCAAAAAAACATGCTTGTAATAAATGCTTAATATAATTTTTTGTTCCTCTAGGACCATAAAGGCTAATTTTATGCTTACCATCTATATTTCCCAAAGTATGAAACAAGCCCATTAACCCAGAAACATGATCCCCGTGCCAGTGAGTTATTAAAATCTTTGTTATTTTGTTTCTATTAATTCCTGCAATATTCATCTGTCTCTGTGTTCCTTCGCCACAATCCACTAAAATTCCTTCTGTCTTATATCTGATAAAAAAAGCAGTTACATTTCTTTCTTTTGTAGGAACCATGCTGCTAGTTCCGAGTATTGTAAGCTCCATAATAGCAATGAATTCAAAAGCATATTTATGAGTTTCTAATAACAAAACTTAAATTTCAATATTGAAGATTTATCCTTAAAAGAAAAGATTATTAAATATCCATTAAACCTGACATTTTATGGTGAAAAGCAAGATAATGGCAATAGTTATTAACGATAAAGTGCTTACTGAAGATAGTGATGCAGCTCGCGAGCTTTACATCAAAAGTGTCTTTGGCAAACCAATTGAAAATAAGATTCAGCTCTCATTAATAGAAGCAGCATTCTTATTAGAAAAAGGTCGTCTTGACATACTTGATGGCAAAAACCGCTCTTACGAGTTCGAACGCTTTTTAAAATTAGCTAAACGTCACGAACCAAATTTTTGGGTCCGTTATCGCGTATACAGTGATCTTAGAAACCGTGGCTATGTCGTAAAAACCGCATTAAAATTTGGTGCCGATTTTCGCGTCTATGATCGCGGCATAAAACCCGGAGAGGATCACGCAAAATGGGTTGCTTTTCCTGTTTCAGAAGGTTCTACACTAACATGGCATGAGTTCTCTGCAAAAAACAGGGTTGCGCACTCAACAAAGAAACGCTTACTTATCTGTGTAGTTGATGATGAAGGGGATGTTACATATTATGAGATCAGATGGAAAAAACCATAAAAATTGGTAAATAACGAACAAGACCAAAGTAAAAATCTTTTATTTCTTAATCTTCTTCTTTATTTTCTTTTTCTTCTTTATTTTCTTTTTAGTCTTTCTTTTTTTCTTTACCTTTTTTTCTTTTATCCGAGAGTATTTCATTATTTTCGGATAAACATCCCCAAGAATAAGTTTCTCTGCACTGTGTTTGTGCTTCTTATCAAGCTTTAATTCAGCAACAGCGCTAGCCCTCGTCATACTTCTAATACTGGCAAAAAACATAGCCGCAAACACAATCATAAAAGCAACACCATAATATTGGCCCATTTCACCAAACCAGACATTGAAAACAGTCTTTCCATTCACAGAATAAACTGTATATATCAAAGAAACAACAAATGCAAGCATAGAAAAAAGCATAAACCCCCCTGAAAGCGGACTAACATTGGATTTGTCTGTTTGCACTTTATTCATCACCTCTTAAATCAGATAAATTTAAGTGTTTTTATATTTTTCCTTACATTTGCCCCGCTTCTGTGACTATTTTATCAGGAATTTATCATAAACCTTTTTTGCTTTTTCTCTCTTTTTTTGATGTTCTTTCAAAAATTTGTTCAATTTTTCTATTAATATCGTTTTAAGCTCTCCTGTTAATAGTTTTCCTGATTTATAATCATTATATATATTCTCTAATTTTCTATCGTCTTCTTCAAAAAACGTCAACCACTGATATGATATATCAACATCAGGATTTCCACCAATTTTTCTATGCTCTTCAACCGTTGCCTGTCCACCAGAAAAGGCATATTTATTTATTTTCTTTGTAACAGTTGTTTCATCGTCAGTAACATAGATCGCAGTCTGTTTTTCAGATGCAGACATCTTTCCTTCTTCCAACATCCCACCCAACCCCGGCAAAAATCTACATTGTATGCTTGCTGGCTTGTAAAACCCAATTTTAGGAATAACATCTCTCGAGATTCTGAAGTGGGGATCTTGATCAATGGCATGGGGAATCAGACAAGGAATTTTTTTATTTTTGATAACTGAAGGTAAAAAAGAAGGTACAGCTTGCATAGCTGTATAAAATATTGCGCCAATATTTTGCTCATTTGTGAAACCGAAAGCAGCTTTTACTGTCGAAAATGTAATTCTTTTTGCAACCTTCAAAGCTTCTTTATACATAAGTCCGGCGTTTTTTGTATCAATCAAAAATTTAGTTTTTTCAGGTTTAAAACCAAGTGCGATTACATCCAAAGCGTTATCGTATGTGTACCTTTCTGTGTCTTCTAAAGACAAATTTTCTTTAAAGAGAAATTTTTCTTCGTCAGGGAACTGAAACCAAAGCTCAACATCAAACTTGTCTTGTAACCATTTTGTAAACATCCAGGGCACCAAATGACCGATATGGTTTTTTCCCGAAGGTGCTCTTCCCGTATAAAGAAAGAATTTATTTCCTTTCTCATATTCGTCTAGAATCCAATTTAGATCTCTGTGAGCGAAAAAAATTTTTCTTCTTAAGAAATGATGCAGTTCACCGGTATGATTTTGAATCCTTTTCAGTAATTTATCATCTATGGCTTCCACACCGAACTTTTTAATAAGCTTGTCATAATCTATTTTCCCTTTAACTTCCCATGGTGTAACAACAAATTTTTTTCCTTCCATCTATAAAAACCTTAACTTTTGTATCTTTTTGCTTTCATTTTTCTAATTTAAATACACAAAAAATATGTTAATTATTATATAAATATTTCTGTTTAAATGGCTATAACAAATTTAAGCCTGTTTTGATTTGTATCGAGAACATAAAAACGAAACACAACAAAATATTGATTTTTATTCAACCAAAACAAAAAGTTTTATAAAAACACCACCTTTCTCAAACACGATGAAGCACACATGGACAATAACGATTATTCTTGTACTAATATTCTTAGCAACTCAGGTTTTTGGCTTATTTACGGTTAACAAATACATAGAGGTTCTGCCACCCGGTTCGTATCTTAATGGTACACAAATCAACAAAACAATAATATTACATAATGCAACAATTGTGGGAGAGGCGCCAGACGTTGCACCTTCTACTGGTTTCGTTTATGTTTTAACAGCGATAGCTGCTGGCACAGTCCTGCTCCTTTTGTTAATAAAATTTCGTGGTCACAAGTTTTGGGCGATTTGGTTTTTCTTTGCGGTTTTAGTAACGACAGCTGTAACTCTAGGAGTTTATTTCCAAAGAATTCCTCACGGCTATGTTATCGCATTAGTTACAGCAGCAGTTTTAGCATTCATCAAAATCTACAGACAAAACATCATAATACACAATATCACAGAGATATTTATGTACACAGGCATCGCGGTTTTATTTGTATCTTTCTTTAACATTCTGTGGGCTACAATTTTACTAATCGCAATCTCGATCTATGATATTATTGCAGTATGGCATAGCAGACACATGGTCAAGATGGCGAAATTTACAATGGAGTCTAAGCTGTTCGCTGGAATCTATTTTCCATACAAATCGAAAAAAGCTAGAAGAGTTGCTTTACAAATAAAAAAAACAAAAAAAATAAAAAATCTTAAAAGAGCCAAAATAGGGCAACCAAAGAACGCCATCCTCGGCGGTGGTGATATAGCATTCCCCCTTTTATTCTCTGCCGTTGTTATGGAGTCTCTTATTTTAAAAAACATTTCACCCAACATCGCTTTTCTACAAACATTAATCATCTCTTTCACAACAACAAGCGCTATACTACTTCTGTTTATTTTTGGCAAGAGAGACCGTTACTATCCCGCAATGCCCTTTGTAACAACAGGTTGCCTGTTTGGATATCTAATGATCATCCTTCTTTTTTAGCAAAACCGAGCAGAGTACGTTGTCTAACTTTAGCAGCATAGCTTGTAGGATTTATAATCATACCATCTTTAGCAGCAATCGTATGGATCTTTATCTCACGTTGAATATCGCGCGCCTCAAATAAGGGATCTTTTTTTAACATCTCAGATCCAAAATGGGTTATGATGACTAACAGTGGTCTGGTTTTGTTGGCCAACCTTATAACATCTGAGGTGTTCAAATTATTGCCGTCTTTAATACCTGCCGGCAATTTACAGTTACATAGAAGCACATCAACATTTCTGACTTCCTTTTCAAGCTCACGAATATATCTGGTGTCTGAAACATATACGAGTGTAAAATCCTTGCTAATTATCTTAAAGCTTAAACAGGGCACATTGTGTTGTGCTATTATAGGAATTATTTCAACATTATTTATCCTAACCCTTTTTCCGGGTGAAACTTCAACAACTTGTTGTAGTTTATCTTTGCTGTCTTTAGGGACATCTTTTAACACCTCTTTACTAGCTAGCAAAAATCCTCTTTTATCCAATCCATTCAAAGTCATTGCTTGTATTGAAACATTTAAATCATTAGAATGCCCGTAATGTATGTGACTTAGAAATATGGCATTTGTTTGACGAATATTTATGCCGTATTCTTGTGCTTTTGCAAGACAGCCAGGTCCGGGATCAATCAAAAACTGTAAACCCTCAGTTTGTATAACAATACCACCAGACGCCCTTAGCTGTTTTCCAACAACTTCAAAGCCACCAGCTGTACCAAGAAATACAATCTTAGATTGCATATTTATACAAAAAGCAATCGATAATTAAATATTATTGTGATATATTACAACGATGAATGAAACGCGTTTTTCAGCCGAAACCTTTTTAAATATCTTCGCTCTGAACAATATTGGTGGGCTAGACCGGCGCACTAGTCCTGCGTTGTAACCGTAAATGGGCTATATGACGGGGTCGAAGACCTGAGAGAGGTATAAGCCCAGACTATCAGTCTTGGCTCGTACAATGACTTTCTGTCCTGTAGGATCTACCTCAGCAGTAATCGTGTCAGGACAGGAATGTAGCAGCACTACCTGTTGTGGTGGGTGCTTACAGGGTAGCGGAAATGAGGAAAAGTCAAGGTCGCTGATGGCCTGTGTTTATATCCATCTTTGGTTGTGCCCACCACTTTTATTACGATGGCAACAGAACAAGAACTACTTGAACAGCAAAAGAAGCAATGTATTATGTGCAAGATTGTCTCAGGAGAAATTTCTTCAAGAAAAGTCTATGAAGACGATTTAGTTGTTGCAGTTTTGGATATAAGACCGGTTGCAAAAGGTCACATACTATTAATGCCGAAGGAGCATTATCAGATTCTTCCGATTCTCCCCTTGAAAGTGTTCACACGGCTCTTTTCAGTTGCAAAAAAGCTAATGACTGCTCAGGTCAAGGGAGTCCCTGCTCAAGGTTCAACATTGTTCATTTCAAACGGCTTTAATTTCACATCAGGACAACAATTTCCACACGTAACAGTTCACATAATTCCCCGTGACATTGGTGATGGTATTTCTGTATTTGAACTTTCATTATCAGAACTTCTTGAAACACAACTAGAAGAGATAGAAAAACCGATTTCGGCAAACCTAAAGATGGCGATGAATAATTACCTGTCGAAAATTGGAAAACCTCAACAGAGAAAGATAACAAGAGAAGAAGTTCTTCAGATCCTTAACCAGAACCCAGATTTAAAGAAAATCATTCTTGAGGATTCAGAGAAATTTAAGAAAATAATAGATGCTAATCCCCAGCTCAAACAAATATTTGGTAACATCAACATAGATGAGATATCAGAGATAGTAAAGAAAGAGAAATCAGAACAGATAAAAGAATCAAAAGTTGAGAAAGAAAAGGAAAAAGAAAAAACAGAAGAGAAAGATAAAGACAAAAGATCGCTACCAGAAGAAGAGATTTTTAAAGAATTAGAGGGAGAGGAAAAAGAAGCCCGTGAAGAAAGAGACGAAGAACCCGAGAAAACAGAAGAAAACGGTGAGGAGGATGAGATCAACTTAGATGAGATCTCTAGATTGTTTAAGTAAATGGAATGCGCCCTTTGCAAAAAAATAAAGGAAAGAGAACACATAGTTTATGAAGACGATTTGGTTATAGCTCTATTGCTAAAAGAAGCAGTCGCACAAGGTCATGTCTTAGTTACAACAAAGAATCATCTGACGTTAGATCAATTAAGTGAAGGACAAATAGTTCAGTTATACTATGCTGCCAACTTTGCAGCTTCAATTATTTTTGAACTTTTAAAACTGGATGGTACAAACATAATATCTACAAACATAAATGATCATTTCACAATCAACATTATTCCTAGAAAGAGAGACGATACGTTAGATTTTACTTGGGACCCATTAACAGTTAATCAAACGGAAATGGATTCTTTATTAGAGCGAATCAAAGATGCGTTACCAATTGAAAGAGAGATAGAAGAAAAAACAGAAGCAGTTGATATGGATGAGAAAAGAAAGGAGATAATCACAGAAACAGAAAATTATTTAATCAAACAATTAAAGAGAATTCCCTGATTTATTTTAAATTTCAATGCATTTTCAAACAAATTCTTTATTAAATTTATTCGACAATTATGGCTGGTTTCCCAGGCATGGCGTGTTTAGCTTTTGTTTCTTTGCTATCTTGTTCTCTGACAACTTCAATCTCACAACAGAATTCCTTTTCTAATTTATCTTTCCTTTTATTAATCTCAGCTTCTTCTTCGGTCTGCGCCAAAACAATTCTTGGTATTAAGCCAGGTTTCTTAACCAATTTAGGTAATAGTTTTTGTATATCCTTGCTATGGTCTTTTAAGTCTTTGTTCTTTAATATATTTTTCATGATTTCTCCAACATCGTATATTTTTTCTAATTCTTTTTTAATTGACTTCATTAATTTGGATTTCCAATCTTTAGCAATTATCAGCGTAATTTTTCTCAATCTCTTTTTTTTAGTTAACCTTTGAATATCTAAGATATTACTTCTTAGACCAGAAACTAATTCTTCTATGGCTTCTGCTCTTTCATCGATCTTTTTTTCATCATACTCTGGCCAATTTTGCGTTACAGCCATTTCCACATTTCCTAATTTTTCCCACAGTTCTTCACACAGATGTGGACAGAATGGCGATAACATCAAAAGTAAATTCTCTAGACACTTTTTTGTTACTTTTTCTCTGTCAGACAAAAACTTAACAAACTCCATCAAATCTATTAATGCAAGATTGTATTGGAAGTTTTCAATTTTCATTGTTACTTCTCTTATTGTTTTATGCATTTTAGTATCTAGTAATGAGTCAGACTCTGTAGATTTTTTCTTATCAAATAAAGAAATTAGTTTATGCACAAACCTGAAGCTACCCTGTATCCCCTTATCACTCCACAACACATCCTTGTCAGGTGCAGCAACGAACATCAAAAAGAAACGGGCAGCATCTATACCGAATCTTTTGGATATCTCTTCAGGCAACACAACATTTCCGCGTGACTTAGACATCACGTGGCCGTCTTCACCATGGAGCATACCTTGGTTATAGAGTTTGGTAAATGGCTCATCAAACTTAAAATACCCCAGATCTCTTAATGCTTTTGTGAAGAACCTCGCATAAATCAAATGCATACATGCGTGCTCAGCTCCACCAATATATGTATCTACTGGCATCCAGTAAGTCACATTCTTTTTACTGAACGGCTCTTTATCGTTTTTGTTATCTGTGAATCTTAAGAAATACCAGCTACTATCAAAAAATGTATCCATCGTATCAGTCTCTCTTTTGGCGGATCCGCCACAAGCAGGGCATTTTGTGTTTACAAAATCTTTGTTTGTCGCTAACGGATTGCCCTCACCAAATTTTACATCATCAGGTAGAACAACTGGCAAATCTTTTTCAGGAACAGGAACAAGTCCACATTTTTCACAGTATATAAAAGGTATAGGGGTTCCCCAATATCTTTGTCTTGATATCAGCCAGTCCCTTAGCTTATACTGGACAGTTCTTTTGCCCAATTTTTTCTTTTCTAGATATTTTGATATTTCTTCAATAGCATCTCTGTTATTCAACCCATTGAACTCCCCTGAGTTGATCAATGTTCCATCTCCAGTGTAAGCTCTAGACATCTTTTCTGGATTTAAAGAATACTCGCCTGGCTCAATAACAACCTTTATGGGTATTTTATATTTTTTGGCGAACTCAAAATCTCTTTGGTCATGCGCAGGAACAGCCATAACCATTCCGCTACCATATTCTGCCAAAACAAAATTACCTGCATAAACAGGAACTTTCTCATTTGTCAAAGGGTTTATTGCATAGCTTCCTGTAAATACGCCATCCTTTTCAAGCTCTTCTATATCCTTTTCGCTTGTTGATTTTATTCTCTTCAAGAATGCTTCAACTTCTTTCTTTTGTCTTTCTGATACAAGTTCCATCAATTTAGGATGTTGTGCTGATATAACCATGAAAGTAACACCGTAAATTGTATCTGCTCTGGTTGTAAATATTCTCCAGTTTTGATTATTAATCTTAAAATAAATATCTGTTCCGTGGCTTTTACCAATCCAGTTTCTTTGCATAGTCTTAATTCTTTCTGGCCAATCTAATTTTTCAACATCTTCAAGAAGTTCATCAGCATATGCAGTTGTTTTGATAAACCATTGTTCGAGATGTTTAATTTCTACATCTACATCGGTATGCCTCCAACATTTTCCGCCATGTACCTGTTCGTTAGCTAATACAGTGTTACACTCTGGACACCAGTTAACAGGAGCTTTCTTTCGATACACAAGGCCTTTTTTATATAGTTTTAAGAAGAAATATTGGTTCCATTTATAATATTCCACATCACAGCTCTTCAACAATCGATTCCAATCATAACTCAGTCCAAGCTCTTTCTGTTGCTTAATGAAATTCTTAATCGCATTTAAGGTGAATATCTTTGGATGTTTTCCAGCCTGAATTGCAGCATTTTCTGCTGGAAGGCCAAGAGCATCATATCCCATAGGGTATAGTACGTTCCAACCAGTCATTCTTTTGAATCTAGCATATACATCCCCTATGATATAATTTCGAGCATGACCCATATGTAAGCCAGATCCAGATGGGTAAGGAAACATCTCTAAAACATAGTACTTCTTCTTTTTAGACTCTTCCTTTGCTTCAAACACATTTGCTAATTCCCACCTTTTTTGCCATTTCTTTTCAATTTCATTGAAATCCATAAATTTCGAATATTTGGGCTATATATAAAACTTTCACGGAGCTGATTACCACCAGATAGAGACGACAACCAAAACATTTAAATAAAGCAAAATCTTCAAATTTCTTAGGTGTTTACATGAAAAAGGCAATGTTATTATTACTATTAACAATAACTTTCTTCTTATTTACAGTAGCTGCAGCTAGGGCTGACGAATGTCATTTGTATTCTTGTTATGAAGATACTACACCAAAAGCACTAAGCTATAGTTCAACAATCAGTTATGGTTACGAGCATATTAGTAATATTAAAGAATCCAAAAAGTTCCCATATAAATTTAGGAGTAGATTATACACCCAAAAATATACAAAAAAACATTATTATCGTGTTTGGGAGAGTGGTAAATTTTATAGAAAGAATGGTGTGATATACTCATTGTCGAGAAGGAATGCCCCGCACTACTATGGTGCTTACCCAGTCAGATATAGTTACAGCTATTCTAGTGGACATTATAAGCTGAGTAGATGGCGTCGTTACAATCCGGTTGGTTATGATCACGGAGACCACAGATCCAATTTGAATGCTAAACATTCGTACAGATCAGGAAGGGTCTTAAAGACGCAGTACAATCGCGGAAGTATGCCTAATAGGCATGGATTGAAGTAATATAAAAGTTAGAATCAGTTTATTATTTAAAAGAATTCAATTTATCACAAGGCTCTAATTCAAAAAACATCAGGCGTTAAACAGATTCTAAATGTTTAGCTAACTGTTTAGTTAAATTTACGATCTCTGAGTTTGTTTCTGAATACTAACTAAAAAATGTTAAAATCAGGTAAGATCTCATAAAGAAACAAAATACAAAAATCAAACTTTCTTGAACCTAGCAGTTATATCAATCAAGTCAACATGTCCTAAAAACATACTTCTACAGCAATACCGCTTTAGCCCCAGATCATCCATAACCTTACCTTTATCTTCCCCTTTCTCTGTTCGTTCCTTGAACTCTTTCCACAGATGAGCAACAGGTTTTCCACAGCTCCAACAACGTATTGGTATTATCATTTTTAACTTCACCTATAACTCTTTTGTCTCTTAGCTCTCGCCTTAGAATCGTTTGGTTTACAAACTTCTTTCCTACGAACATCAGCCACTAACAGATGCCTATCGTAATCCAAAAACACTTTTTCCAGTCTATTGTTGCTGTATTCGTTTAATGCACGGGCAATCGCCAGTCTGACAGCATCTGCCTGTGACATAACACCACCCCCCCTAACCTTTACATTAATATCAACTTCTTTAGCAAAACTTTCTGCAAGCACCAAAGGTTCCATCATCTTCATTCTGGCAAGCTTTGGCATGATAAGATCTATCAAAACACCATTTACCTTTATTTTTCCAACGCCCTTCTTTAGTGTAGCCCTCGCAATAGCTCTTTTTCGCTTGCCTGACTCGTTGATTACTCTCATTTCATACCCCCGATCAATTTGGAAATCCTTCCCAACTTAATATATTTCAGATTTGGAACTTTATTTATGCTTGCACTTTCAATTGTCTCTATTTCTTCTGTTTTAATCTTTTCCGGGATGCCAGCATAACATTTAATCCTTTTAAAAGCAAGCATACCTTTTTTTTGTTTATAAGGCAGCATATTCCTAATAGCCCTTAATGTTAATTTATCAGAAGATCTCGAAAGAAATGGCCCTTTAAATGGTCCACCCATTTGTACTTTCTGTATATATCTTGCCAATATTTGTTTCTTGTTGCCTGTTATCATTATTTTATCACAATTTATTATAATTATTTCTTCTCCAAGTAAAGCTTTCTTAGCCGCAACACTTGCCAATCTTCCAAGTATTAAGTTTTCTCCATCTATTATCATCCTATAATCCTCACTTTACTTCCTTTTGGGTTGTTTTTCATTAGCTCGGCAATAGTCAAACATTTGCCGTTTACTTTTTTGATTTTTTTCTGAGCACTTTCAGAAAAATTAAACGCAGCTATATCAACTTTCTTATCAAGCTCTCCCCCAGCTAACACTTTACCTGGAACGAGAATGATCTCTCCACTCTTAACATTCTTTTCGATTCTGGTTAAGTTAACAACTCTCCTTTTCCTAGTTGATTTTTCAAGATCATTCGCTACTCTTGCCCACAGTTTTACATTCTCACTTCTAGCTTTTTCACGTAACTCTTCTACAAGTTTCTTCAAATAAACATTTGTGTGTTTTCTTTTCATTTTTTCAAATCAATTTCTTAAATGCGGGGGACGGGATTCGAACCCGCGCAGGCACTAAGCCACAAGGCCCTCAACCTTGCTCATTTGACCACTCTGACACCCCCGCGTTAAACACGCAAGGGTTACTTTTGCTTGAGGAGCATTTCAAGTTCATTTAGTTCTTCTATCAAAACATCTATCGCTTGGATAACCATCTCTCTGCAAGATATCTGCCCCCAAGACTCTACAGTAAATATAAACGAATTTTCTTCTCTGCCAAGTTCAACAGCGCCATTACTTACATCAGCACAAGCTTCACACGCATGACACAACATAACCCTCTCCTTGTTAATCTTAAGATTGTTGTTTTTATCAAGCTCGAATATCTTCTGTGGACAGCTTTTAACAATTGCTTCAGCATCCTTAGGATTCTTTTTTATTGTTAAAATAGGCACATGTTTATAATACGCGTGTCCAGGAGACCACTTGCTATGCTGCTCTCCTTTACCTAAGATAGCAGTAGCTTCGAACTGCAAAGCCTGTCCATCTAAAAGCTTTACAATTGGCGTCTCAGGGTATACTGGTTTTATCTTAGGGTCTTGAGACTTGATCTTACTAGCTTCTATAATTCCGGGAGTCTTTACATTTAGTGTTAGTTTGAGTTGGCATCTAGCACACCCAGCTCCTTTACATTTACATTTTTCAGGTAGCACATAAGATTTCAAATCAGTGGTCAATGGTAATAGACCAAGCCTGTGTGCAATTATCTCATCATATAAAACAGAACTATTCTTCTTAAAATCAACCTCTTCTATAGCCATTGTAGGGACTTTTGCAATTATATTTTTTCTTAGAACGTTTGCAAATGCCACACTACTATCTTTCAAAATAAAAGTGAGTATATTATCTGTTTTGTTATTTTCAATTACCTCGAGTTTCATTTTATACGCGCCTCCCCCTCCTTCCACCTTTTTTCCTACAACTGTCGTGCGGAATAGCGGTAACATCTTCGATTATACCAATTCTTAAGCCACTCCTAGAAAGGCTTCTAACAGAAGCTTGAGCACCAGGTCCAGGCGAATTAGGTCCATTGTGACCACCAGGAGCTCTTATCTTAACATGGATTGCATTTATTCCTGCTTCCATTGCGATCTCAGCAGCTTTTTTTGCAGCCGCCATCGCAGCTGTCGGGCTAGCTTCCATTCTATCAGATTTAACCATTTGTCCTCCAGAAGTGCGAGCAATAGTCTCGGTCCCAGTGATATCTGTGATTGTTATAATCGTGTTATTATATGAAGAATAAATATGCGCAATTCCCCATCTTGGTTGTTTCTGTGACTTCATTTTTCTTCACTACCAACTCCTGATTTTTTTTCTTTTATAGCAACCCTTTCAGGATGCATCTCATCTTTTAAAGAAGAATTCTCAGCAAAACAAACAGTGTCTTCTTCATTAACTCTAACCAAGTAAGACGGCGAGGTTATCTTTTTTCCAGCAACACATATATGACCGTGAACTATGAACTGTCTTGCTTGTTTAATACTTCTAGCAAGATTTTTCAGGAACAGTATTGTTTGAAGTCTTCTATTAAGAATATCTTTTGTTCCGATATTAAGAACGTCATCAAACTTACTTTCTGGTTTAAGAACACCCAAAGCAATTACTTTATCATACAATTGCTTTCTCTCTATGTCCGCTTGCTCTCTTTTCTCTGCAACTAGCTTTTTAAACTGATCTTTAAGTTTTTTCTGTATAGAGTCAGCTTTCCAAATCTCTCTCTTATTTTTTAATCCATATTCTCTTAATAAGATTCTTTCTTCATCAATTCTTATACGTTGCCATGGATGACTAGGCGTCGAATATTTTTTCCTTTGTTTCTTTGGATCGCCCATTTTTTAGTTATTTTTTGCCTCCTTTTTTCTTTCTCTGCACACCAAGGCCTTTTCCCTTGCTCTTTCTGAAGTTAGATCTGGTGCGCTGCCCTCTTAGTGGAAGTTTCCAATGGTGCCTTAGACCACGATAACTTTTGGTCTTCATCATCCTTTTAACATCTGTTTCTTGTTGAAACGTCAGTTTTCCAAGAATAAGATGCTTATCTTCACCAGTATCATAATCTTTCTGCCTATTCAAGAGCCATGTTGGTGCACCATGAGAAATAGGGTCTGCAATCACTTTATTTAGCATTTCTACTTCAGAATCATTTAATGCACCAGCCTTTTTTTGTTTGTTTATATTTGCGGCGCAACAAACAAAATTAGCAAAGTTGTTGCCAACACCCTTTATCTTAGTTAGAGCATAGACTATCTGTTTATCGCCCTTTAAATCTGTATTTGCGACCCTTACGATGTGTTTTAACTTATCGTTAGCCAATTTGTTTACCTCTTAACAACAACTTAACAACAATAACCCGTTAGAGAAATAAGACTTATTTCCCTAAAACGCCCAAAGGACTCGGGTTGTATTTTTAGCACTACTTTCAACAAGGTTTTCAGATCGATTTATAAAGGTTTTGTTTATGAGTCATTTTTAGGTGCTGCTAATATCACGCTCTGGTCACCTTGTGATTGAAAAGAGCAGTTAATTGACTTAACCCTTTTGGTAAGATTTATAAACGATTTTTCTTTCTCAACATCCATGGTGGCCGTGGTGTAGTCTGGCAGCACAAAGGACTGTGGAAGACAATCTACAGTTATCCTTTAGCCCGGGTTCAAATCCCGGCGGTCACCCTTTCACTTTCTTGTTTACTTTCTTGTTTACCTGTTATGACTTTACCTCTAGCTTTTCTATAAGAATAAGGTAACATATACGCTACAACATAAATCGCAGCTACCAAAAAAGAATTAGCGCGTAATTGAGACACTTTGCTTAGTAAACTAAGACTCACCCAGACACCCACCAGTGCAAGCGCTATTATCATCAAACCATCCACAAGGTGATCCTTTTGGTCAAGCTCTTCAATCTCATTAATCATAAAACTAAATAACCAGCCAAACACGAGCCCTACAATAAACACTAAGAAATACAAGAAGAACCCTCCTATGACTAAAAAAATCGGCACAAACAACCCAACAGTAGCTATGTTAATAATTATCAGAAAAATCAACACAATCCAGTAGATTGCTTTATCTAGAAATTTGATCTTGGGAGATTTTTTCTTATATGCTGAATTAAGTATCAGAAATGCTCTTTCAATTTCAGTTTCAGTCCAACCCTTTCTCCTAAGTATTTCTGCGTCTATCATCATAATCATTCACGAGGCAGAGTGCGAGCGCATCAAACACGCTGCTAGAGTCAGCTTCAGGATGGCTATATACAATGGGGTGCTTCAACTTAACAGCCTCTTTCATCTTTTTATCGTCGGGTATTACTGCGATAACCGGTACGCCTAGAATAGTTTGTATATTTTCTATAGTCACATCTAATATTTGGCTTACTTTATTAACAATACAACCAAGAAGTTTCACACCACTCGTTTGCAACACATTAACAGCCCTCAAAGCATCAGCAACAGCAGGCATCTCTGGACTAACAACTATTATTGCTAGATCAATTACATCTGCGAGTTCCTTATTAAAACCACCTGTATCTAATATAACAACGTCCGCCTTATTTTCAAGTTCGGAAATCAACAATTTTAATTTCTTAAATTTATTCCCTATATCCTGTTCCGAGATATCACCTAAAATAACTTTGAGGCCCGAGCGATGCATGTACAAGGCGTCTCCCAAGCTAATTTCACCCTTTAAAGCACCATGCAAGGTTGCTTCAGGTTTAATAACACCAAGATAAAGTCCTAAGTTAGGTCTCTCTAGATCTGCGTCAACAAGAATAACATTTTTACCATGATTTCCTAGTGCAATCCCTAAGTTCATAGAGACTGTTGTTTTTCCAACTCCGCTCTTTCCAGATAAGATACCTAAAATTTTGGTCATTTTTCACCTTCAATATATTCAACATAACTCTTTGCTTTTTTATAGTACTCTGTTACAGCGTCGATATCAATCTTAATTTGTTCTCCATTTACAAAAGTCATCATTGTAACATGCCTTCTAAATTCTTGTTGCCTATCAAACTTGCTAAGAATAAGCTTTCTTAAATACAAGTAAAAATCAACAAACTCTAGTATTCTCTCATCTTTTATATACTCTTTAATTATGTTACATCTCATCCCTGGCGCTTGTGGAACAGACTCAATCTTCTTACTCTCCTTTAGCTCAACACATAACCCTTCAACAAGAAAATCAAAACTAGCAATCATCCTTTGAATGATGTTCCTTATTACATCTACTGTTCTTGTATACTTAAGACTGACAAAAATTAGATGATCAACCCTCTTAAGTTCCTCTTTTGCTTTTTCTAGGTATTCTTTTTCCATTTAAAATCTTTTTTACGTTATTAAATTGTTAAGTTTATTTGTTTTTATAAACTTTGTGGTGAATAATTAATCCCCCTTAAACCCAACAAAAAATTTTAAATAACTCAATGTTTACTTAAGTTAGATGAATACAATTGAATTAGCAAAAAAATATTTAATAGATTATTTGAAAAACAAAGATGTCTTATTTAAGAAGATAAAAGATATTAAAGAAGAAAGTGATTCTTTTACAATTATTTTTAATGAAAGAAAAACCAAATATCTAATACAACTAGACATCATCCCTAAAAAACTCATAGAAGAGTTAGAAAACAACCGCGATTTGTCCCTCGTTTGTGTCAACAACAGCGAGAATCTCAAAAAAGTTATCAAATTATGGAAAACTTTAATATCTTATAGAAATTTCTCAATATATTTTATCAATCCATTTTCAGAAACAGGTAAACACTGGGCGTTATTTCCAGCAACCCACTATATAGTCACAGATCGATTTAAACATGGTCTTAGCACATTGCAAAGCTCGGTTGAAAAAATTTCATTAGAGGAGTTTGAGAAGAAAGCAAATGAATACAGCTAATAAAATAACTGTTGCAAGAATATTTATGATTTTTGGCTTACTGGTTTTGATGTTATTGAGTTTTCCTAATAAGAATTATATTCTGACAATTGTTTTTATTGCAATTTCCGTTACTGACATATTAGATGGCTATGTCGCGAGAAAAACCAAAAAAGTAACTGCTTTTGGGAAGGTATTTGACCAAATTGCAGACAAATTACTAATAACCTTAGCCTTTTTATATATAATAACTTTGCAACCTTCATTCTACTGGATGGTTTTCATAATCTTGGCAAGGGAATTTTTGGTCAGCGGTTTTAGAATGGTTGCTGCTTCATATGGCGTGGTTGTCCAGGCCAAAACCTCTGGCAAGATTAAAATGATATTACAAACACTTGTTATAATCTACATTCTATTAAGTTTCCCGGCCGCGTACTGGGCATTACTAGTTGTCACAATTTATACATCATATACATGTATCGAGTATATAATTAAAATTGATAAAGAGATCAAACAAATTCTTAAGAAAAAAATCAAGAAAAAATAGGATAGATTATTCTAGATTGAACCGTGCTAAGAATTGCACTTAACCCAACCATATATGTTGTGCCTCCAACTTCAGTTTGTTTTGTCTTAATAGCTTTTATTAAGTTATCTCTGAATATTGTATAACCATTCCCAATATCAAAAGGCCAGTGTGCGTCAGAACCACCAACACCTGCAAAACCATATTTTTTGGCTTCTTTAGTTGCAATCGTATTTGACCAGAAAGCATTCCTAGAATTAAAAGTTTCAACAGCATCAACCTTACCAACCAAATTTTTTAACGGCAGTTTAAACTTCAGCCAAGGTACAATTCTAAACGGGTGTGCAACAGCCAACATCGCACCTTGCTGCTTTACAGCATCAATCAATTCTAAAAAATTGCGGGTTTTGATCTCTTCATTTTGATAATAAATAAGAACATCTCCATACTCTGATTTCATTTCGCTCCCAACCACAACCTCAAAATCAGGGTCCTTATTAAGTTTATTTACTGCTAACGCTCCTCTAACTGTATTGTGATCTGTTATTGCAATTCCATCAAGCTTTTTCTTTTTTGCGATTTTAAGAATTCTCGCTGGTTGTAATGCTGAACAACGCGAATACTTTGTGTGGATGTGTAAGTCGTATCTCATTGTGTTTATAAAATCAAAAAGAATTAGGAAAGGTTACTTCTCCTCTTCTCCCGAATAACTTGGAACAGCAGCCCTGCTTATTATCATTATATCTCCGATTGATTTGACTAGCTGATGAGGCACTATAACGCCTTTTGCACTACCAAGAACCTTGTTTAGGAAAGAATTTTTTGTTGCTTTCACACGCCAACCAAAGATCTTATTCTGAGTTAGTATACTCTCTTCAATATCGCCGAAATATTCACCAGAATCTGTAAAAACTTTCATATCATAAGTTTCAGAAATTTTTTTCATCTTTAACACGATTATCCCTCCTTTGCATATATCTTACTGATATCAACAATTAAACAACAATTAAAAGCAAGAACTTTAAATACTTTTCTATTCGCCAGTACTACAGAATGGCAATAAAACCAGCAATATTTAAATAAGTAATATTTAAATAAATTGCTTACAATCTTGCAAATATGGTATTAAGATATAAAAATTTGATTATAATCGGTACATCTCATATAGCTAGACAGTCTTATAAGGAAGTAAGACATTTAATACTAACCGAGATGCCGGGGATAATAGCCCTTGAACTTGACAAACAACGTCTTGCAGCTTTAATGTCAAAAGAACGCCCAAGACCTAACCTGGCTTTAATAAAACACATTGGTCTAAAAGGTTATTTATTTACTTTGATTGGTTCTTATATTCAAAAAAAATTAGGAAGCAAAGTTGGCGTACTTCCTGGGGAAGAGATGAAAGAGGCTATAAGGTTAGCTCAAAAGCTACAACTTAGATTAGCCTTAATTGATCAGGATATATTAGTCACCATGAAAGAATTCTCAAAAACTTTCACTTGGAAAGAACGTTTTCGCTTTATTGCAGATGTATTCAAAGGAATATTCTTCAAAAAAAAACAACTTAAAAAATACGGTTTGGAAAATCTTGATTTGTCTAAGGTACCTAGCCAAGCAACAATAAATAAATTAATTCAAGACCTGAAATATCGTTATCCTAACATCTACAAAAGTTTGATTGTAGATAGAAACAGAGTAATGGCTAAAAATCTGACAGGGCTAATGAAACATTTCCCAGATAAAAAAATATTAGCTATTGTTGGTGCAGGTCATGAAGAAGCTATTCTCAAATTAGTAAAAACAAAATATATAAAAACAAGCACTACTTAGTCATAAAAATATGTGTGGTTTGTATAACTGGTATGACAAAATAAAAAGGTATTTTCGTTTCTCTAAAAGAGAATTTACTGGTTTGATCTTAACCATTCTAATCTTTGGTTTTATCTTTGGAATAGATGATAAGACAGGATCGAAAGAACTAGGTTTTTACTGGTATCACAACTTACTCAGCATGTTTCTCATCGTTACATTAGCAGTTGTTGTTCACATATCTATACAAAAAATATACGCTTTAAAGTTAGGCTATAAAGCAGAGTTTAAAGCTTGGTATCTTGGTTTATTTGTTAGTTTAGTAATAGCTTTAATATCTCAAGCAAAGCTACTAATAATTTTACCAGGAGCCATTATTCTAACTAAAATGGCTAAGCACAGGCTTGGTTATTTTCCATACGGTGTTAATGTAGGTGCACACTCAATGGTCTCTGCAGCAGGTCCCCTCTCAAATCTAGCCCTCGCATTTATTTTCTATCTTTTAAGAACACCGTTCCAAGGGAATCCGTTAATAAACACAGCTATATTTGTCAACATCTGGTTTGCCATATTTAGTGTGCTTCCAATACCATATACAGATGGTATGAATATCTTCTTTGGTAACAAACTAGCCTACTTCTTTATTTTTGGTTTTATAGTTGTAGCTTCAATACTACTACTATTACATACCCCCTTGATTTTACTACTCTTCTTATCAGTAGCAATAGGCCTGCTTGTGATGCTTATGTTTTTATTCTTTTATAAAAAAATAGATTAAGAAAAATAGATTAGTTCTGTTCAGATAAAGAAATATGAAGCTATGCCAAAGAAATAATGCCTTTCTCAACAAGATACACCACAAAAATAAATGTTAAAATAGAGCCAAAGCCTAGAAGTAGTAAACACATATATAATCCGCTTATTACGTCTAAGATACTTGAGATATCCTTTCTAAACATAAAACCTTTTACAATCAAATATAGAATTGCTCCAACAGCAATGAGTTTGTTTATAAGACCATAATTCAACAACACAATCGTAACTGCACAAAACAAATCCATTAACCCCAAAAATTTTACAATAAGCATCTGACTCAAGGAAATAATTAACCATTTAAATCATTTTGCTATCATCTTACTTTGACTCTTTTGACTTTGGATTCTAAACTAATAAGCTCCCTTTTTTCTTTTTCGTCCAACTTATGTCCTTTCTTTTGCTTTCTTTTTAGTTGCTTAACTCTTTTCTCAATATTTTCTTTTTCTTTCTCTTCTTGGCTCTTGATTTTAATCTTCTTCAACAATTCTTCTATCTGTTCAAGTCCTTTGTCTGTCTCTATCCCTTTTCCCATACTTAGAAGCTTGATCTTTTTATTAATATCTTTTATCTCTTCATCTGTTGGCTTCAGCTTCTGCATCATTCTTAGTGTTTTGCCATCATGTACTTTCTTTAAAACAGTGACATCAACACCTTTCATCTTTTTAATTCTACCAACAGTCTTCACTTTCTTTTCTAATTTGTATTCCCTAAGAGTCTTCATTCTCTTTTCCTTGGCCTTTGTGAACTTGAATTCTGGGGGTTGACTCTTTTCGTAAATCACATAAACTGCTTTTATCACCAAATTAACGATAACAAATAAAGCAATAAATAACATAACCCCATAGAATATTCCTGTTAAATAGAAAATCAAGCTATATTTTTCAACATCAGAGATAGCCGAAACCTCTTCCAGTGTCGGCTTTTCCTCTACTAAAACTATTTTTATTTTTTCAAACCTTATGATTGCTTTACCTTCGACAATATCCTCTAAGATAATTCTCAAGTCATTAGTTCCATCCTCATCCAAATCAAGATCCACACTTTCGCCAATGTTTATGTTTAAATGCATCTCTGATGAGTAAATTATAAGGTCTACATATTTCTTATAAACCTTACTTACAACAATTTTATGTTCCTCTCCATTTATGGTTATCAAGAAATATTCTTTTTCTAAGAACACATCTCTACTAGTGTTTACAACATCCAGATCTGCTTTCTCTTTAGTCATGAATTCACACGCTTGCGTCTCTGTTCTATAAACATCGATACCTTTAATATACATCAACCCAGACATAAGATCTTCTTGTGAGGGGCGACATCTGTGAGTGTCTTTACAAGTTCTATTTTGCAAACCAAATACGCACTCTCCCCATGGTTCACAAGTCCATATTGGTATACATTCTAATCCAACACCATAAAAGGCGCCCCCTCCCCTTCTGCTTGGTCCACCCCCGCCACCTGTTGGTGTTGTAGGGCAAGGTCCGAGATCAGCAGGACAGCTTGAACACGTTTCAAATGTTCCAAGAACAGGATAATCAAGAATACCGTCTCCACATAGTAAAGATATTACAGATCCACTTGTATAATTTATACCTAGATATCCAATAGTTCCGTTAATTATTTTATTATCTGTGACATTTGCAGAATACAACGTCATATTGTATAAGTATGAGTCGCTAACACTTGAATTAAATATCTGACTCAAGAACACATCAACATTTTTGAGGGTGCTATTTATCTCTGTACTATTCTCAACATAGGTTCCATCATAGTTGAAACTGTTTATTATCAAAGAACGTCGTTTTACACTATCATTACACACACTGTTAGTCATGTTTGTATAATCATAAATTGTACAATTTACAGCTTCTGTAGTGTTAACAACTCCTCCTGCTGTTTGTATGTAGACAAAGTTCTGCTCAATAATTTCTTGGTTATTTGCATTATCAAAACTATAGTATCTTATTATTTTTTGGCAAGCTGTATTTACACCGCACAAAATAGTTATCTCAGTCCCGTAAGTCCCGTTATTTATAGGATCGCATGTTGAATTGGCATCTGTCACACAATACCTAGTGTAGTTGATTCCAGCCAGATTATCTGTAGCATTCAAGCCAATTACAGTAGGCACATAATCATACCAGTTACTTACATTGTCTGTTGTAACTGGAGAAGAGGTATCTAATAAGAATGTTTTTGTATCAGAGGTTGTGTTACTAAACCCATCGCTTACAATTATTTTCCAATAATATCTATTCTCGATAGGCGTCCAGCTATAACTTGTATTAGGTGTTACAAATATCACTGTTGTTGGACTACGATTAGTGTCTGCTATTATGTAATACGTTAGATTATCTATGGTGTCAACATCATTACTCGAATAATTAAATAATATTGGGCTACTGTTTGTGATCGTTTCGTTTACAGGAGAGATTAAGGTTGGTACAGCAGGTGCATTATTTGGTAGCATATTTCTAGTAAGAGCAGTGCTTGAATTCTCGAGCCCATCCGAACAGTTTACATACATCTCTATGTTATCTCCAGGCGTATAGCCATCAGCCATGCTAATATTTACAGCAAATGTTCCATTACTTGCAATAAGACTAGTCAAAGACATTAGCTTAGTAGTATAATCAATCTCTCCTGCCAATCTGTGCTGTAGATAACACTTTAACGTTTGTTCATTAACATCGGAAGCATTGACAATCACACTAAATATGTGATTTTTGGTGTAGTTGAAATATTCCTGTGCAGCTATTACAGGTAAACTATTTATTGTAACATTTTTGCTCTGTAATGATTGATTATTGCCAGCACCATCTATTGAGTAATATCTGATGAAGTTAGTCCCTCTTATTGCTACAGGAATAGTTATATTGTTTTGTCCAGTTGCACCATCATCACAGTTGCTATTTGGAACGCATACATTTGCTTGATCCAAACAACAATATGTCGTCACATTTGTCCCTGTAGGCAAATCGTGTTCTATAATAATGACATCATGTGCTGGAACATAAACCTCGCTTTCATTCACATCCGTATATGTATCCGGTGCTCTCCAGTCGGTACCAAATATAGGGACATCAACATTATCCGTTTGAGTGTTTTCATTATCGTATATGTCGATACAACTTACATAATAACCTATGTTAGAAACAGACATCGCAAGGCTACCTAGGTAACAGATTGAATCATTACCAACAATCAAACACTCGTGACTTGAACTTATATTATTATAATTTGTATCTGTTGTAGACCATCTACATCTTAACAAAGGTTCACTGAAGTTAAATGTTAATGCAGTTTGTCCATCATTAATGACGTCCCAATAAGGTGCAATAGAATCGCCAGCAATATCCGACAGGTTGCTAGTGCTTATTATAGGTGCAAGATTGTCTGCTATAAAAGTAACAGTTTTCTCAAGCGAAACATCTGTAGCATCTACAACAACACAATATATTGCGTGAATTTCGTTATCGTTCCATGGACTATAGAAACTACAGCTCCTTTCTGGTTGTCCAAATGTAGAATTACATAGATTTCTTACACCTGGAGAATCACCACATCTTAGTTGGATATCATCTCCTTCATAATCAATCGCATTAATAGTTGTAAGGGTTATGTTTGTGTTTAGTTTTCCTGCTGCAGGATTAACCAATACAGTGCTGAATGTTGGCTCGCCGTTTGTCGCTTCAACAGTCGTGTTTAGAGCAGTACCGTTCTCTTCACCATCAAATGGAATAACCTGACAAGTAATATTGTCACCAATGCTAAAATTATCAAATATTAAATAATTGCTAGCTGTCCACACAAGTGTGTCGTTAACATACCACATATAGTAATTCGTGACAGAATCTTCGTCATTATCATTAGTAGACTGATTATAACACGTTAGATTATAATCGAACAACACAGGATCAGGAGTTATTCTAGGGTAGGTATGTGTAGGTTTACTATTTTTTATGGTTAATGTGGTCGAATTAGTGTAATTACTCCAATACAACCCGTCGTAGACTCTGAGAGAGAAACTCCAGTTCTCATGCTTTGTAGTTATATAATTTTCTATGCTTGTCCGATTCTCAAGACCCGCTTGTGGAACATCATTTTTATACCAAATTATTTGCTGATCTTGCTTAGCATCACCATCAGCATCATTATATGTGAAGCTAGCTATTAGTGTTCCATTTGTTCTATTCAACAGATCATCTGAAACGAGCCTCACATTGGTCGCATTGGGATATCTGTTTAATATTGTATAGAAGAACACTTGACTAACAGTTTCTGTATCACCTTCAGATGTACAGGTTATATTAATTGCATAAATCCCTGTTTCGACTTGGGAAGGGTTATCAACTATCAATCCAGTATCAAGATTTATATCAAACAAGCTTGTATTATCAAAATATTTAACATCACCATCATTGTCAGTACAGTTAATATCATAGACTAAATTTGTGTTGTGGTACACACTTTGGTTAACCAAATCTGGACTAAATACCAAAACACTATTTTCAATTGTTATGCTAGTAGAATTTACAACGTCGCTCCATTTAGCACCATCAAAAACCTTAACACGTGCAACCCACACGTCATCACGCGTAGTATTTTCACTCAGCACAACAGTCTGATTTTCTAAAGCAGGCTGCACAACATCCCCTTTATACCAAATAACCTCTCTATCGATTTCAGAATCGTTGTCGAAATCATTAAACACATAATTCAACATAAGGCTTCCATTTGTTCTATTTCCAGGATCTGTGCTGTTTATAAGCACATTGGTTAAATATGGTGTACTGTCATTGATCTCATATACAAAGTTACCTGTTACATTAACTTCCCCATCACTACAAATTATCAATATAGCATATTCACCAGTCTCAAATACAGTTGGGTTGTCTTTTATTAATCCTGTTGAAGCATTTATGCTAAACAACGTAGTATTATCATAGTAAATAATTACATCACCATCATTATCGCTACAATTTATGTCATAAGTTAGGTTTTCTGTATGATTCAGACTTTGTTTTCCTAATGAAAAGTCAAAAACAGGCGCCGTATTTCGTATAGTTACATTATTGGAATTATTGAAAGCACTCCATTTGGCTCCATCAAACACTGCAATACGCACCCACCATACTTCATGCTTGCTTGTGTTTCCTTCTAACACAACAGTAAAGTTTTCAAGGTTAGTTTGTTCACTCGCGTTAATATACCATTTGATCCAAATACCTTGTTCAGTATCACCTTCATAATCGCTATATGTGTGATAGACAGTAAGGTTCCCTGTCGTTAAGTTGCCTATGTCAGTTGAATTTAAGATAACATTTGTCACAACAGGCGCAACATCCTTCACTTCGTAATTAAAACTATTTGTACTGTTGTCCCAGTTATCGCCGCATGTTATTAGTATAGAATGTTGACCGGTATCAAACACAGTCGGATCATCTACAATACTTCCGTTATTGATATCAATATCAAACAATGATGTATTATCATAATAGTACAAAGTATCAAAGTCAACAGGATCTGAACAATTTATGTCATAAGTTAAGTTTTCTGTATGATTAATGCTTTGATCCGTCAACACAAAATCAAACACAGGTATATAATTACTAATTACTTGTGAATTATTCTTTGGAACACTGTAGTTAATCCCATCGTACGCCTGCACGCTACATGTAAAATTGTCAAACTTAGTTAAGTAGCTGCTGTCTATTGGTACATTAGTATGGCAAATCTTGATTGTAGTATTGCAGGTCACAGTAGTATCCCAAGTACTGTTGTACACACCATTCACATACCATGTAAAGCTTACATTTACAAGTTCCTGCTCCACATCGGTTACATTGGTTATACAACTTAATGTGTCATTAGCATATGCAGGACTTGGCGTTATATTTGGCGTGGTAACATTTGGCAATGTCTGCGAATTTGCAATCCAATATGTGCTGAATGATGTAACATTTATAATAACGGTTTTGGTTGTTTTGTTCCATTCAATGACATCACAAAGATTTGTGTGGTCACACCGGATACCGTCTTTAATTATATAAATCTCGTCAGTATATATCTCATCTAACTGATTAAATGTAATTATTGCGCTCTTGTTGATCTCAGGCCAAGCAGTTGTGTTAGCACTAACATAATTCCTTTTTATCACAAACACATCGCTTATGTTAATATCCCTTGTAAAATTGATTTTATCACTAAAATTGATCGTAGTGTACGAACTATTATAGATATAACTATATTTGTTAGCAATCTTTACATATTTATCTCCAGCAAATATTTCTGCTAGTGAATCATAATCTGTACCAGAATACATGCCAAGTTGAATATCCGGTACAGAATAGACAGTTACATTCACAATATTACTTGTGTTACTATCTATACTACTATCATTCGCTCTAAATTGTATGTACTCAAAACCGTACCAGTTTTGGGGGGTAGAGAGAAAAGTTACATTATTATCACCATCAAAGCTAGAAAAAATATGACTTCCATTAGAAGTATATGTCAACATGTCTCCATCAGGATCATTGAAATAATTATCCAAATCAAATACGTCAACAGATGGCGTGTCTTCTTTCATATAAACATCAGGCACATCTACTAAAAGAATTGGTTTTATATTAGGCATAATTGTGGAGTTAAAAGTAGAATTAACAAACTCCATGCCATCATAGCAACTAACATAAGTCTGGAGTGCTTGGCCAATAAAGTAACCATCAAGATGCGATAGTATCGCTTGGAATGTTCCATTAGTTGAAACACCTGAAACCAGAGACATTGTTTTATTGCTAAAAACGTCAAAGCTAGCATTTTTTCTGTGTTTAATAGAACAGACTACTGATTGCGATGAATCATTCTCCAAAACAGTAATATTTACTACAATATTGTGTGGCGCTTGATAACTATATACTTGAGCACTAACAGCCGGCATCTGGTTTATGAATATAATCGTTTCCTTTGTCTCATTATAATTACCTGCTTCATCGCTAGCATTATATTTCAAATACCAAGTACCTCTCTGGTCGAATGTTACGCTATCTCCATCATTAAATGGAAGATAAGGTTCACAAGTTCCAATAGTGTCATTACAATATTTAGCATAAACTATTGTTCCGGGAGGCTGATCATTCACGCTAAGGTTGATAACGTAGCCTGGTAGATGGATCTGGCCATCATTATCTGTATTAATACTTGGCTCAGTCCAGTCTACTCCAAACACAACATCTATGTTTTGTGTGGAGTTTTGCTCGTTATTATACATATCAATACAACTTATAGAAACATTAGTCTCGTTAATCTGTCCTCCAACAAGATTCCAAACATTACAGCTTACCAAACTTCCAACAACAGAGCAGCTCTGAGCCGGAGGCATACTACTATAATTTATGTCTAAACTAGAATACCTGCACGCAGCACCAGTTTCGTTTAGGTTAACCTGAATAACTGTATTGCTATCATCATCTGTATCCCAAAATTTAGCATCGGTATCTCCTTCTACATTAAGTACCCCTAATGTTATAGGAGCTGTGTTATCTGCAGTGAAGATAGCATTTCTTTCAGGGGATGTATTATTAAATGTATTTTTAACAACACAATAAATAGTGTGCAATGCATCATCAACCCAAGGACTGTTAAAATTACAACTTCTTTCGGGAGAACCCCATGTAGAATTACACAAGTTATATACGCCAGTTATGTTGCCACACATCAGAGTTACATTATCAACATCACCACCATCAGCACCAGAGCTATTTACAGTGATTAACACATTATATTTGCCACGTTCAGGATTAATTTCTATATAATCAAGACTCGCAGTTGTGTCTACCCCTGCACTTTCAAAAGCAAGTACATTTATGGATATATTTACCATTATCATTGCGCAGAATACTAGAACAATTACGATAATCAAATTCAAAACTTTTCTATTCATTTTTTAAATTTTTTACTAAGTTTATCTAGCCTATCAATTAATTTTTTATCTTCTTCCTCCAGTTTCATCTCAATTTTCCTTGTGCGGGCAGTCTTTCTTACACCATCCCAACCAATCATTTTTTTTAATGTTCTCATCTTTTCCTTTCTCTCTTTTTCTTTTAATTGCTTTGCTTTATCTCTTGCTTGAAGAACATTGTATACTTTGTCAACTATTTTCTTTTTCTTTGCAAGATTTTCTTTTTTGAGTTTGTTAATTACACTCCTCTTACTCTTATGTTGATAATAGCTGAATTCTGCTAGGTGTCTAACATAGCGGACTTTTTTTAAATCCAATACTATAAACAGTAGTACAAGTACAATACCAATGCTAGTAATATAATATTTATAATTTTCAGCAATGTTGCCGATTTTCAATGACATTTTCAATAACAAATCATATAGTACATCTGAAATGTTTACTCTATAAGGTTTTGGTACTATGATAAATTGTCCTTTTGTTTTAGTCTCTTGTTTATGGTAACCTGCCTTATTGGCTTCTATCTTATATTCACCTTTCTCTTCAATTACTAAACTAATCTTACCATAAATGTCAGTTACAAGTTCGATCTTTTTTTCAGAAGGTGTAGTTATAATAACAGTTACATTTGAAACAGGGTTCTCATTAATATCAACCACACTTAAAATCATAACCTGACTCATATTATATTCTTTTTCAACACCTCTTATCATAAGAACACATTCACCACAAACACCACCACAATCAATCGATTCTTCATCTTGGTTTAATATACCGTCTTTACAGCTCACACACATAAAGCGTTCACATGCTCCACTCAGACAATCCATACCAGTAGCACAAGTCTTGCCATCCTTACAAGGATCACAAATTGATCCACCGCAATCGACATCTGTTTCATCCTGGTTAAGTATCCCATCTAAACAAGATACAACTTCACAAACTCTTGTTTGGTATTGTACTATTTCTCCGTTTTCTTCTACAAATGGCATGATTCTACATTTATTTTTATCAACACATCTCCGTGTTTGCTCTCCGAACATGCATTGTGTCCATTCACTACAATTATATCTAGGATAACATCTACCCCTCCCACCCCCACCACCTGTTGGTGTTGTAGGACAAGGTCCAAGATCAGCAGGACAACTTAGACAAGTCTCGAATATGCCAATGATCGGGTAATTAATTATATTATCGCCACAATATACTGCAATTAAGTTATCCCCTGCTGTATACGTGACCCCCATATAGGTAACATTACCAGAAGTTATAACACCGTTGATGATCGTTACATTAATCAGAGTAATATTATACACATATGAACCGATAATAGTTGAGTTAATCACAGTTGATTCAGAAACATTTGATTCTGTTAGTGTTGATAAATAAACATCGCTATCATCAATTCTCGATTCATTACAATTAGTGTAGTTAATAGTATCTCTATTGAGAACACAATCATCTAAAATAGAATTATAAACTGAAGTATTATGTATCTCAACAATCCCATAATAAGAGTTATTGCTAGCATCAGATGGATCTATCAACAAGCTTCCAGAATATTGTGTAGAATAACTATCGTTACTATTCAGACATGTTGCTGAGTTATATGTAACATTTGTTAATAGACATGTATCTACACTACTATGTAGTATTGTTGAGATGTTTATTGTTGATGTAACACAGGTGCTATAATTAAACTGAGAATCGTATATATTACAGTTGTTTTCATACGAGTTCCACACCTTAGAATTAACATTCGTACTGCTAAATATACTAGAATTAATCTTGTCAGAGTTATTACACACACTGTTGGTCATGTTTGTTGCAATTGCTATGTAACATTTGCTAGCATTCGTCAGATTAATCAACCCGCCTGCTTTGTTTATGTATATCACATGAGTCTCTTGTATCGCTTCTACATTTGGCTGTTTATCTACACTATAATATCTGATCTTTTTCTGACAACCAGTTCCAGTAGGACAGACTAAAGAAATAAATGTCTCATTACTATAACTTAATGTAAAGTTGCTACAAGGGCTTGCTCCATAATCGTATGTACAGTATGCAGTGTAGTTCAAGCCAAGGCCAATATCGCTAGCATTAAGCTTGATTAGTTGATCTGTTGTGTACCAGTTTTGCCAGCTCTCGGTTGTGTTATCGTCAGTTTCAGGGAACCACGTGTCTAAGTTATATATTGTAAAGTTCCACACGTCGCTATAATCGCTCCAATCAGTCCCGTCATATGCACGCACCCTCCAGTTATACGAACCAGTTACGATAGTTAAGTCATAGTAGTTATTGTTTGTAATACCTCTCAGAGTTGTCGGTGATGTAGTTGTGTCAGCATAGATATAATAAGTAATAGTATCATTATCAGCATCGCTTGCTGTAAAGTTAAGCATTACACTTGGGTTATATACAACAGACAAGTTAGAAGGCGCCAGTAATATTGGTTTTGTTGGTGCGTAATTTGGTATTGAATTAATACTTGTTGTCCCTGTTCCATTCTCTAAGCCATCAGAGCAATTTACATACGTTTCGATTGCATCATAAATAGTATAATTATAGTTTCGGATATATGTAATATTGACCTTTGTCAATACAGGTGTTATATTTGTATCATTAGTTGCGAAAACAGCACGATATTGTAAATATCTAAGATCTAAACTAGGTATAAAATCTCCGCTGCTGTTATAGACTTGTTGCCATGCGGCTCCGCTTAGTCCTTGAATTGTTGCAGCACTCCTTGTGTACATAGTTATATTATTTCCAGCTGTAATGCTGCTCACCCAGCTGATATTCCTCCAGTTTACATCTACGCCACCATCAATCGTAGCTGAGGTAAAGTTCCCAAAATATTGTGGTTGCTCATAAACCTCCCATTCAACAAGTGTTATGTTCTCTTGTGTTTGGTTATTTCCATTTGTTGCTGTTATGTATATCCTAAAATATTTACTTGTTACAGGAGAAAAGCTATATACAGGCTCTTTGTTCGTGTTGCCTGCAACAACAGTTATGTTAACAGTTCCACCATCTGCAAAATTACCATTGTCGTCGTACTGCAACCAATAATCGCTTGGTGTATAGTTCAAGTCATGGCTAAAATTAAACTCGAATCTCTTCACAACCCTTGGTTCAGGGAATGTCAATGTTATCCATGCAGGCAAGCTTGCATTTGTTCCCTGCCAATACGTATTAATATCACCATCATTAATCTTACTTGTAAGTCCGTTATTTGTGCTCGCTGCCGTGCTAGCATCCCCTGCATAATTTAGGCTCCAGTTCTTTAACCTGAGTCCTGCATTATAAGTTGTAAAGCCATGCGTCCCAGAATTAAACTCTCCAGCACTATCGTCGACATCTTCTGCATTTATCCTGACCAGTTCACCACTAGATATGTTTGCAGCAAATGTGCCATTGTATGACAATCCTGATACAAATATCATCTGGGTTGTGTTGTATATTCCATTTGTAGAAAGTCTATGATGTAGCCAGCACGTCAAGTTCTGATAATTTACATCATATGCATCCAAACTAGCAGTAAATTTGTGCTTAGTCAAATTAGTATAGCTCATGGCATTTACAACCGAAAGATTATTTACAATCACAGGAATATCTACTAACGGCGTCTGATTATTATTTGCAGAATCAATTGAGTAATATCTTAGATGAGCAATGCCACGATAAGATTCATTTATTGAAACATTTATGTTATTAAATCCAACCAATCCATCGTCACATGTGATACTTGGTGTACATATTCCGGCTAAATCAACACAACAGTATGTAGTGACATTTGTTCCAACAGGAACATCAAACTCAAACAATGTCACATTAAATGGTGGTTTGTATATATAACCAGGGACTATGTTGTGTGTTGTTTGTGGTGCACTCCAATCAGTACCAAACGCAGGCACATCAAGGTTATTACTGCTATTTTGTTCATTACCGTATTGATCTTCACAACTGATATAATATCCTGTATTAGATATGTTTAAGTCTAGGCTACCGAAGTTACACATGGCGGTTGTACCAGATATTATACATTGCTGGTTCACAGGCATACTACTAAAGTTTATATCTTGCCTAGCCCATCTACACACCATTAGAAGTTCTCCTTGAGCATAAACAACTGTTTGATTATCATTCACAGTATCCCAGTAGGGTGGCGTTGTATCCCCTCCTATATTGATAATGCTCAAACTAGAAGGAGGTGTGTTATCTGCAAGGAATGTTGCTGCAACCTCACCTGATTCATTTATGTTATCATCCACAACACAGTACACTATATGCGCGACATCGTCACTCCAAAGCGATGCAAACACACACAATCTTTCTGGCACACCATAGGACGAATTACACAAATTACGTATGCCTGAAACATCACCACACCTTAAGGATAAGTTATGACCATCAAGGTCAGACGCGTTAAAGCTCACAACACGTAAATCTGTATTGTATCTGCCTGCATTGGGCTCTATATTGATCGCCGTCAAAGTTGGAGCATGATTCGATATAACAATTGAGCCATTTAAGCTAGTTCCGTTATCATCACCATCATAAGGCGTAACCTGACAAACCACTAGATCGCCGCTGCTAAAATTTCCTGTTCCTAGTATGTGTGTGTTACTTGTGGTCCATACAGGAACACCATTCACATACCAGTTATAATAATTTATAACATTATCAGCGTCAACATCTGCTGTTGACTGATTGTAACACGTTATGTTATCCAACCTGTAAGCAGGGTCTGGAAATAAAATAGGAGTTGCTTGAGTAGGCGGTGTATTTTCTACTAAAAGTACATTTGAGGCAGTATACACGCTCCAATCTGTTCCGTCATACACCCTTATTGTAAAATTCCATGCATCATCTTTTGAAGTGTTTCCACTTAGGACGGTTGTTTCATTTTCTAGGCTAGTTATCTCAGCACCATTCTTATACCATATTATTTGTTTAGATACCTCCACATCACCGTCATAATCAAAGTATGTATAACCTACAGTTAAGCTACCATTTGTTCTGTTGAACGGATCATCGGTTGATCTAACACTAACATTTTGCGCTTCTGGTGCAAAATTCTGTATAAGAATGCTGTTAGATTGTGCATAACTGCTCCAATCTGTTCCATCAAACACGCTTACTCTAAAGTACCAAGTTATCCCTTTACTTAATTTGCTTGGTGGTACAGTTGTTAAGTTTTCAAGTAAAGGTTGCACAAATCCATTCCTGTACCACTTTATTATTTTTGTCTGCTCAGAGTCAATGGTGTCATTATCAACAAAAACATAATACGCATTCAAGCTGCCATTACTTCTGTTTAAGAGATCTGTTGAATTTAACGTGGCATTTACAACAGCAGGTGCATAGTTTCTAATTAATAACTGCGAGGAATTGTACCACCCGCTCCAGTAGAGGCCATCATACACATTTATGCTTGTTTTCCATGTTTCTCCTTTTGTTATGTTTCCATTTAAAACCGTTGTGAGATTTTCAAAAGCACCAACTTCAACAGAATTATTATACCATTTAATAATATAGTTTTGCTCAGGGTCGAGATCAGGATCATAATATGTGTAGTACACACTTATATTTCCAACTGTTCTATTTAGAGCGTCTGTTGAATTAAGTACAATATTTTGTAACAGAGGTGCATTATTAACTATTGTATAGACGAAGCTATGTGTTGTGTTATCCAAACCATCACTACAAGTTATCAGCACGTTATAAGTACCAGTTTCTGCTTGTGTGGGAGCGTCAAATATCAGACCAGTTGAACTATTTATATCAAACAAAGTAGTGTTATCATAGTAAGTTATTATATCTCCAGAATCGTAATCTGTACAATTGATGTCATAAATAAGGTTCTGTGTGTGGTTAATTGTTTGTGCTGTTAAAGCAAAATCAAAATAAGGTGGTTCATTAATGATCATTTTAGTTGTGTTTGATAAATTACTATAATAAGTTCCATCACTAGCATAAGCAACACAAGTGAAGTTATCATAGCGCGAAGTGCTAGCATTAGGTACTAAAACACCTGTGTAACATAAAACATTCTTAATACAGCTAACATTAGAATCCCATGTTGTATTTCTTACACCATTCTTGTACCAATAAAAACTAACATTCAAATTCGCTTGTTCAAAATCATAGGCAATTACAGAGCAATTTAAGTTACTCCTGGAATATGCAAAACTGGGTATTATGTTTATGTTTGTTATGTTAGGAGGTGTATTCTCATTAACAGCAGTGTAGTTGCTAAATCCTGTTACATTAAATATGACCACACCTTCAGTTTTGTTATAATAAATTATATCACAGTCAGTTGTATTATCACACCTAATTCCATCTTTCAATATGTAAATGTTTGGTGTGAACAGTTCAGTCAAACCAGTAAATGTGATTATGGCTTTTTTATCTAATTCAGGCCATGTAGATCCATCAATTTCAACATAGTTATGTTTTAGCGTCACAGTGCTATCAATATTTATGTCTCTTGTAAAATTGATTTTTTCTGTAAAGTTAATCTTTCCTGCAGATATGTTCTCGATATAAGAATGTTCATCTGCAACTTTGACATACATATTCCCAACAAACTCTTTTGTGATTCCGTCATAATTAGTTCCATTATATGCTGTCATGGTGATGTCTGGTATAGAGTACACAGTTAGCTGGACAACATTAGTTATATTACTACTTTTGCTACTATCATTCGCTCTAAACTGCACATACTCTCTACCAAACCAGTCCTCAGGTACAATGAAAGAAACATTACCTGAGATTATATCTACAGTTATGTTAATAGTCCCATTTGAAGTATACGTTAATGTATCTCCATCCAGATCAGCAAACAAAGAATCAAGACTAATGTTGTTTGTTAGGTTCATATCTTCGTCCCAATATCTATCGTTAATTATTGTATAAGTTGGTATAAAGTTAGGTATCCTATGATACAGGATTGAAGAGTTAATCTCTTCCAGAGTATCATTACAATTCACATACATCTCAACAACATCAGTGATATTATATCCATCAGCATCTGAGATGTTTTGTGTGTAGGTCCCATTTGTCGAAATACCATCTACCAAGATTAATGTTTTATTCCCATATAGATTGTTGACAATTCTGTGATATATTTTACAATGCAATGTTTGTGAGCTATCATTGTCTAGTACAATAGATGTTGCATTGAACTTGTGCGGTGTTATATTTACAAACTGCAATGGACTAATCTGTGGGAGCTGATTAATCATTACAACAGTTTGTTTGGTTTCATTATAATTACCAGCCTCGTCACTTGCATTATACCTTAAGTACCAAACCCCGCGCTGATTAAACACAACATAACTTCCGTTAATTATATCAAAATAGGGACCACAAATTCCGGTAGTGTCATTACAATATTTAGCATAAACTATTGTTCCAGGAGGCTGATCGTTGACAGTGAAATTAACAACATATCCAGGTAGATGAATTGCACCATCGTTATCAGTGCTAATGCTTGGTTTTGTCCAGTCAATGCCAAATACAACGTCACTATTAGAGCTAGCATTCTGCTCATTACCATACATGTCAATACAACTTATAGAAACATTAGTTTCGTTGGTCTGTCCACCAACAAGATTCCAGACATTACAACTAGCAATACTTCCCGCAACACTACAATTCTGCGTCCAGGGCATGCTACTGTAATTTAAATCAGTGCTGGAGTATCTACACTTCACGCCTGTTTCAAACACATTGATCTGTATCACTGTGTTATCATCGTCATCTGTATCCCAATATTTTGGTGTCATATCTCCTTCAACATTATCAACAACCCCTTGTATTGGTGGTGTGTTATCTGAAACAAATTTGATATTTCTTTCAGCAGACATGTAACTGTATATATCCTCAACAACACAATATATTTGGTGATTAGCGTTGTCTGTCCAAGGGCTATTAAAAGTGCAACTTCTCTGACCAGCACCGAAGCCACTTGTGCATAAATTATATTGGTTAGAACTATTTCCACACTTAATTCTTAGATTGTGCCCATCACTATCAAAAGCACTAACAGATGTCACGTTTATTGATACATTATATTTTCCAGTGTTAGGAGAAATACTTAAACTTGTTAAACTTGGTCTATGGTTGTCAAGATAACTAGTCGAAACAGTTTTAGAATATTTGTAGCCATCCCAAACCCTACAGTAAACCACGTCATTTGCGCTATTGTTATCAGCTGTAAAGGTACAATTCAAATTGTATGGTGCACTAATCTGGAAAATACTTCCTCCGATACAGAAAGTATTTGTAGCGTTTGGTAAATTACTATACGAACAGTAAAATGTTAAGTTTTCCTGTTCGTAATCTTTCTCACCAATAGCTATGATGGTTGTATTTGTGAGACTTTCTACAATGCTATTTAAAGTTATGTTTGATATTAAAGGTTGTACACTTCCGACTATTGTAACATTTACTTTATTTGATATATCGCTTGTAACAGTAGAGTTTGCTTCTGCATAGAATTCCCACATTGTGTTAATACTACCTGTAGCGTTCACCCACCAACTTAAAAGACAATATTGACCGTGGTTGCTCAACGTACAATTTTTTGGATTGCTAGTGTTTGTATAGAAGGGTACATCACCAGTTGTAGTTGAAACAGCACCTGATTTTGATGATGGTACAAACGTTGTGCTGTTTTTAGTAATATTTCCATCAGTACTTTGCGCAGTGATATTACAAATCCATGTTCCCGTTTCGTTTGCCACGAATTCTTCTGAGAAATATAAATTTTCATAAGGCGTTCCATTTGAAATATAACTAATTCCTCTTGGCGAAGTTAGATTAAATTCTACACGCAACAGATCACCTGAGGCATTACTAATATTAATTTTACAGTAAGTAACAGCATTAAAATATACAGGACTCGGATCTAAGAATAGAGAATAGACATTTGGTTTTGGATCGAGTGATACATTTACATTTTTGCAATCACCTCCGCTACAACTAACATTAACTTTAACCAAGAAAAATTCGTTTTCTGAAGAATTATAACTAGTCCCAGTAGGTGACACGATTGTTGTTGTCACAGTTCCATTACCAAGTTCTAAAGTTAGATTATCCGAAATATTGATTCCAAGCCCAACACCAGTACAAGTTACATTGTACACCCTGAACCCTGTTGTTAAGAATATTCTGTTGTATTCGTATAGTCCAGAACTGGAATTAAAATTCATATCATTATTAGTAGAATCGCTAAAATTAATCTTACAGCTACCACCCATTGTATCATTTATAACTGTTCCGTTTGCATATGTATAATTTGCATAAAAGATAATCTGTGCATTTGTGTACGCTATTGTCCCTCCACCTGCAGTATCGTTACTATCCCATATTGTTAAGTTAGTTCTAGGTGGCGGGGTTGCCAACGGCAAATAATCAACATTATTAGTACAATTTACACCGAGTGTACATGTACTATCATTTATAACATCATATACAACATCACAGATTCCATCATAATTAGAGTCAATGCACGTATCGCTAAAGCCTGTTCCATCAGGCTTTCCCCAATAATTTCCCCCTATGTAGTTTCCCCCAACGATGTTTGTTGCAGTTGTCTTTGTAGTGTTCCAATAATTTGTATAGTTAACACCTTCAAAGAGCACATGTGTGGTTTCATTGATTATATTATCATAGAATGTGTTGTTCTCAACAGGCTCTCCTGCGCTTGAGTTAATATATATTCCGCTAACACCAGAATTTGTTATATTATTTTTAGTAATCAAGTTATCAGCTACATAATACCCTGCTGTTCCCCGAGATATTAACCTTATCCCAAAGATAGAATTGTTTTTGATCTCATTATCAATAATTGTACTATTTTTACCAGAATTAATATCAATGCCAATATCGCAACTGTTAAACGTATTGTTCTTTAGATAACTATTGTATGCATAATTTATAACAAGGCAATATTGGCCAGTGTTATTGCTAAAGTCATTGTTTAACACTGTTGTGCAACATGCACAGTATAAACTGTTCTGATTATTAAATCTAAAGTCATTATTATCTACTAAGTTATAATATGAAGAACATGTTGCAGCCAATCCATTCACATTATAATTTACAATGTTATTTGTGATATTATTTCTGTTTCCAACCCAGGAAATTCCGTATACAGAGTTATAATTAACTACATTATTATCGATAACTGAATCGTGGGCTTCTAAAGCAATACCTCTACCACTGTGACTGCAGTTATTATTTCTGATAGTGTTATTATGGCCAAACAAATCAACTTTTTGCAACCAGATTGCCATAGCGCTCATGTTGGATATATTATTATATTCGATAATTGTGTCATTGATATTTAAGAAAAGAATTCCTCTGGAAGAATCTTTCAACACACAGTTTTTAATAGTTATGTTTGATTGATTCACTGCAAATATTATATTTACTCCTCTGCTGCCAGTAATTGTATTTCCATCACAGTCAAAAGTTACATTGCTTGTGCTTATATTTATACAATAATTAACTGCATTTGATATACTCTGGATCATCTTATAGCTTCCTGAAGAAGTGATGTTAATGCAATTATCAACATTTGTAACAGATTTTATTTCAACTTCGCTTTCTTCTATTTTACCACCTGCATATCCACTAAAGCTTGTAACATTAAACTCAATGCTATCTCCCAAATCAACAAAAGGGATATTAGTTTCATCCCAGTCAGACTCACATTCAAATGAATCAACATTAAAGTTATTACATTTCAGAATAACATCAACAAAGTCTTTTTTTTCTAATTTAATCGTGGCAGAATCAAATTCCAAACTCTCAACTGCAGCAACCTCTGTCTTAATTTTTTTATCTTCAACACTGTCAATCTTTGCTTTTATTACTGTGCCCTTAACACCTTTAATCTCTATGTTGTTTTTTTGATCTCTAACTAGTACAACATCGTATTTTCCATTAATTTCTTTTATGTTATAGCTGCCAGAATAATCTCCAAATTTATCTTTTAATTCAACCAAAGGTTTAGGGTTAATTTCAGAAGTATCATTTTTAGTGCTCATTCCCACAAAACTAAGTGGCAGAAGTACTATAACCATTAAAGCCACTACAATTGCTACCCCTACAACGAACTTGTTTCTTGCATTATTTCTTGTATATTGTTTCACTCCCTTTACACTTCTTTCTCTAGTTCCGGGTTTCATTTTCCAACTTTTTGTTTTTTCTTGGCTCTATTGTAAACAGTAGCTACAGTACTTGGTGTTTTATTTAACAATTTAGCAATATCTGGATTCTTCAATCTTAGTACATCTCTTAAGAACATAATAACATTTTCGAGGATGCTAAATTTTCTGTCTCTAAAAATTTCAAGAGGAATATGATATTTGCTTTCTAATGGTAACCTATCATGAAAAGACTCTACGGCACGATGATAACTTCCCCATATACCGCGCTCATCTCTGTTAATAGCCATAGCAATCTCGTGATAGTTCATTCCCTTTTCTTCTTTTAGGAATTTAACAAGAGCTTCGCTAGGATTAAGCCTAGTTCCAAAGATAGAAATAGGAATGTTCTTTTCATAAATCTCTTCAAAAATACAGAGAACATCTTTTTGAGTTATGTTAAAATCCTTAACAAGTATGTTAAGAACAAGTTTTAACAGATTTTCAGCATCTTTTTTAGATAGAACTTTATTAAGCTCATTACCCCCCCTCACTACTTCTCCATCATCACCCAATTTGCTTAATGCCATAAAATAAAATCCAATCAGTTATAAAATTTGTGATTTTTTTACTTTATTTGTTTAATTTTTATAATTTTTTTAAAAATGTTCACTTTTTACTTTATTTTAAGAATTATTAACTTCAAACATTAAAAAAATATTTTTTTTAATTAATTAACCT
>Ga0180301_10000217_pt1 | contig 43727 bp, 63 predicted proteins | sample GuaBasSediGuay16_FD_121797 | JGI IMG/M metagenome (GOLD analysis project Ga0180301, IMG submission 121797) | Subseafloor sediment microbial communities from Guaymas Basin, Gulf of California, Mexico - Guay16, Core 4569-2, 12-15 cm | ecosystem: Environmental > Aquatic > Marine > Hydrothermal... | reverse complement strand
TTTCCTCCTACAATTGATCATGCGGAGTAGACGATTATCACATCCTCTAGTCTCGCCGGGCTCTTAGGGTTTAATCAAGCTTGATATAATCCAAGCCTTTCATATTTTCATAGAAACATGGAAAAGAAACTGAAAGTTGTATACATCATCCTAGATGAGTTACAGCTTGCTAATTCTTGACTAATATTATGTGAAAATTCAGCATCAAGAGAGCTATTAAAGTTGGGGGCCTGCTTGTTTGATGTATTCAGAGCCGTTGGTCTAGGCTACATTTAGAATTAACATCATACAATGTCCCCATAAGGCCAGGGAACGTGCATGTACCACCCATAGTCCTCAAGGACTATCTACACTCCATAATCGAACATTTCATAAAGTTCGGGCAGAAGAGGTTTGTTATAATCATGGGTCATGGAGGCCCTGAGATGACGAATGCAGTAGTTGAGGCATGTAACAATTTATGTGATAGCTATGATGCTTCCATAGCAGTATTTCATATAGCACGTATCCTCGAGGAGCTAGGCTTAGTGGATACATCCATAGATAAGCATGCAGGAATGTGGAAGACAAGCATTATTATGGCCATAGACGATGACCTGGTCAGAGACCTTGATGTCTATAGGAGGATTGAACCACGAAAGTATGGAGTTGTAGGAAACCCATTAGAGGCCTCTCCCGAGCTGGGACTCAAGCTCATCGAGGCAGTGATTAGTCATATCGAGGACTTCATTAGAAGCTTCAGATCCGAAGAATGCTATTATAATTGGCTGGACAAAGAGACATGCTAGCTTTAACCACTTCATGAAGCCTACCCCAAGATCATCACAAGCTTAAGCAAGTCCTGCCTTACTTCAGCCATACTTTCAATCCTTAGACATGTTTTGTTTTATGTCCTCTCTCAGCAAGTCTTTTATGGATGAACTTTGTAATGTATCTTGATGGTGAAGATCGAGGTTCCCGAGGAGATATATCACATCTTGAAGAAGGAAGCTAGTAGAAAGAATAAGGATATCCTGCAACTTCTTATAGAGAAGCTAATCGTCGACCCTAGGGATAGAGCTTTAGCCTACATGAAGCTCCACGAGAAATATCTAAGTGAGGCTGAGGATTACTACAAAAAGGGCGACCTAGTACAGGCTAGTGAGAAATACTGGGGCGCTATCTGCTCCCTCCTAAATGCAATCGCCGAGCTTAAAGGCTGGGAGCATTATACTCACAGGGACTATAACATCATTATCAACAACATAGCTAGGGAACTTGGCGATGTAGAGATATTCAGGCTCTTCGCCATGTGCAAGAGACTACATGCAAACTTCTACCATAACTTCCTCGATAAAGACAGTTTTAAAGTCCATAGAGAGGATGCTCTAAAGTTAGTGGAAATCCTGAAGGAATATGTGAGAAGATGCTGGTAATTACATCACTACGATTACTGGATGGAATTATTTCAGTGAATATGCAGTCTCTGAATTTTATCGATAGTTCCGGGACAATAGATGTTTTGATTATATACCTCTTGTCTGTTGAGTGCTAGTCCTCACTCTTACGCATTACTTCCTCATCAGCGAATCTCCATATCCCCTTACGGGGATATAGAATCTGAATATCTAGCTCCTCGGCAAGGGCATCGCCTATAAGTACATCATCAAGATGAGGATTTACAAGGGCATTAGCTATGACCTCTCTGCTTGTCCTATCCTGAGCTATTACCTTAACCGTTAGCCCCTGAGGAACTATGTAGGCTTCTATACTTCCTCCTCCTGTCTCAAGAGTTACTAGGAGCGCATCACATGGTCTTGGCCACAATCCAAGTTGCTCTGCTACAATGGGTGGAAGAGCTATATCGGGAGTTTCGCTCATGAAGCCTGTATTGACGAACGCTGTGGTTGTAACCGTCCTGCTATTTCTTCTCGACTTGAGCTCCACTCTTACCTTGACTGGCAATGCTCTCACCTCTCAGCAGACGCATAGCCTCCTCCTTGCTTATGGGGATGACTTCTATCTTCATGAGCCCCTTTATCTCCTTAATCCTCATGTAGCCTATTCTCCTCTTCATGGGGACCTTCTTCTCCAAAGTATTCCCCATAGTAGGATTGGGAAAGTGTGGGATATAAGCATGACTGAATATGGTACTCCTAATGGTGACTATCCTCGGATCTACCAACCTCAACGAGCTTCTTCCCACCAAGCTAAAGTCAAGTATCCTAGTCCTGTTCACACTGACAGACGAATAGTAGCTAAGAAGATAGAAACCTTAGTCCCAGCCCAGAAGAAGTACCTCTCAGCCATCTACTCCTTGCTAAAAGCCAGTAACTCTTACCTAGGACAAAGAAAGCTTCTACATCTCCTCCTAAGTCTCCTATCGACTAGCAACTTCCTCGCCTCCTCGTACGATATATTCAGAATCCTAGCATAGGCCTTAACTATCTCCTTAAGGGTTCCTCTTTTTAGCTCTCTATGCAAAGGAACTACTAGGATGTGCTTTCCCCTCTCTAGCACCTTGTGTGATCCCTTAGTCCTGACGTGTCTAAAGCATAAGTCGGCGAGTACCTTATTTAGTTCATCACCTGAGAGTACTGGTAATTTCGCTGCCCTACCTGCCACAGATTTCTTCTTGCCTCACCTCTAGGTATAAATCTATCGCTTCAGATAAATTCTTCAAGGCCTCTTCTTTTGTAACTCCCTCGCTTATACACCCCGTTAGTTTAGGCACAATAGCAGTATATCCTGCTTCGCCTCTATGCTTCAGCAATAGGACTTCATACCCCTTAACCTGCTCACGCACTATCTCCTCCACGTCAGGGTCGAAGTATACCTCTAGAATCCTTATAGCTTCACCGGGAATTTCGAAGACAAGACGAGCTCTCTCCCTGGTGATTCTCTTCAACAATGGTGTCCTTATCCTCACATCCCTGATTCTCATCCTTGGGCCCTTAAGAGGTCTCCTCAGACTATAGACATATTCAAGGAGTCTATCAAGCGGAATATCAGCATACTCTTCATTAACGTTATGTATTATATCAATGACCTCCCCATGTCTATGCAAGACATCATTCATCAGCTTCACAAGCTCCAAACCCTTCTCTGTAGGAACCAACCCCTCACGAGGATCATCACGTAATATGCCACATTCCAGTAGAAGAGCCAGATCCCTTCGCAGCTCATCAGAATAAGGCCCGAAGATCAGACGAACGAAGTTATAGTTAAAGGCCTTAATCTTTCTAGCAAGCATCATTCTCTCAGCAAGAAACACAAGCTTCTGAAGCCTAGTCTCCTCTCTGATGGCCTTCCCCCTACTATACGCATCTATGATCAGGTAGGATAGGAGAAGTAAGTCAACTAGCTTCTCCTTATGATCTCTCCCTCTCCTCCTAATCCTGCTCATGATATCCATAGATATAATGTATTAGCTTATCTATAAAAAGTCCCAACTTTGTGATAGAACCATGAGTAGACCGAGGAATTGATGTCCCACTTATTTTATATGGGAAAACTTATTAGTGGGCTTTCTGCCTAATGATAGGAGGTATGTCAATTGAGACGCATCCTTCGTGTTGACGATAAAGGTAGGGTGACCATACCTAGTGATGTAAGGGAGATGTTAGGTGTGGGAAGGTTTGTGAGTATGAGAGTTGAAGGTAGTAGGATTGTGCTGGAGCCTGTTAGAGACGCTCTAGATGAACTGTCCGACTTAGTTATAAAGGTGCGCGTGAAGGCCTCTGTTAAGCCTTCTAAATTGAGCGAGATCGCATACACTCAGCTAATGAAGGAGATGGAGAGGAGGAGCTGATGCTTGTTGAGACCGATATGCTTATTGCAGCCATGGATCCTGAGGATCCCGGTCATAGTATCGCAAGGAAGATACTTGCAGAACACAGAATTGCCTTGTCTCCATACGCGCTCATTGAGATGGACTTGTTGATCAAGTCTGGGGTCATAGTTGTTAAGGACTATATCATGTTTTGGCGTAAGCTGAATAGCGCATTGGAGCAGTACAAAATCCGGATAGTCAAGCCTAGGCCTCTACACTTCGCTAAGGCCCATAAGCTCAGGACACAGCATGGCCTCACGTATTTCGATAGCCTGCACGCTGCTGTAGCTTTGGTTGAAGATTTGGAGCTTGTGAGCTTTGATGAGAAGGCGTACAGTACAATTGTTGGTCTCAAATATAGACATCCTCGTGACCTAGCATGACGTTTACCGATGGGGTATTAGATTCGCTGAAGCTTCAGTACTGCTCACGCCTCCCTAAGCTTGGGAGAAGTTGCTCTATGAGGAGTCATCTTATCCAATAAGTCAGCATAATATGGTTCTTGATGTTGACCACAGCTAGCTGAACTGAGTATCAGGAGATATCCTAAGAAGGCTGAAAGCTTGTTCTCAAGAGGGGGTTTATTTAGGAAGCGAAGAGACAGTATATAGTGAGGGAGCATCCAGTGTCTGAAGCTGATGTTCTCAAGCTTGAAGAAGAGAAAGAGGAGGAGCTCGTGAGCCTAGCCAAGAAACACAGAGCTTGCCTCCTATGTTTGATAGCTCCCTTCATACCAGAGCGTGTAGCTCCAGGACTTGCTGTCTACGCCGAGCTAAGATATCCAGAAGAGTTACTCATAGAGGAGTTTGTGAACATAGTGGATGAGAGATTTCCTGAGGAGAAACCACAGCTCTTCATATTAATTCACAGCCCAGGAGGCTTCATCAACTCAGCCTATATCATTGCCAAGACCTTGAGAAGCAGGTTTAAACGCATGGTGGCCTTCATCCCACATATCGCTGCCAGCGGAGCTGCACTCCTGGCACTAGCATGTGACGAGATAGTGATGGGGGATATCAGCAGGCTTACACCAATAGACCCATACTTCAGGGAGAATGATAAAATAATATACCCTAAATCTGTGCTAAGCGCACTCTCCGTATTGGAGGGCTACTTCAAGACCATTCGTGAGGAAGAGGCTCCATATCCCTACAAGCACCTTGCAAACCAGCTTAATCCAGAGCTAGTGGATAGATGTGCTAGACTACTCGACTTAGTCAAGAAGTATGCTAGAGAGTTACTTGAGAAGGCAGAATATGATGAAGAAAGGATTGAGAAAATTCTAAAAGGAATAGTAGATGAGCCCTCGATACATGATGAAGTCCTGACCTTAGAGAGGCTCAAAAACTTAGGTCTCAGAGCTTATCACTATAAAGAGAAAAAGGAGTACATAAGCATGTGGAAAATTATGCGTAAATGGCTAGAGAAGTACTATTTCAAACCCTCAAGAATACACATAATCAGGTACGTGATCCCTCCAAGGTGAGAGCATGAGAGAACTATCCCCTGCAGAATATTGGATCATGAAGAAAATAAACCTGAAAAGTCTAGTCGAAAAGTGGACTGAGAGGAAAGAGGAACCCACATATGTAATAATCATCAGGCGCAAACAGATAGAAGAAGAACTAGCACAAATCCGAGCTCAACTACTAGACATTGCAAAGCAGTTAAACGTGAGCTCAATAGAAGAGCTAGAAGAAATCTTCAAAACAAGAGAATTAGACAGACCAGAAGTAGACCTGGCATGGCCTAAGTATGTATATCTTAAAGAAAAATATGAAAGACTTCTCAGAATCATAGAGAAGACCTAGAGAAGCCACAGGAGGTCTTAGGACTTCTTGACAAGACTAAACTACGTCCTAGAACTCATCGAATCCATATTAAAGAACCTCAACCCAAGAGTCACAGTTAGAGAGCACCGCATAGACGATGATACAGAGTATCTTAGCGTGGACGTAATCATCGAAAGGGATGTCATCCTCAGATTGCGAGAATATCTAAGAGGAAGCGATATCATAGCCTATGGCTATTACCTAAGAATAGGAAGTTATGAAGAATGGTGGAACAATAGACCACACCATCCAGAAATACCAACCCATCCCCACCATAGACACAGAGATGGAAGAATAGAACCCCTTACAACTCCATCATTAAGAGAATTCCTCACTCATGTGAAAAGGCTAATACAGCAGAAATCATCCTCAGCCTCCTTGAATCCATAATCAGCAGCTCTCTTCCCAAAAGATTTGAAGCCTGCTATGATAGGCTTGTCACTAAGAACTTAGGGTGCAGCCTCTACGATGACTAGTTACCTTCACTCTAGAGAACTTATCCAACGTTCTGAAGCTTTCTCAGAGTAGCTATCATCACAGCCTAATCAATGATCTGGAGATATGAAAGCACTTCACACTTACAAGACTATTAAGGTATCAAAACACTTAGCTATAAACAATCAATGCGACTTTTTGCAAGCTTTTTATTACGAAAAAGCTGAGTATACATTGGAGGAAATATGTTCAGGATGGTCCTAGTCATAGACCAATCCCTCTTAAAGTATGAGGATAATAGGAGAAAGTTCGAAGAGGCTAAGAGGTTGTTAGAACTCATAAGGTACTATTATGGAATACCTTATGAGGTGTGGTATGTTGATGAGGTGAAAACCGAAAGGATATATGAAGAGATGCTTAAACCCAAGAGTAGATTAATCCGCGAGAATTCTGAGATTTTGTGCAGTATGGGCATTAAGGTCTATGTCGAGACAGTAGCAAGGAAGTTTAAATCACGTTCAGGATACATATATCTGCACTACTCCCTCCTAGTCCTGTATAATGATGAGGTCATATGGGCTGGATGGAGCGATGAAGTATTAGAATTCCTTAAAGCTCTTGTCGGAAAAGGAGTTACTCTTCTTGACTCATTAAAGATAAGTATAAGAAAAGGGGCCAGTGTCCCATCAACTTTAACTGAAAGCAATCTCCTGAGCAATCTTGCCTCTCTACTTGAGAAGGATGGTTATGAGGTTTTCATTAATGTTAGGCATAACATGAATGCTGGCGAAGAGCCTACATACTTATTCACTCCTGACGCCGATATAATTGCGATTAGGGAGAATGAGGTTCTTGGCTTTGAGGTTAAGGGTTATAGAAGGGTTAGAGATAGACTTGAACCAGCACCTCCTCATGAAGATATTGGAGAAGCAATAATGTATCTTGCGAACCCACTATACTTCAATTACATGAACACCAACTATTCAGGCGGTGTGTTTGATAAAGTCTACCTCTGCTATCCTAAGAGGGAAGATGTTGAAGGCATAAGGAGTATTGTGGAGAAGTGTACTCCAATAGGTCTACTTGTCCTTGAGGATTCAGTTAAGAGAAATAATTGGAGAGCTGGCATGATTCTTGAGGCTAAGAGAAATCCCCTTCTTAACGAAGAGAAGAAAAGGATTATGATCAAGGAGAAATACGTACTCTTGAGGTATGCCTATGCGGGAACATACAAAGGACTTCTACAACGATACTTAACTCAATGGTATCAAAGCTGAACCTCATGTAAACTTTGATTTCCTTCTCTCATGCATCTGGCAGTTCAAGAATGACAGCGAATAGGGGAGTAGTTATCTAGAAATGAGAAAGGGCAATCATAATCCATCCTGCATGACTAGTGGCAGGCCTGCTAGCATTACGGAGTAATTATAGGATTCCCTGAACTATAATACTAGTTGGTGAAGCATTTTGATTGACCCAAGAGCCGAAGCCAATAACTTGGGCTATAAGATTAGATATGTTCCCCATGAGGTGATCAAGGATTACAATGCATGCTATAACGTCATTTATCATGGTAAGCACATCAAGCCGCCCGCAGCTGATAAGCTTGGAATCCCATTGAACGAGATATGGATTAGTGAAAAGTGGGAGAAGTATATCCTACATCATGAACTGGCCGAGATCAAGTTTAGGGCTCAAGGCTATAATGCTGAGGAAGCCCATATCCTGGCTGAGATGGAATGTATAAAATTGTGGAGAAATGATCCAATGTGGAGAGAGTTCATAGTGGAAATGCATATAAGCGATATCGAGAACATGGCAAGTGAGATTAAAGGAAGAAGCAAAACCGCAAGGAAGTCCTTGATTTAGGGCTTCAGCGAATCATGACGATTTTGCGTCTAGGGGATTAGCCTCCACAACTCATAGCTTTGCATCAGCAGGCTCAGGATAAACTCCTGAACTTGCACCTAGCCCTTCTCCTGAGGTTAGAAGCCATGGTGCTAATCGCATCTAAATAGATAGCGAATGCTCAATACCTTCAAGCATAGTCATTAAGTAAAGTGTAGCCATGAGAGCAGCATGAATGACACTGAAAGTAGTCTGACTAATTCTTCAGGAAAGCAAATATAGCTCGGGCTGTTTTCTAAATTGGTGATCCAGTTGAGAATTAGAACTGGCAAAGTCTCCGAGCTCCTCAGCCCTGATGAGGAGGTATTGGTAGTGGAGATTGGTGATGAACGCATCATATGGAGGATTAATCCTCTTGAGCTTTTGGATAAGATGCCCTATCTGAGTGAGGAGGCTGAAAGGCTAGGCTTGGAGGCTAAAAAGTGGGCTAGGAAGATGGAAGAATCTCCACCAGTCTAGTCATCAACAGTGAGCCAAATCCCTCACCTGCCAACAGCTTCTCAAAGTCAGTACCATTAGCAAAACTTCACAGAGAGCTCCATCAGGTTCCTGTAGGCTTCTAGAGATTCCTTGTAGGCCTCTTCAAACCCGCCCTTGCTGAACATATCGGGGACCTTTCGGTATCTCTTCTCGGTCTCCTTTGCGGCCTTCTTGATGAGCTTCTTCTTTCTTTTGAAAAGTATCATGGGTTATTCCTGTAAAAATAGCAGTAATGAATATGCCATTTGCATGTTTTCAATAGCCAAGTGCTCCAGCTCTTCCCTCCATCTCCCCTGAGGAGAAATGTAATTGTCCCTAGTGTTTGGAAATATGGGAAAAGGTTAATTCTATCTTGACTCACTTAGTAGTTGGGGATGTTTGAATGGTTGATTATGAGGAGAGGCTCAGAGCGATAAGGCTGGGAAAGAAACTGCTGAGAGAGAGGAGGAGGATAAAGTTCATAGGGCTTATGAGGAAGACAGGTAAGAGGATGAAGTTCGTGAGGGTAGAGTAGGATGAGAGTGAGGGTCAAGGTAAGGATTATTGCCAGTGGAAGTCAAGTCACAACTTCGGCGTTAGTGAACTCTGGATTCGAAAGCGAGGAACCAGATATCTGTATCCCCATGGAGGTGGCCCGTCTATTGAGACTTTGGCCTCGTAGAGAGGTAGAATCCGTAGGAACTTTTACTGCTGGTGGCGAGGTTGCAGTGCATATCTTGGGTAGTGGAAGACTGCAGTTGCTTGTAGACTCTGAGGTGAAGTCCGAGATCGTGTGCAATCTAATGATGAATCCATATGTGGATGAGGTTCTCTTAAGCGACTATGTGATCGATGAGTTGGGGATCATTGTCGTGAGTTTTAGGAGAGGCCTGTGGAGGCATGTTAGTGATGAGCCTTCCATTGTCAGGTCTAGTGCTGAACCAGAACACTGGTAGTTAGCCTATGGGTAATCCTTATTGAATCCTAGGCCTTGGCTGGATGTAGCTTGCCAGGCCTTGAAGCGTTCATTAGGTCAGGTCGTACTTCTTGCTCGACAAGCCCAAGTACTCGAGGTGGCTTAGCTCGGCCAGGAGGACTGTGATGGTGAATTGCTCATAGCGTCCCTCTGAGACTGCCAAGTGATCGCCCAAACCCTCCTCGAGTAGGGCTAGTAATCCCACTCCTATACTCGCTAATCGTCGAAAACAAGTCTACTGAAAACTTCCTAAAATTCCTTACTACTTTAACTATGGATGTTATGGATATTGTGGTCTCTGTGGTCTTTCATACCTCTTCGCATAATCTTACCAATTATTATCTGCCTATTCATAGTGGCAATACTCACTAAGCCTGAGGAATCTTGAAGGAGGTATAGGGATGAGGGGATTATTAGTAAGATCTTGGGGTCTCTTTCTGATGAATATTATGCCTTTCATAATGTTAAGCTTCCTAGTGGTGATGCTGACCATGTTGTAATAGGGCCTACAGGCATTTTCGTTATTGAGACTAAGACTATCCGTGGTCGCAGTATTGTGATTAGGGATAGTAAGCAGGTCTTAATTAGGGAGGATGGTAGTCCTAAAGAGATTATGAACTTGGAGAGGGAGGCTTTAAGACATGCTATGATTATTAGAAAGCTTCTTGGAGGAAGAGTCTATACTCATGCAATACTTACAAACGTTGATAGTGCAGAAGTGCCCAGTGATACCAAGCATGCTATCGTACTTAAGCCTGAGGATATTATTAGCTTCATTACCTCAGGACCTAAAGTCTTGGATGAGACCACGATAAAATATTATGTAAACAGATTTTCAAGACATATAGACTTGTAAATTATAGCCTACTCATAGTCTAAGTTTTCCCTCCCCATGTCCTATGCCTTCAAGCGAGGGATTATTCGATTTCTTGAATACTCCTCTCGCAATATTTAGTGCCGCTATGAAGTGAGGTTCATATTTGAGGGACTTATGTAACAATAATACAGTAGAGAGAGGTAAATAAGTCGGTACGTGCGAATGCACGCACTAGAAAATTTGTTGGCGGTAGCGATGTGTGATGATACTGCAAATATCACGTCTTCGTAGATATTTTTAATACCTGGCAAAATGAAAATTAATGGGGAGTTGATTTCTGGTCACACCATCGAATTATACTATGCTTAATGAAGATTTTTATCCCCCCTCTAGTACTTTTCTTCCTTGGGAATAGCCCAAGCTCCAAGGAGGTGAAGTCTCGAGTAGGTGGGAATATGAGGCTTAGGGATACGGTCCATATTGCGATAGGGATGAAGCTAGCTGGAATAATAGTGGCCAGGTGTAGCAAAGATGCCTCAAACATTATCGATGAAGTGGCAACAAATATCCTTAGGAATGCTATACTAGAAGAGGCTAAGAGGCTCTACAAGGAATATGTGGAGGAGACTAGGCTTACTAAGAAGGCTTTAGAGAAGGTGAAGACTAAGGCAAGAGCACAAGAATACATTGTATAAGCCCATACAAGTAGCTGATAGGAAGAGAGACAAACTCACTTCCCAAGACACTCAGCATAACCAGGAAGCCTAGAAGAGACAGATAGCCTTAACTAATTTTTATGATTACTGAAATAGTTAAGCTTGTAGCATGAGCGTTCTTACCTTGAAGCTATGGCCTGATCTAGACTACTAGGCACAATAATTGTAGTATAATTATGTATACATGAATGTTTAAGACTATGACCTCATCTTAAGCTTCGTTAGTGCTTTGCTCCAATAGTTTGCTCAAGACCATTCGCTAGTGATTCAAATTCAACATACTTGCTATCAACAAATAGGCCTGCCTTATGCGAGCCTTCGAAGTAGCGTATGAGGCATTTTGCTGGATCATCCTTAACGCTGATAGTCTGTCCATGGACATGCTCCAGTCTCTCGCTCGATTAATCCCTCATCACTCATGTATTGCTTAAGCTCTTTGAGATATTGACTTGGATAAAAGTTCAGAAGCCTTCAAGAACTTCTCACATGCAATTAAGCCATAAGGTGATAGGAAGTATATCATAGGGCTAAGCCTAGCCCTTAACTCTTGTAGTATAAGCCACATCACCGCGGATATTTCTGAGAGCTCAGGCATAATGCGTATCTCTCGCATCCAGGGAGTTGTTGCATAATAGTGTTAACCTCGTGGCTCCCAACACAAATCTTTTCTTCATAATATCGCAAAGTATTAAAGTCTAGAATACCTATCTCTACAAGGTGTTAAGGCTTGGTTGAGAAGCCTCTTACCATTAAGATTCATGACATTGAAGAGTTCGATGAAGAGATGCTTAGGCGAGTATTAAAAGTCATTGAAGGTAAAGAGGAGCTTATTGAAATTAAGGAGCTAAATGAAGAGACCAAGAGCAAGAAGGAATAGACTAGTACATTATCTTCTCCTATAAGCTCTCTCACGAGGCTTAACATCAAAAAAAGATGACAAGCCTCCTTTCATGATCAATTATGTAGAAGAGGCGATAACTACCTATCCTCAATCTTCTCACCTTAAATCCCTCGAGATCAAAGATTGTAGGCTCCTTCATAAGCGCTTCAAGCACCCTCTCAGGTTCTTCACTTAACTCTTGACTAAGTTCTTTTAGCTTTCCCAGAATCCTCGATGTTATACCTCTTCTTTTAAGCTCCTTAAGGAGGCTCCTAGTGACAACAATCCTCCACTCAGCATTCATGTATAGACTCCTCCTTAAGCTCATTAAGAGCTTCATGAATCGTACCGCATATCTTAGCCAAGAACATATGGTAACGTTGCTCCTCCTTAGTTGTATAACTTAAAAGCCTAATGTCCTCCTCTGTAAGATTGGCCTCCTTGAATATAGCAATTAAATGTTGCTTTAGGAATTGAGGATTTAGAGTAGAGCTATATAGCTCTTCCGTGCTAATGTCACTCATGATATCTGCTATCCAGTCTGCTACTTCATTGTAGGCTATAATGTCGGCATCACTAGTAAGTTCCATTTCATATTCGAATTCTCTATCCTCTAGGCTTTTCTTTATAGCATTTAGTATTTTCTCAGCGAGCTCAGGCATTTTTAGAGCTATCCCAGGTATTGACCCCTCCCTAACGAGTTTCTTTAGGGTAGCTCTTTTGTAGCAGGATAACATGCCTGTCAAGGTTAATATATCTCTCGAAGTGCATGGCTTGAAAAGCTTGTAAAACCTAAATTGTACATCTATACCCAAGCCTTTGGGAGATAAGTCAACTAACTTGGCATTCCTTGGACCACGAGTCACTTTCACCATGCCTAAGGCCTCCAACTTATCTATGAGACGCATTATACGCATCCTGACCTTATGCATATCCTCGCCGAGCCTTTCAGAGGCTTCCTTGGCTATAGCGTAGATACTGAGAGGACCCTTTTCTGCTGAGATATCCATTACTACCTTGAATAGCTCAAGTTGACGGTCCTTGACAGTCATCAATATCAATAACTCACAAGAGCATTTAAACTGCACATATGCACAATATGTCTAGCTAGTGTGCACATGTACTTTTGCAAATATCCAACGGTACAGCCCAGGCCAGGGCCACATAAGCAGATTCCTCACCAAGGGCTAATAAGCCTCTAACTACTTCCTCAGCCATTTCAACTATGCGAGTGCCGATGTAATAATAGGCAGTCTTTGCTGGTCTTGCCATGGCTTCCCTAGGCTCTGGTAAGCCTATGATTGCTGCAGCATGCTTTGAATTCATTAATATGCGTACTATCTCGCAGGCTTCATCATAAGTAAGCTCCCTAAACACAGCCTGCCTGTAAGTGCCTTTCAGGCATGCTTTTAGAGCTTCGAACAGCTTATCAGCCCAAGCCTTAGCAATCTCAAGCTCTCTATCAGCAACTGCAACACCATAACACCAAATCAAGCCTAAATGCTTTGAATAGACCGCAACCAAGACTAGGCGTGCTCTAGTCTCATGCTTAAAAGCACTTACAACATCTTGATGCATATCAAGCAAAGTCTCAATCTGTGCTAGTTCACGAGGATTACGAAGTAGGCGCAAGAGCTTGAGAACTCGATAATACTCCTCTCCTCTATCGACTAGCCTATAGACTATACAGTCCAGCAGACACCTATCCTTTGGTATGAGCCTATACTTTAGGAGTTGAAGACTCATCAAGTATTAGGTAGAAAGTTTTAAGAAGAGGAATACTGTGCTGTGCAAGGCTTAGCACCGCACTGCACTACCTTGCATTGACTGCCTAGCTATGCCCTATATCAGAAGTTGAGGGGGTCTTTTATAAGCCTATTGTCTACCTTCCGACAGCCTTGACAATAGCCTCAGCTTCTTTTGCTCTTTCAAATGCATGCACAAGCCTTGCTAGGTGTATTAGCGGTGCTATTATGGGTGTTAATGCTACTAGGTTAGCTATGAACATGGCTTGTATACGAATGCTATCAATAAACAATAACTTCATCCTGTCTTTCTCAGAAAGTCTCGTCAAATGTCTCTCAATTACAAAGTAATCAAATGCAGTTCTGTATCGCTTTGGGAATGATATTAATGCTTACTTTCCCTATTTATCAGCTTACTCATCTAATTCAAGAAATGCTTTAATACTTGCTAATGCTTTGAGAGTGTAATTCAACTCCACTAGTAGCCTTTTGAGGTTGGATTTAAACCTTATTCACGGTTATTAAAGCTCCAACCAGACTTACGACACTCTCCATAATGTCAATCATTCATTATATTCCACCTATAAGAACAAACATTGTGCCCACCAAATATTCTAAATCAAAATGATAATGGTCAGTGCAAATCATGTTGAACTACTAATCAGATATTCCAACAGTAGTGAAGTAGGTTTCTGAAAAATTTAAGGAGGATGTTTCATTAACACCCCCTGAGGTAGTTTGTTAGAAATTGAAATGTATAATAGTATAATACCTTTTCTTCTCCATGTCTGAACTTTTACTCGCTTAAAACTCAAATATCATGAAGTACAAAACCAGAGAAGGGTACACAACTAGACTCTTCTTTGCAAGTTCTTTTGGTATTTCAGTATACTGTATATGGTGATAAACCTTATTAGTGGTTAACTACGAAGTTTATCTGGGACTTGTTATGCCAAGGTTAGCAAAAATTGCTCCGATTATTACGATAGCATTCTTCATCTTAATAGTTATAGGCTTTATCGGAGAGCAGTCGGAAAGGGTAACAGAAATACAGCAGATACCTGTCAGCAATTCCTCTATCTCTTTCTGCATAGTTAAGGATGGCAAACCGTATTACTTCGCTATTGAAGGTTGGGAGCTACCATCACGAGAAGAGGTTATAAACATACTAAGAATGAGGGGAACGATAAGAGATTCTGAAGGGTTGCATGTGTGGCTTAAGGTCAGAACAAACCTTAACCTTTCAAATGGTATTAATAGTAAAGCGTATGTGCTGGTAGGTGAGCAATACAAACTCGTTTTTAGTGCAGACCCTTGGTTACCGCCAATAAAGATAGATACCGATGTTTTTCTCATACCGTACCGAGTCTGTAAATCGAGAAAGGATATGGAAGTCCTTCTGAAAGCTGAAACGATAAGGCTTTACTTCGAAGTAAACGGCTATCACGATATATTACCTACTAGTGGATGTATAGGGGGAATATGTTTTACTCACAGCCATTACGGCTCGGGATTTTATGTAAACTTTACTCCTCCGCCAACCATACTCAGAGTCCTAGATGTTGAAGGTAAGTGCCTCAATAAAGAACTATACCTATACAACGTGACATTCGAGCTTAAGGAGGGATACCTGTTTCTGTATTTCTATTATGATGAGGCAACAGGTAGGAAGTCCAAGGCAAACTTCCCCATAGATATAAGTATCTATGTGGGGAAGAATGGCGAACTCCTACCCATAGACGAACACTTTACAGATATGATTATACCACCTTTACCACCTAATGCATTTGATGTATGGAAAGATCCTGAACACGAATATGTAGCCACAGTCATCCCTCCTGGTGTCTTTACCTTAGTATTCAAAGCTTATGGTGCAATCTATCCAGAACCGCTTTTCAACAATACACCTATTGCAATAGGTACACCTTGGGGGGTGGCGAAATTTGAACCAAGGCTAGAAGTTGTAGAGATAGTGAACGTGAATGGTACGGCTTACAGTGATAAGGTTATAATTGAAAAGATAGATGTTGTAGTGAGAAATATTGGGAAGATACCTGTCGTTATACCTCAGGCATATTTCCTCTACGATTTGCCTCCAAACTATGCGATGTTGAAAGGGAAGATGGATTTGATGGACTTAATCTATGTAACACAAGATGCGAACGGGCGTTGGGATAGTGGTGTGATTTCTCCAGCTGTCATAGTTGATTCAGGTGAAACAATTACGGTATCACTAACGCCTATCACATCTAAAGGATTTGGTCTAGAGTTATCATTAGAAGATTTGAATCGTAGTCATGTAATAGAAATAGAATCTATCTACACGAATACATCGTGCAGCATAACGATTCCGCCACTAACAGTTGGACTAGGCACGCTCAACATTACAAAGTTACATACAGAATGGAGCTATGTGAAGTCTAACATCAAATTATTAATCTCGAACACTTGGATCTTACCAATAAGCACCGATTGGATCAAGCTCTACCTTGATGATGAACCTCTAAGTACGTTCCACTACTTTGTGTCCTACGAAGAACTCGCACTAGGCAAATCTATGGTTGTAGATGTTGAAATAGAGTTTGATGTGGATGAGCTATATGAAGTTCTTGCACTACACGAGTACCTAAGGTTGTGCATCGGTTTATCTTGTCTGGATTTGCCTCTGACAGAGTTTACACATAAAATAGGAGAGGAAGTTGCTTTAGACAACCTAGTTCTTAAAATTAATAATATCTCCGTAGTGGATGTCATCGGTGTTCAGCAGTACAGTTATTGGGAGAAGAGGATGGTGATTGACTACTACAAAGCTCCTGAGGGATATAGTATTCTTGTAGCATTTATCGAGGTGAGAAACAGAGGTTTAAGAAGTATTGATATAGAGTATATAGATTCCGATGATAGTGTTGTAATAACTAAAGGTGGTATCTTCGAGCTTGCGTACCTAAGTGAGCTGTTGCATATTAAGAACGTTAACCCCGCTATAGTTGTTGAAGCTAAACGTCTGTGGGAAAATGTGAAGCTTGAGTTGAAACCTAATGAAAGTAGTGAAATTGTTCTACTCTTTTTAGTCCCTAGAGGTACCGAGATACGCTATATTGTAATTCATTATTATGATGGCGATTTGTTCATCGCAGTATTCGCTGTATAAGGCTAGTACAACGTGAAAATAGAACATCGTCCTTTCTTAATATCATTACGTATATGTTTTCCCTTATACCACGTTTCTTATATACTCACAATACACGACATGACCATTCAATGGAACAGTCAAGAAATCTACGATAAAGCAGGTAATGCACTAACTTAATTTTTCCAATATTTTATCAGCCGTCTTCTGTTGAGTGTAGGTTAGAATATAGTTAAGGTTCTTATGGCGTGTTATCTTAGCTATCAAGCTTGGGCTGATTCCCTTCCTCAGCAAATAGGTGATAAATGCATACCTAAGCGAATGCCTATTAATCCCCAACTCCTTCCTAGCATATAATTGAACTTTCTTCTTCAGCTTCTCCTCTTTATTCTCTACTAGTACAGGCTTACATAGTAAGCCTGTGTCTCATTCTTAGATATTCATATATTTGCTAATAGAAACAGGATACTTTGTGGAAAAGCGAGAAATCGATACCCTATATCTACATGAGACACTAAGACATGAAGTAAAAGATGCTTTCGAAGAATTAGTTCAAGGACTTGAGAGGGAATGGTCTAGAAAGAAGGAGCTACATTCTATAATTATTGCAACAGTAATTACCGGTCTAGCAGTAAATATAGTATCCTCTGGTATTATCAATTATATTGAGAGGGGGAGTATTAACCCTATTAACGTCGTTATTGCTTTAATATTCCTAACAACCTCAACAGCAATATGGTACTACATAATAAGACATTACAGCATAAAATACAGTCCTCAAGCAACCTACATATGCATTCTCTCCAGGCTTAGAGACAAGGGTGTTATGAAAATCCTTGAAGGACTGCGCAAGAAAAGCTTAGTTATTAAGGGTGAAGAGATAGTAGAATATGCATATAAAATGCTTAAAACATTTCACTCAAATGCCGTAGACGAAATAAGGTTGGAGATCTCAAGTAACGAAATAACCTCCCGGGGAATGAAATATATTAAAGTACGCTATTATGCTGGTTTAGCAGAGCTAAACGTTGAAGTATGCCCCCTTCCTGTTCTTGCCTTTAAGAATAACGAACTTTCTATTGTGTACACACATGATATAGAAATTATTTTCACTCTTCGTTTGAGCGAAAAGAAGCTTAGAGGAGAGGCATCATATGACGTACTAAAAGGCATCATGTATAAAACACAGCTGCTTGTCTACAACACAATCGAGATTATATTGAACTATCTAAGTATGAGATTAGACCAGGTACAAAACAAACATAAATGAAGTAATCTCAATAAGAAGCTACTAACTGAAGTAGAGATAAAGGTGAGAGGATCATCGCAAGAAGTCTGTAAATAATTTAGCTAAGTTGTAACTAAACTAACGTAGAGGGGTGTTATGGTGCTCTCAGCCTTGAATACGTGGGCCCAGATAATGGCTACGCTTATTGGGATAGTATTCGCGCTGTACCAAGCACTACTCTACTATTCGAGAGAGAAGAGAGAGGAACAACAGATAAAGATCATAAGGCTTACACAGGAATTAGTTCGTAGAATACTCCTCTGGAGAGCACTTGAGGATATACTAAGACCGCCAGATTTAGGTGGGTGGACTAGACCTTTTTCACTGATCATGACACTAAATATCGAGGGGAAGTGGGAAAAAGGCAAATACGAAGAACATAAGGAGAGCACTTGAAGAAGTTAAAGACGAGTTCGATAAGGCTCTCTATAGTAGCATTAGGGATTTCGATGATCCTTGGGTCTAGTGCTTGAAGCTCATCCTCTAGGAAGGCTATAAAGGCTTGCTCTGGATTGGGTTTGTCTTGAGCATAGGCTAAAGCGTTAACAACTAGCCAGTAATCAAGGGCTAATGCCTTTTCAAGGCTTTCCTCTCTGAGCGTAATCATCAGGTTCTGAGGATGTGCCAATATAGCTAGAGCGATTATTAGCGAGATCATGTAAGCCATTAACACATAATTCATCAGCTCACTCAAGGACAATTTAACAGAGTGAAAAAGAGGTATGAACTGTCAAGGTCAAAGTTTATCCTTTAGTTGCTCATAGAGCTCTATGAGCTTAGGCAGGAACTTGGTTTCCAAGGCTTCAGCTAGCTTTTCAACATATTCTTCGAATTCCTTCATTTCCTCTCTAATAAGACCTAAGCTTTCATCATCTGTAGGATACATCATGAAAGTTTTAGCTAGCATGTATTCTTTAAAAGACCTTACACCCTTGAACTTCTCCATTAATGTTCTGAATCTGGAGGGGGTAATTTTTACATGTACATATTTTGATAGTTTATCATGGATATTTTTATAGTCTTCGCCAAAACTTTCTCTGATATATTTCCTTAGTTTCTTCTTGTGCTCAACGTATTTCCAAGCTTTATACTCTATGTCTTCTAATACTTTATCCTGACTACTCTCTAGGCTCTCATCTATGATTTTACATAAATAAGCTGAAATCTCTAATATCTGCCGTAGGTGATAAGCCCATATATCGGGCATGTAGAACGCAGACATTATCAGGTCGAGTCTTTCTGACAGGTAGAATATCTCAGATACTAGTGTTGCAAAATTATAGAATCCTCTATCAGGTAGTTTATGAAAATAGAAGTTAAGGAACCTATTGTACTCAGATTCTCCAAGTTTCTTGAAAGGACTTAATGTAAGGGAACCTTCCAGCCTGGCAATTTTATCCTGTAATCTTGAGTATTCCCCATTTAGTGGTGGTCTTAATAAAACCTCTTTGTTATTCTCTAGAATTTCTTCAATGACAGATTGCGCAAGTTTCACGTACTCTTTGAGAGTAGAGGATGACATACTATCCCCCTAACAAATTTCCTAACTTCATAGGTAAAGGCTTAGTACGTAGTCTATCATAAGCATGACGAAAATAGCAAGAAACTAGGCATAGGGAATACTCTACTCCCTTCACTTTCAGACAAATAATCAAGGGGTTTAGTATACCATCAATTCCAGGAAGTATGATGACTGAAGCTAATCCTTCAATAGGTTGTCCAATACTTAGAAGCTTATCCCCATGGATATCATGTGTTGTGAGGTTGTATGGTGTAGAGCCTAAATAGGCGTTTAATAGAGCTTCTAATCTTGAGGAGTTTAGGCTGTAGACTGCCTGTATGAAGCACTCATCTTTGCAGAGAGCGCCTAGTACCTCGTCTAGAGCTTTGTAGATCCTTGCCACATGAAGTTGCTGAATGAAGAGTATGCTTATAGTTGTCATTAGTATGAGAGCCAAAGCTGCAATCGCATCAAGCGTATGGACTTGACCCCTATTGTTCACCATCAATAATCACCGTCTCATCCGTTACAGCCTAGGAACATTTAAAATGTAACTTGATCTACACGGCATGGCTCTTCTAAATCCATTAAATGTAGGCGTTGGCGCTTGTTGTCTTTAGATTGTTAATTATACAAGGCTTACTTCAACTGAGACTTAGAGAATAAATAGGCTTCCTCTTAGTAAAAGATATGGTATGAAACCACCCTTTGCCAACAACATTGAAGTGAAATTGAACGCTGTAGAGGTAGAGTTCTCAGATAAGGAAATAATAGGACTTATAAACATCGTGATAAAACATGAAGACCATATTACTAGACTGTCAGAGATCGTAGGAAAGTTCAAGGAGTTCAGGGATAACCTACCTTGGAACATAGTATACTCGCTAAGGTCTAGACTACAAGTTCATAATAAGAAATACTCAATACAGTACAATTTGATAATGGGTAAAGTAGGAAGAGAGGAGCAGATTATCGATATTAATGAGGCTAACGACTATATGGAACATTTAGGGAGTATATTTGAAGAAAATAATGTACACATGAAAAGAAGAGATATCGAAATCTCAAACGAGATAGTTAAATCCCTATTATACTCGGCTACAAGGAGAGTTCTTGAGAATAGAGGATTTAGAAGCTTAGGACTCTATATTTATTACTCTCCTAGTGAAGAGTTGTCCCTATCTAAGATCTTTAAACTATATAGAGGTTTTGAAATTCGCTACGCACACATACACGACAAATGGTTTGTGTTAATAAAACCCAAGCTTGTGATCGATAGTTGTACCATGGAAGAATTATCACATTATGTGGAGTCAAAGATGTTAGAAGGTATTTATTGTAAAGCACCTCGTCTTTGCCCTCTAGGGGAAATCTATAAACAGGCCGTGTTAAGGAGAATTGACATGAAAGCTAGAAGTGCTATAGTAGAATTTTATGATGGCTCTCTCCTCGAAGTACCACTTTCACGCATTAAGCTACTTGGGAAATTCGAATACTATAAACATATATTGGCGCAAATAGGCGAGTCTTACGAAGAGCTCCAACAAAAGAGAAGAGAGGTAACTCTTGACATAGGTTATAAGGAATTCGATGAATTAAGGAGGCAAGGGAGATATAAAGGTCGTACACTTGCCGAGGAATATTACCGCATAACGCAGAAATTGGCGACAGTGTGGATAGAGGTAATGAATAATATATATCTGGATAACGTAAGAATAAGATTTAGATCTACCTTTAAGGAGATAGGAGGTGGTTCTTTGTGATTATACAGTTTCCTGAGATAATCCTAACGTTTAGAGAGGGTAAGGGTTATTACCCTATATATGTGAAAAGATGTAAACCCTACGTATCTCCTCCTTGCCGTGCTGTAGCATTATATCCCATAGTATTGGAAAGTGCCTCTGACGAATTACGTAATAAAGCTATGGAGATATGTAATGATATAGCTAGAGTACTAAGAGACACTTACGACCTTCATGTAATAGTAAGAAAGAGGGATGAGCCTATAATTGTTGATGATAAAGACCTTCATAGTGTAATTGAAAAGCTTATTGATATTAAGAGCTCATGCCTTAAGGAGGAAAAACAATGGAATCGCTCACCTGTTATGCTTGTCTTCGGTAGGAGAACTCCAAGATGGTACAAAATGTCTCCTTATTATGCTCTAAAAATAGTATGTCGAGATTACATAGTTTCGCAATACATTACAGAAAACGCACTAAGTAGCTATAGGATGTCCATAGAAAATATCGCACTTGCCATTTTCACGAAGCTAGGAGGTGTTCCATGGATACCTAGTATGCAACCAAGGAGTGATATAGTGATAGGAATAGCTACAACTATGGTGAGAATATACGAAAAGAGCCTACCAATCGATTCTAGGTATATAGGAGCATTCAGCATATACAGATATACGACATATCCAGTATTCAAGGATTTCATGAGTATTGTATTCGAGAATAAAGAAGAATTTAGAGAAAGATTTGGTAAACTACTTTATGAATCCTTAACATCCCTTGCACAAGAGTTCATGAGGGAAGAAAGAGAGAAAATCACTGTGTCAATTCACTATTCTGGAAAGAGACCAAGCAAGAGCGAGGTAGAGACCATAAAGGGGGTATTGGACGTTCTACCTATTCAGGCATATTACACTGTGGTCACGGTGAGGGATGATACCATATACAGGGCATTCTCACCTATATATGATTATTACCCTCCCAAATCTTGCCTGATAAAATTGTCGAATATAGAGGGAATTCTAACGACAGGTGGTGCTATAATAATCGATGACAAAAAGTACTATCACCCCGTTGGTATGCCTAGATGTCTAAAAGTGGATATTGTTGATACCAACATTAATGAGGAAAGAGTACTCTATGAAGTTGCCAAGGATATTTTGGTGCTAACTAGATTACATTGGCATACAATGAGTACTAGAATAAGAGAACCTATAAGTACCCGATACACTAGGCGACTGGCTTTCCTCGTAGCATCATTGCAATATTTATCAGCGAAAATAGTCGAAAGGTGGAAAGAACTTCAAGTTCCCAAAGTAATGAGGAGCTCAAGATTGTGGTTCATATGAAGTTAAAGAGGACGCTAGGACTGAACAATCTGAGGATATACTCCACCAAGCATTGCGTGTAGAATCTCGATTTTTATTTTAACACTCTTGAGTTTGTTCTCTAGACGATTCACTATCTTGGCACGTAACTTATCTGCCACTCTTTTATGAAGTTCCTTTATTATATATTTTGCAATAATTAAAGAGAAAATAGATGCAGAGAATACAGGGACATACCTCTCGATAACTAACAGAGGGGGTATTAATGGGAATCTTAATAGAGAAGCCAGCAGTGATGTCAGTTTCAGTAAGGGTTCGAATATCAGTATCGCAGTTAGAACTATGGCTAGCATATTGGAGTGCTTTAGCAAGAAGTCTAATGTAACATGTTCAATTCTGAGTAATTGGTACTCCATCCATAGTATAAGTTTGAGAATTGAATAAGGGAGCATGAAGGTCTCAGAGATTTCCCTAAGAACATTAAGGCAAGGTATCATTAAGAAGTACTTCTCAAGAATTCTCTTTGCGCGAACTACATGGTATATTTCGGTTATCGAGGGCATTATCCATGAAAATATTAACTCTTCACCTGCATAGAATTCTCTAACTAATTCACTAGATTCACTAAATTGTGAGTACATTTGCTGTAGATGGTCATGATAATTATTGTAAATATAGGACGCCATATTAGCTAGCATAATATCAATATTTTCGAGCTCTCTTCTTAATGAAGCGTTATCTTGGATATCGTTGTAAATATCGTATAGTACATTAAATAGAGCACAGGTTTCAGTAAAACTGAGAATTCTTTTTCTGTAAAGTTCTAAAGCTTCCTTAAGGTTCTTTTCAAGTGCCTCCTTCAGGGCAGTATGTCTTTTAACTGCATAAATGTAGAAGTACATGCCTATTCGGAGTGATCTAAACTGCTCTTTATCGCCTATCTTGTCAATTATGACCTCGGCTAGCTTAATTAACACCTCTAAATTTTTTAATGATTTATTGTGATATGCTTCTCTCAGTGCTATGTATGATAACAGAGCATAGAGGTCTAGGTCAAGTTTTGTAATTTCATCTTCTAATTCACTCACATCCAATGGTACTCTAAATTCACTACCTATGAGAGGACTCAATATTTCCTGCGATAGAAGTATAGCAGTTTTTGAATAACTTTTTAATGCAAAATTTCTAAAATTCTTTATCAGATATTGCAGTAGGGGATACTTCTCTAGCTCCCTTAGTATAAGGTTTTTCTTTCTTGGATAAAGAGCATCAAGAGCTAATAGAAGCTCTTCAATACAGCTAGCTCCTTCCTTTAATACACTCCCCATATAATCTTCAATGTCCATTATAGTTGATTTATTGTAGTGAGTGCTTGTCACTCCAAACACTTCCCTCACTCCTATGAATATCTCCTGAGGTCTGAGTACATAAATGTACGTGAAAGTTAATGATCTTGACCTTCTATCGACTACTTATCATTATCGTCCCGTTAATAGCGCTAAGTCTTTTAAAGTTGATCACAAAGTGTCCTACCTCGGTAGGAATGAATGCTGTAATTCGTCCATTCCTAACATAGGCATAGGGTCTTTCTAGAGACTTTGAACAAAGTCCATGAGATGTTACGTGACCCCGAAGGTTCAGAGGAGGGCTGCCGTAGGCCCTAATGCATGAACCTGCGAAGGCTACGACGAAGTCACGAAGCTTAAGCCTCAAAGGTGTATGACTCCTGGTGATTATGTAGGATCCATCATTCTCAAAGTATACGACTACAACCTCAACGACTAAGCCCTCTACTGAATCAACGATTAGCTGACCATTATCACGATATATTGTTAAATGGATCGAGTAAGCGTAAGCTCTGGGCTCAAGTATCGCAGGTGCTGGAATGCCTAGGCTAGTCATAAGCGATGATGAGCACAGGCTTAATGCTGTTATGAAGATTAAGAATCCTGCTGTAAAGTCTATTGTTAACTCCATGAGGTAAGGGCTAAGAGGTCTAAGAAGTGGGCGGGTCATTGGGCTTTTAGCCCTCTTTATCCATATCTCATGCAGGCGGCGGCTCCAAAGCTCCAATTATACGAGCATTACGGACTTAAAAGTGAGCATAGGACTGCTACCTTCAGAAAATTTAGAGGATTGCATAAGCGTCGGCCAAAGGATAGGTGGAATGGGCTGATTCTCAAATATTGTTCAGAAATTGCAAGAATTGCGAGAAGGCCTAGAGTAAGTAAAGGATATTAGAGGCTGCCTCTATCAATCGGAGAGAAGTAAAATGAAGAAGGAGTATTTTAGTATTTGTATCGTTCTTGATGAGCTACATGCTGATTATGTAATTCCCGAAAATTGCAATTGAAGATTCCGTAGTCATTGCTCATAAATTAGGATAAAGTATGATTCTGGAGTTGGCTTAGCCGAATATAGAGGTAGTTTATTTCAAAATTAGGAAACAATTTTATCTCTTCAAAATTGATACTCCATAATAGCGGTCATGGGTGCAGAATTGTTTAGCGAATAGAACTACACTGGTGATAACAGTTATTATCATAACACTCTTTATGCTTGCCTCTAAGGAGTTTATGTGGATTATTCACTTCTCGTCATTCTTATCAGTAGTTGCTATTCTGTAATCCCCAGTTGACGAGTGCTGAACTTCATAATTTTAGGCTATTATTCATGGATCTTTCCTTAGATATTCTTGAATTATCCTAAAATCATTTTCATCCATTTTAATCATGACTCTTTGTAGTATAGCATTCCAGTTCTTTTTACCTCTAGTTATGGACAGTAGTGAGATGAGTGGTGTAAAATCCTTTGGTTCCTTTAGTATGATAAGTGGTTCTATTTTGACTCTGTATGGATACATTCCACCTTCTGGAAAGAGGGCCTTTTGTTCTTCATAAGGATAAGATACGACACGATATATGCCAGTTATCTTTTTTGGAATTACGTAAAACACTAGTATATCATCAGGTTTCGTTTGATTAATGCTCTTCCTCTGTCTTTCTGATACGCCCCAAATTCTCCTCTTCTTTATTACTTCCCAGTTCTCTTGCCTAGTAACACATAACCAATACACAATGCTTCGACCTCAAATATAATCGCTACGAAGGTATATGATAAAGGTTACTCACGGAGTACCTCAGTCACCGATTATGCTATTTAGATAACATATAATTTCATGGAATGGTCGAATTTTATCCTTAATTATATTAAAATCTTCCCTTGATCCATATAATGTTTTGTAGCAGCTCATCAATTTGTTGTACTTTTGCAGGTCAGTTATGAATGTGCAGTCTATAACATGCATAGCTATATATCTATTTACATCCTCCTGAAGCTCCTCATCTTTATCAGTAGTTATGAAAAGTACCTTTACATCCTTTGTATTTTCATGTTTTATTAATTCATATTTCCAATAAGCTGTTTCGGTGAGTCTCTCTCTAAGGCTAGTTTTACATGATATTATAGCAATGACTTTATTCTCCTTGTCGTCAAGAATTAGTATATCCACATCAGGATATACTTTGCTCCAGTTCCTAATCGCTACCTTATCCCTTACGCTTTGCTTTATCTCGCGTTTTCCTAGAACTGACAACCTACTCTTTAGTTTTTCATCTTGCCCGATCATGCTTCTTAGAGCCTGAATTACTGCATACTCATAAAGTCTTCCCTTTCTATTACGCCATGATTGGTCTATACTTCGTCTTGATCTACCTAGCCTCTCTAAATGCTCTGTGAATTTAGGTCTTATTATGCTCTCGGCTATATTTTCAAAATCCTCGAGTGCTCTTACATAATTCCCATCATATCTCTCACTAACTACTTCGTCATATTTCTTTTTCGGATCGAAGCTCACCAACCCTTATCCCCTATCTGTGTTCTGTATTATGCTAAGGAGCTTTATGTCTTATTTATGCCCTCTTTCACTATCACTCCTACCTTTTGCGAAGCACAATTATACTCTCTCTGAGTAATTTCCTCATATCTCTCCTCAATAACCTAAGTTGTTGAGATGATGTACCTAACTCGCGTACTATTAGTAGCTTTTCAGGTATAAAACCCACCTCAAGAGCACTCCTCATAATTAGTAAATCAACTGGTATTATTATCCCGCCATAAGCTGAATTACCCACTATTATGACTACACAACATTCATCGTATGTTACTTCATAGAGTGCCTTTAATGTTAGATACATATCATCAAAGTAACCCCTTACAATGATAGGTATTTCTTCACACCATAGTTCTTGTTTTCTTAAGTAATCCTCAATCTTATTAAGCACCTCGTGTGACCAGTACTCTGTTCTTGCCCATTTTGCAAGATTATGACTCCTAAATGTCTTTCTTCTTAACTCATACCATTCATTTCTGCTTTTTACAAAATCAAGGAACCATAGTTCAAGCTTATATACTTCTGTGTAGTCAAATGTGTTTAGATAGGGCGGAGAGAAAACCACTAGGTCTGTTTCACCCTTCGGTACTTTGCCTAATTGACGTGCATCGTCATTTAGTACCTTCGCGCTTGCATATTTAGGTCTAAGGAAATAGTGTACTACACTTAGATCATTTATGACCTCTTCCAATTTCCTAAGGAAGGCGTTCTTCGGTTTCTCTAAAGGACCTTTTCTAACAATTTTTAATCCTTTTCCATTCTTCTTTGCCCTACTCGTAGGTTCTAATATAGAGGCAAGTACAACTTTCAATAAATCCTTATATAATTCTAGGTCCTTGTTTAAGTCAAGGATAAACTCTTTGATAACAAGTAATTCCCTTAATATTCTTGCATCGTAGACTCTCGAAAATGTCGAAAGAGTAGGAAATCCAAGATTAGGCTCCTTCTCCACATCAAGTCTTCTTACCTTCTCGTAGATCTCCTTAAGAACTTTTATATTATATGATTTCCACAAGGTCTTGACCTTAGAAACTAAACAGAAGAACGGCACTATATCTACGCCTATTGAGGGTGTACCTATCCATTGACTGCCTAGGAGGGTGGAGCCTGCACCTACGAAGGGATCAAGCACTCCCTTTGTAGGCATTCTCACAACTTTTGCCTTTACAAGTTCCTCTATTAAGTAGGGGGAATAGCTTTCTTTAAGAATGTACCATCTGTGAATAGGCACCTTCTTTGCATATCTCGGATTTATCACTTTTTCGAAGTTATGTGTGTATAGGAATCGAGTATTACATTTTGAGCTTAACTCTCTCTCTAGGCGTTTAAATATCTCGAATGTGAAATGTACTCTCTCTTCAGAGTATATCACTACCTAACCCCTATAAGAAAAGACTTAGACATGGTTTTATTCCTAACTTTCGTCATCCCACGAAAATAGCGAGAAATATGCAGCAATATTAATGCTAGTCTATCATAATAGTTAATAATAAATTGCAATTAATATGTAAATAATGAGCTTATCCAAAAGTAAAGATCATTAAGAGCATTATCTCGGACCATGATAAAATCACATTATTGAGATTATGGAATAGGACTAATAGGGCTTAAAAGAGGGGACTAGATAACTTCATAGGCACTAAGGTAAGAGCATTTACTCATGATGTGCTCAAAGAAGTGATTAAGTTTTAAAGAACGAAAATAGGACATTTAACGAGATTTTGAACTTATTCCAATGTCTGCAATTACTGTTAAATTAGACAAAATAAGTTAGACTAGACTGTACCAGAAATGCCACTGAAAGGAGTTCAGTTTCAACCGAGATATTTAACCTTTTATCACTCAAAATTAATAATTTAATTGTCCTAAGAAGAGAATGAAATCCCATTAGAATGAAGTACGTAAAAAATTTAAGATACAGTATTTCTAAGTATTATCCTGAGATGAGTAGTGTCCGATATAGTCTTTGAAGAATCAAGTAGAGCTACCAATAAAATTTTAGGCCTACAAGTCAAAACCTTATCAAATGAAGAGATAGAAGTTGTGGAAGATCTTGTGCTAAATCAATATGATGCAATAAAGTATGTTATAGTTAAGCGACGAGATGGAATGTTAATATGGTTAAAAGCTGATAGGCTCATATTAAGCGAAGATACCATGATACTACAAGAGCCAAGAGTTGATAAAATATTAGACGCTATGAGAGAGATTAGTATAGCATACATGAAACTCATAGATGTAGCAAAGAAGCTAAATGATGGTAAGGACTATGATTTCATAGGAGATCTACATATAGTGCAAGCATGTTTAAAGAGGGCATTAGATTTACTGAATATAAAACTCATCAATGATTAAGCGCAAGACCTAGAATTTCCTCTCATTTTTGTCCCCCCTGCAGAACTATGAAGAATCTAACATTCACACGTCCTGCTAGAGGCCAGATTACGCTCCTGCTAGTGATAAAAAGTTACACCGCTATTCTATTCCCTATATCTTCTATGAATTTCCTACGACATATTCTGTTGATTTTGCCGAATACATGTTTTAACTACATTCACTCAGATTTCTCTTCGATTTGACTTACCTGTACAATTCTTTTTAGTGATAAATTCACATGATATGAGATCCTTCTTACTTCCTTGGTAGCATACTCAACTGTCTTCATAGCACCTTTATGTTCCTTGAAGATCTCCATCATCGACCTCGTCAAGACATCAATGATATTCACGGTCTTCTCTCACCAGTCTATTGGCTAAGCCTTTTGATGTTACTGGCAGCTTTTCAAGGAGTTGATTTATTTTCTTTAATGTTCTGATTCGGTTGTGGTGGCGTGTTTTCTTGAGGGGTCGTGGTTCTTGAGCTTGGTCATATCCTCTAGCACCTTGGATGCGCGTGTTGGATGCTGTGCTCGTTTTGTATATGGCCGATAAAAAGTTTTCGTTGTTATGAGGACTCAGGTCTCGTCTCGGATGAGGACGCGATTGGAGACTGGCTTAAGGCGTAGATTCTCATGGATGCTAGTCCTTGCGTAGCTTAAGAGCCTATCTTGGTCCTCTCAAAGTGCTCAAGGCAAATCTTCTGCTTGGTAGTATCATAATAATGCTTGTGGTAATTAGTGCCCTAGCCTTGGGAGTGCTCTGTATGAGGATGGGAAAGGCGATAAGGAGGATTTATGAAGTATTATATGGTGGCCTGATGGGCCGTTGGGAGATGATCTTTGCGATGGTATATGCCATGGTCCGTAGTATCATAGCGTTGATATTACTCCTCTTCGGCTAGGTGAGGTCATAGATGATGGTACCTGTGTTAAGCTTGTTGATGCACGAGTTCTAACATGTCAGAAGCTCTATAGCTTCATGGTTCTACTTGATGAGTTATTCATCATGATGGTCTATCATAATGCTTCCTCACATCCTATGTAAGAGATAATCATTTATATGCCTGGTACGTTGTCAAGGATGGGTGGACTCGGCTTGGAGGGGTTGCTTGATAGGATAGTTGTTGATCCACGGATCATGGCTGGAAAGCCTGTGATTCGTGGTACTAGGATAACTGTTGACTTGATCTTGAGGCTTTTAGCTATGGGGATGAAGCCTGAGGAGATTGCGGGGGATTACAAGATAAGTGTTGATGATGTACGAGCGGCGTTGTTATATGCGGCTAGAGTTCTGGGGCGAGATTGACTATCTGGTGACTATGATTTCGCGTAGGCTGCTTATGGCGATGTACATCATGGCTATGGCTAATACTGGTAGGTAGACTTTGACATCCTCTAGTTTTAAATCCACTATCGTGATGCCCATCAGGCTTAATATTAATAGGGAAATGCCTATCGAGACTCCGAGGGTCATTCCGTAGAAGTATGAGGAGATGAGTGTGGTTAGGCTTGGTGCTCGTCTATTCTTGTGATAATAAAAACGCATGAGATTATTAGGTAGAGTAGGCCGAGTCCTATCATCAGTATTTGGAATAGGTCCATCTATTTGCTCACCTCCTTTCTGTTGATGATCTCAGCTACTATGAGGCCAATTATCATGCCTAATATTGCGCCTGCCATGCCGAATAGTGAGCCTCCTATGAAGCCTCCAAGCACGATCCCCATGAGTCTATTGGCGTCTGTTCTCCTATAGGAGCTCATGTGGTGTCATCCTCCTTAGGCTAGATGAGGGGAAGTTCATGCTCTTCTTCCCGCATCAAATTAAGCGTTACAGATAAATATAAGCAACTTTGTAGTCTTAAGGCTTCAGTCATGCAAAGATGGAATATAATATAGACTGGAGTTCTTGTCACAATACCCATTAAGTACTAAGATGTAGTAGGCTATTTGGACGTAGCATGCGATAATCTATATAAAGTATCAGATGATGCTGATTACGGACATGAGTTTTAGAGGGGGATGAGGCAAGGTGCTTAAGGCGGACCCTACGCTAAGCAGTACCGTGGTAGTGCTTGTGGTAGTTAATGCCTTAGGCATAATTTGATTGAGAATGGAAAAGGTGTTAAGGAGGGTTCGAGAACTACTATATGATGACCCTATGGATCGTTGGGATACAATCTTTGCAATGGTATATGCCATAGTCTGCGACATCATAGCCATCATACTAGCGTTCATGGGGTGAGGTGAACTGGTGGATGAGGAGACCTACATCAAGCTCTTAGGCATATGGGCTATAGCATGTCATATGATGGCCCTAGTAATGATAATACTGGCCCTAATAGGCTACCTCTAGATTCCTTTCCTGCTCTTAATCTTGTCCTTAAGATATTGCTTAAGCTGGCTGAGGAGTTGGCTCTTCAGGTTCCTGCTCTTCAAGGCTTATCGTCTTGACTTCCCCAGGGTTGATATGAGCAAAGCTACCTCCCCGATAGAGCGAGTTCAAGAGGGTCCATGACTGGCTCTATGATTATCCCCCTGTCGAGGACTTTTGTCACTATATTGTCTCCTTCCTTTAGCCTGAGGAGTTCGATTATAGCTTTCGGTAGGTTTACTTCTCCCCGATTCTTGATCCAATAATCAGGCCTAGGATATTTTGTCCTTGAAGGATAACATGGGTATCAAATGCAAGGATACGTATCGTGTCGATAGTCTGTTGTAGCGGAAGGCACTTAAGCGTAGGTGACTAGTAGGAGTTTAGGCGATAGAGATGGGTGAGGCGTTGAGTCTTGAGGAAGTGGCTGAGAGGCTGGGAGTTCCTAAGGAGGTTGTGTTGAGAGAGGGTATTAGGCTTTTTCTAGAGAATGAGTTGAGGAATGTTAGGATTGAGATCGACAGGATAGGCTCCAAGTATGGAGTCCATTCTTCGGAGGAGTTGTGGAGGAAGATAGAGGCTGGTGAGTTGACGGAGTCTGAGTGCTTGAATGACCTGATGAGGCTTGAATATCTTGAGGCTAGGTTGGAGGAGATTTTGAGGCTTCTGAGGGACTCTAAGTGAAGTTGCAGGAACTATTCAAGCTTTACAGAGAGCTTTCTATGATAGCATTAATGGAATTCCCTGATATCGTCAAGGATACTAGGATCCTGGAAAATAAGCTACGTATTTTCCTAGTAGATGGAAGTTATATTGATGTATGGTTCTCTATCAGAAGGCCTAACACTTTCGCATTTCATTGGGAGAGGAGAGGCATAGATGGGATGATATATAGATACGATAACATACCAGATAGGAGAGCTCAAGAATTATCAACTTTTCCCAAGCATTTTCATGAAGGCTCGGAAGACCATATTGTAGAGCGAGACTTTGGAGATAGACCAGATGAGATACTGAGGAACTTTCTGAGCTATGTTAGAGGCAAGTTAAGACCATGATAAACTGACCATTGAGTGCACATATGAAAGGGTCTGAAAGATTCCTAGTAGATAACTTGATGCCCTCTTAGCCTCGGAGAAATTTCAATGTAGTTGCTTAGTAGGGCTATTGTAGTAGGCCTTTCGTTAAAGCTACACTTTAGAGCTTTTCCAGAAAATACAAATCATTCATTATAGATGAAGTTGAAAGTTGCCGCTGTAGTCTCCATCACAATATTCCCGGACTTTTACACCATTTATACCGAGTGCTGATACAGTATTAGTGCCTAGCACTAGGACTATGAAGCTACTTCCTCTAATTTGATATGCTATCTCAGCATTTAAACAACCGCCTTATGCTTAACAGATGATCGCGCCTTTCTGTCTACATATCCTCAGTAAAATCATGGTTTTAGCATAGCGATACAATAGAAAGAGAAGAGCGTGATTTTCAAGAGCGTCTTCTTCTGATGAGCACTACGACGGCTATCATAGTAATCGTTATGGCTATAGCAAGAAAAGCGTATAGTGAGACCTCTGGGGGAACTGCTGAGGGAGGAGCTTCCTTGACGATAAGAGTATCCTTCAATCCATCAACTTCAATGTCATAGGTTCCCGACTTTTCGAAGCTTAAAGTGAAAGAGATACTGGTCGCCTTGCCTCCCGCTAACGTCACGGTCTCTGCTTTGATAACTTTTCCGTTAACCTTAAGCTCAATCGTACGAGTACCTGTTTCTTCACCTCTATTAACAACATATACCGTTATTTTTACTCCTTCTCCTACTCTAATTTCACGAGGAATTATTTCAAGTTTCTCGATGCATACGTCTGCTGGTCTGAGTCTTCTCACGATAAATGTTCCGCGTTTTCCATTAACCTCGACTATATAGATGCCAGGAGCTTCCTTTATCACTTCGAAGGATATGGTTTCGATAGCTCCTCCAGCTAGGATAATGTCCTTGGTGGCTTCAATGGTTCCATTTATCTTAAGCACTATGGTCTGTGATATTGTCTCCTCGCTTGGATTTCTAACCTTGATTATTATCCTGACTTTCTCACCAACTTTAATCTCCTTTGGGCTTATAGTGATCTCCTCTGTCTCTAAGCTTGGTGGAACTTTGACCCTTACTTTTACGATTACGTAGGCTGGATTGAGGCTTAATTCGGAGAAGCACCTTAGTCCTATGGTCACAGTACCCGCTTTCTTGACCTCAATGCTCACTTCAGTCATCCTATCTGTTGTAGTCAACGATATTATTTCAGCCTCCCCCTTTACTAACACTCCCACTTTGTCGCTTGTTGGATGAGCTATGAGAACATGCAAGATAGTAGGGCTTGGAACGCTTATGTTCACAAAGCTGTAGCCTTCCTCTACGAGGAGGAGTCCTTGTGAGAGGATTTCAGTTCCAGCAAGCTCTTTTGCTTTCTCACGGAATCGCTCAGCGTATTCCTTAGTTACTCTCACAAGCTTGCCAAGAAGTTCAGTTACTTCGACGTGACGCCATCTCCTAGTCCATTCAACAGCCTGAGTCAATAATTTCTCTGCTATGTCATTCTTACAGGCCTCCACTTCAAAGCTGAAGTAGACGGCACGGTAGCCCTCAGGATCCCAATACTTATCATGTGCTATAATTCCAGCAAGACCATCCTTTGAGACTGCTATGAGCTTGACAGGCATGAGCTTTAGAAGGAACTCCAATCCTTTGCCAATATCAATGGTAAAGGTTACATTTCTTTTCAGGGTAGGTATGCTTATTGTTAAAGTCACTTTCGTGCCAGTTATGTTTGTCGAGATTATCGATTTGTATAGATGATGCAGACCCCATTTAAGCGCTGAGTCTACATGAACACGAACATGCTCTGCTCTATAAGCTCCTCCTGTGATTTTCTCTATGAGCTTGGACAGTTTGGCATAGAGCCTATCAGCTATTGGGCCATACTCCTTGGCTTTCCACCATGCTGCATAAGCGAGAGCTCTGGGAAGAGCTAGCTGCCAACCTACGTGAGTATATGCAGAGACCTTGAACTTCTCATGAATTCCTGGAATCTCTATCCTGAACTCCTCAGGGAGCTTCCATCCCAGCACTTTTGCTTCAGGTGTTATCTTCATGGATCCATTAAACGGCACATAGGGAATTTGTAGAGGAATGGAGCCTAGTAGGGCTCCATAGACCATGGTCTCTTCATATGAGCATAAGGCATATGCGATCTTGTCTCGAACATATTCCCAAAGAGCTAGCTGGGGTATTCCTAACAGAGCTGCTATAGTTTTCTCACTTACTGGATTTATATCCAATAGAGATGAGCCTACATGTCCTCTACATCCCACTTTGTAATGACTATCGCAGTCGAGCCATACCATCCAATCACTAATCGTTCCATGAGTAGCTATGACTCCCGCATGCTTCTCCTTGACGTATTCTATCAGCTCATCAAGGACACCAGCTTCCCTCAGGTCCCAATTCCATAAGGTCTCTCTTCTAGTTAAGTTAAAGCCGAGGACTACGTTGCTAAGGACTATGACATGGGGTTCAAATCCTCCCTCGGTCACATTCTTTAAGCGATTCCTTGATCCTCTCATCAGGCCACGTTATGTAGAGGTTGTAGTGTTTGCCTAGGAGCTCCCAATGATGGAAGGGGGTTATTCCATATTTAAGGATCATGTCTGCTATCTCTTTGATTATGGTCAGATTACCAAGGATCTCTTCAGGAATTTCATACTCCATGTATCGTCTAATAGCATCTCCAAACTCTTTGCAGTTTCTCTGGAAGAGCCATATCCAAACGTGAGGGTCTATTATGAGGATCCTTACCTTGCTTTCAGCGTTTACGACATAATATAGGCCTATTGGTGAAAACTGCTCATTACCATCAACGTCAATAGCTCTTCCACGGAATAGCACGTATACGCCAGCTTTCTGGGCCGGAATTATCGCATTCACTACGGAGAAGGGACATTTTACTCTTGGCAGTGTGAAGTCAGGCTTTATTGTTCTGATAATGCTCTCGACTTTTCCAAGGAACTCATTGACATCTTCAAGGAGCTTCCCTATTAAATCCATGTAAGGATCCTTCCTCAGCTCAGCTTGCTTCCAAGCCCCAGAGCAGACGCTGTATTCAAGGTTTATCTTCTTAATACCTCTATCGTCAAAGGCTATAAGCACTACTTCTAATGGCATTCCGGCTCCTAGAACCCATCCTCTAGGTCCTAGCCCATAGGTCTCTTTCATTACCTCTACGTCTTCTAGTGCATGACGAACCATGGATATTATGATAGGAGGGACTCTCCTCGTTATTTCGCCTTCTAATACCTCATATTCTCCCTCAGCTACTTCAACACCATCAACTAGAAGCTTATATTCCACTCTACTGCTAAGCTTGATCTCTGCTTCAGCCGCAATACCAGGCAGAGCTTCATATCTGATCGTGAAGGTCTCACTTATGAGGCCAGGGATTAGAGCTACATACCATTCACGAGTCCAGGGGAGAGGTATCATTCTCAATGAGTAACTGACACTAAGCGAGGGAGGAAGTGAAATCGTCTCTTCAGGCTTTATACTGACCACTACCTCTATATTTACTCTGAGGAGTATCTCCTCTGCAGGCTTGACTACTTTAGCAAAAACTAAGACAGGTTGCATAGAGTAAACTTTCTTGGGGCTTCTCTTGAGTACATAGAGGTCTGTTGCTGTAAATGGCGATGTATTGTAAGCTATGAAGAATGATATCAGCAACGCCATAGTCAGTAGAGTGTATACTCTGAGCTTCATAATCTCTCATCCCCAGAATCTCGATATATACATTTTTATACGAATTTTTTATAACTTTCTATCCCGAGAGAGTGAACTTCTCTACCTCATCAAGTGCACGAGGGGTTTTACTATGGTAGGCTGAGCGCATCTGGGGAGGCTGTTTGCTCAATCCCATGCTTGTCTTTGTGGAGAGGTTAGTCTACGGTTTTAATAATGTAGCGACATCTTGGTCATGTAGACTCTAAATTCTTCATGGTACTTTGCTCCTCTACCATTTGATGAAACTATTAATCCACAGTCTTCCCATATATTTCTTGGTGACTATATGGCTGAGATTCGCTTTGGCTTGAGGGTTCCAGCCTTTCCAGTTGATGGTAGCAGCTTTGATGAGTTCATGAATCAGGTACATAATCTGCTGAGTAAGTTCGAGGGGCAGTTTGATTCTGCCTGGATATGTGACCATCTTTACCCTTGGTCTGATCTTGTTGATCGGATGACTCCAAATCTTGAGTGCATGACTTCAATTGCCTATCTGTCAGCTATCTACAGGAAGTACAAGTGGGGTACTCTTGTCCTTTGTAATAACTTCAGGAATCCAGCTTTGGTTGCTAAGATGAGTGCTATACTCCAGAATCTGACTGGTGGGAGGTTTATCCTGGGCATTGGTGCTGGCTGGAAGAAGGATGAGTACCTCGCCTATGGGATAGAGTTTCCGCCGACTAGAGTTAGGATTGAGATGCTTGAGGAGGCTGTTCAGATAATCAAGTTGATGTGGACTAACGGCAGGGCTACGTTCCATGGCAAGTATTATAGAGTTGAGGATGCCATCTGTATGCCAAGACCAGATCCCATACCTCCGTTGATGATCGGTGGAGGCGGGGAGAAGTATCTGCTGAGGGTTGTTGCTAAGTATGCTGACTGGTGGAATATCCCCAACGCCTCGCCTAAGGTCTATGAGCACAAGTTGAATGTTTTGAAGAAACACTGCAAGGAAGTTGGCAGAGACTATGATGAGATAGTCAAGACCCTGGCTAACGTGGTCTCGATTGCTGAGGATAAGAATGAGGCCATCAGGATAGCTTCCAGGAGCCCATTCATAAGGAAAGGCCTTGAGGAGAACTACATAATAGGAGATCCAGAGATGGTGACCAGAAGGCTGAGGGAGTACATTAGGCTTGGCGTCTCCTACTTCATTCTGAGGTTTGTTGACTTCCCAAGCACTAGGGGTGCAGAGCTGTTCGTTGAGGAGGTTATTCCAAGGTTAACATAGTTCACTTGCTAGCTCATATTATCCTAGGTATTCCTGTAATGGCCTGCTTTCCTACGGCAGCTTGATGAAGCCTGCTTCTTCGAAGTTCTTGTCGAAGGTGAATGCATATTTAATGTCGAGGAGCTTCATGATGGCGAAGCTTACGCAGTCTGTGAAGCTCCATTTGAGTTTGTTGTTTCTTGAGAATGGTTCAAGGGCTTTGTTGAAGATTGTCTCATCAACCCATATTATTCTGAGGCTGCGGCTTCGTCTGACCTTGTCGTAGAATTTCAATGCAACTTCAACTCCATGTCTTATCCTTAGTAGTGTCAGGGTTTCATCTAGTACATAATCGGATGTGAGTAGAGCTCCATATTTTCCTTTTCGTAGCTCATTGAGGAAGGATCTGGCTTGCTCATGGTTAATATCATCCTCCACCTCTAGTGCGTAGAAGGCGCTTGTGTCAATGAATATCATGGTCATTCACCGTAGAGTATTTTATCATGCTCGATGGAGGTTCTCTCTTTGATTCCTTTTCTCTTGACGACTGGCTCCTCTGTGAAGATGGGGTCATCTGGATCGATGCTTCCTTCTAGCACATGCTTTCTGATGATTTCTCTCAAAGCCTCCATTATAGTCAGTCCTCTGGATTCGGCGTATTTGCGCAGTAGTTCGTATTCGATATTGCTAATCTTGGTCTGGACTACCTTCAAGGGAACTCCCATGCAATATGAAGCATTAAACATATTTAAAATTTCATTCATAATGAAGCATGATGCTGGGAGAAGACATAAGCCTAATGCTGAGAAAGCCAAATGCATCCACCATCTTGGCACCTTTTTGGTTCAAGTGCCTTTGGTGTGAATGTTGAGTTATCGACATTATGAAGGTAAAGGGCATCAATGTTGAAAGTTGTCATGTAGGTGGGATAGGTTTTAAGCCATGGTCATGGATAGTGAATCTGGAGCTGGAGTATGAGTAGTAGCAAGCATTTCATGAACTATCTTGAGGCTTCGATGATCTTTCTTCAATCGTATGGCATAGCATGGTTCAGTCTTGATTTGCTCAGGTGTGTGATTAAGCCTCTGGTCGAGAAGGGTAAGCTTACTCGAGATGCCTTAGGAGCTTTGATTGAGAGATATGCTCCTAGGTTTAGGAGAGCTAGTGAGGCTTACTATATCGAGCGTCTTCTATGGCATTTGGGGCTTATAAGCATACGTGGTGATGGTGAATATGTTCCTACTAATACATGTCACATATTGTACGCTAGTATGAGGGATGATGAGTCCTTCAGGAGGTCTTTAATCAGGGTCTTGTGCAAGTGGAGACCTTTTGTGGCTCTTGTTAGATATATTGGTAGAAAGAAGGTCAGGGTCAGGGATATCATAAGGGACTTGGGAGGTGAGATGAAGGAGTATAGCATGAAGATGAAGAGATATGGTTTGCTTAAGGCCTTGGGTGGTAGGAGGCGGGTTCCTTTTGCAAAGCCTTATAATAGCTTTGTTGTTAGGAATTTCTTTGTGCCTCTTCTCAGGGAGCTGGGACTTGTTGATATCGATGGCTCTTCAATTTATCTAAGCTTTGAGGGACTTGAGCTTCTTGAAGGAATTGATGTTGCTAGGACTCTTGTCCTCAGGAATGCTCCTTTCGCTCCCACTGCTCTTGTTGCTTATCAGCAGACTTTGTTAGATTCTAAGGATGAGTTCATCCTGATATCGCCTTGGGTTAATAGCATGCTTGAATATGTTATGAAACCTATGGATGATGTCAAGAAGCTTGAGAACATAATCATCGTGTTGAGGAATGAGAGGGATATTGATCATGTGAAAAGATGTGCTTCTATGTATGATGTGGAAGTTAGGGCTTATGTTGTTGATAGGCTTCATGCCAAGCTCTCCTGTTCCTCTATGGGCTCTGCCTTCTTAGGCTCAGCTAATATTACTAAGGGGAGTCTGCTTAAGAATTATGAGGTTGGCGTCTTCTATATGAGCTGTCCTGAGGAGTTGTTCGCTTTGGCTTATGACATGATCTCACAGGCAAGGAGGTACTTTCTGATTAAGCACACATCATAGTGCTGATGTGAATTCCTCGATCTTGACATCTATCCGAACACTTTCTAAAGTCTCAGCTGACCACAGGCCTAGTCCGACCACAAGAATATCCCAAATCATAATTTGGGTCTGGTTAAACTTATGAGCGTCATCTAACAAGTACTGCCAGGTGATATCTTGGATGTGACTGTAACGAGGATTGGGAAGAAGGGGGTCATTGTTATTCCCAAGAGGTTAAGAGAGGCATTAGGATTGGAGGAGGGCATGTCAGTTATCTTAGAGTTGAAGGGAGATAGGTTGATATTGAGACCCTATGTGCCCAAGCGTGTGAGATTGAAGGGTAGGGTATCGGAGATTGTTAGGAAAGCCAAGGAGGAGGAAATGAGGCTTGAGGCCTAGGTCGTATGTGCTCGATTATGGCACTAAATTCCTATCGGAGCTTGAAATACGCATGCGAGAGTGTCATTCTTGCCAGTACGGTGAAGGGCATATTGAGAAGTATTTGATTGATAAACTGTGAGATGAGCGAGGTAGAGGTGGACTATTCTTTGATTGGCGACCATCTGGTGATGAAAGGGACTGTGTCGAAGTCTTTGTCTGCTGAGGCTATGTTTCTGCAACCTATTGATATCATGAGAGTTAAGTGCAGGGCATCTCTTGGTAATAATGAGTAGTTCTTCATGTACTCTGTGAAGTATGCTATATGTGAGGGTCCTATGCTTAGGATCTTCAACCCTCTTATCCCAAGTATTATGTTAAGGCCTTCTTCAACGTAAGGTGTGGCTTGAGCTATGGCTTCCCGCCTTTCCCTTAATACTTCTAATGGATTTCGTCCATATAGGTCTTCAATTTTTCTCAGTAGTAGTTTGTAAGCTAGCTCGTCTAGAACTAGTGTGGAGGTATAGCCCTTTATCTCTCCTTTTTCGATTCTTTCTAGGAACATAGTGCAGACGTCTCTGATGGGCCTGGGGCCTCTCAGGTATAAATGGAATATGTTCGCATCTATGAAGATTGAGGTTCCTGTAGGGACTTCTCCTAGGGCTTTGACCATGGTCTAACCCTTGTACTTCTCTTTGAAATATAAGGGAATTAACTCTGGGTCTATTATGGAGAATAATACTTCATCCTCTTCAGGACTTCCTAGAGCCCCTGAGTATTCCCTCACCTTTATCTCCTTTATAGGCTTGATGATCGCCTTTCTTTCATCGTACAGGAGTATAAGCTCTGACCCCTCACTTATGCCCCAAGCTCTTCTTATTTCAGCGGGGAGCGTTATCTGGCCTTTCTTTCTAACTTTGACTCTAACTTCCCTCATTATATCCACCTTTCTACATTAAAGTCAAACCTATAATTAATAAGTCTAACTTTAAATATAATGTCACACTTGCCAAGCTGAAAGAGAGCATTATATGTTGATGACTAACTACTCAGTAGGGTCTCCTCCACTACTTTCTCCATCTCTGGGTCTAATATCCCTCTGGCTCTCATTCTTGTAAGTGCACTGCCTATGGCATCAAGTGCATCCACTAGTTTCTCGAAGTAGTCCTTGTCATGATGCTCCCTTCTTGCTTCATCTATTATTGTCAGTAGCTCTCTGTAGATTTTGACGAGGTCTTTTGCGAGCTTCAACTTTTCACCTCTTCAATCTGGTTACTACCAAGATGCTATAAAACTGTCGATGTATATAGCATGGAGTACGATATAGCTATGATATCCTCCACAAGTCGCTATGTTGGTGAAGGATGCTCTAAGTATTTCTATGGCCTAGGCTTTTGCAATACTTTGACAATCCGTTGTATGACTTCTATGAGCACGTAGCCTGCATTTGTGTATATGAATAGTATGTAGAAGAGGAAGGTCATGGAGCCCAGAAACCACATGAGGTCATTAGCTATGGGGTCTCTTGATCTGAACCATTTAAGTGCTATCCTCTTCTTGCTTATTGGCCATAATGGGCTGAATTCCATGTATGTGAATATATCTCCAAGAATGTGTATCAACGTGGCTGAGAATCCCGCTATAAAGCCAGTCCAAAAGCCTAGTGGCTTGTAAAGCAATCCTAAGACAATGCCGAAAACTACTCCTGCTGCGATATTATGTGTGTATTTTCGTATTTTCTGTGAGCTATCTCTAGCCTTATGTCTATGTCTGGAAGAGTCACTGCCGTTACCGTGATGAGGCCAAGGATCATGTAGTCTACGGAAGAGAGCTTGAGTAGAGAAAGAACACCGAAGACTATCGGTAGGCCCATTCCAAGATGCCCTTTAGCGTTCACGCAATACTCACCTCCTCTTTCTTTTTCTTCCTCGTCTCCTGGTTGATCTCGATGAGCCTAAGACACTAAGGATACTCCGTGAAGTACGCTTCATTTCATATATAATGGAGTCAGCAACCTTATCGAGATCAGTAGGATGCTTCTCCGCGATGTGTATCTTAAGCCTTCTCTTGTCCTTAAACCATCTCTCGCAACAAGGACATTTCACCATGGTGCAATATCTGTGCGTGAAAGCATATAAATTTATCGGAGAATAAATAAAATATAACTTTTCCTGGCCATCAGAAGAGAGTGTAAGAGTCCATTAACTCCTTGAGGTAGTCCTTTAGCCACGTCCCTGTGATGAAGAGTATGTCATATTCCTTGAGATTTTGGAACCTCTCGAAACCTCTTTGCTTCTATCTCTCACAGAGTCTAACTGTAGCCTCTTGGTAGTCGTGGTTGCAAAGGTGATGCTCAGTCGTCCTTGCTCATACTCGAAGCCTTTCCTTCGACAGGTGAACTTCAAGTCCTCTGTAGGCGCTATGTCGCAACGCTTCTCAAACCTTCCTTTCACTGCTCAATGAGTTTAGGCCCCAAGACCAGGTGTCGGAGACTCAGCTTCATTCTGCAATGGGGGAGTTGGGATGACGCTAGGTTAATATTCTGCTAGAGGGAGATTATCAAGAAGGTGTCGTAGGTCATGCTTTCGGAAAAGGACTATGAGGACATGGAGAAGGCTTTGATAGAGGCCTTCCTCAAGGTGTTTAATGATGAACTTGTGTCATTGGTGTTGTATGGTTCTTATGCAAGGCGAGAGGCTAGGCCTGACAGTGATGTGGATGTGATAGTTGTAGTCAAGGATAGGCTTAGAGATAGGTTTAAGGTACATAGTATGATTGATAGAGTTGAGGAGCTGTTGAGGCCCCTGATGATGAAATTCAAGCGCAAGGGATATGCTCCAGTATTGTCTCCATACATACTCACTGAAGGTCAAGCCAAGGTGTTTCGCCCGCTCTATATTGATGTCGTTTTTGATGCTAAGATCCTCTATGATAGGAATGACTTCATGAAGAATATACTGGAGAAGGTGAGAAAGAGGCTTGAAGAACTGGGTGCTCGAAGGGTGAGGATAGGTAAGAAATGGGTTGTAGTCCTTAAACCTGAAAAATATCGGATAGGTGATAAAATACTTCTGGAGCTCTAAGAGGGAGTGAGCTGATGGACAATATCCAAATGGCTAAAGCCTACATAAGGGAGGCTGTTAGAAGGATAGAGACGGCTAGGAGAGCATTGGGTGAGAAAGCCTACGCCTATTGTATTAGGCAGAGTCAGGAGGCTGTTGAGCTCTTATTGAAAGCTGCGCTAAGGCTTGTTGGGATAGAGCCTCCCAAGTGGCATGATGTGGGTCCAGTTCTCGTAGAGTTCTCAAGTAGATTTCCTGAGTGGTTTCAGAGCGAAATTCCTCAGCTAGCAGCTACTTCAAGGTGGCTAAGAAGGGAGCGTGAGCCTTCAATGTATGGAGATGAGGAGCTTGGGCTTCCTCCTGATAGGCTATACACGGAGCCTTATGCTCGTAAGGCCTTGGAGGCAACAGAGCATGTGTATGAGGTGGTCAAGAGGTTGCTTGAAGAACTCACCTGAGTTCCATCTGTGTTTTAAGGGAAATGACTATTAGCAGGCTCAGAGATCAACACATAGTGCTGGAGGGCCCACGTTGGCCTTAGAGGAGAGGATTGCCAGGATTGAAGGTATCCTTGAGCAGATGGATAAGAGGTTATCTAGGCTCGAGAATGAGGTTAGTCACCTTAGGGAGGAGATGAACAATAGATTTGACCTGCTTAATGGCAGAATTGATTCCCTCTTCAAGTGGTTGGTGGGCTTGATCATCGCCATGTGGACTACGATAATGTGTACGTTAATACCAATACTGCTGAAGTTGTTGGGTGTGATATAGGCCCTAGTTTTGAGACGATTCCAGACCTATTGCCATGGCGTTGAGACTGCTTTTTCCATGAAGGCTATTATGTCTGCGAGCTCCTTGATCTTCACCTCAGGAGATGCTCCTCTATGTCCGCTCACCGTCTCCACCCTTAGGTAGACAGGCGCGCCTACTTCCTCTAGCTTGGCTACGAACTTGAATGCATGGCCTGGGTGGACTCTATCATCATGTAGTCCTGTG
>Ga0180301_10000216_pt1 | contig 43849 bp, 42 predicted proteins | sample GuaBasSediGuay16_FD_121797 | JGI IMG/M metagenome (GOLD analysis project Ga0180301, IMG submission 121797) | Subseafloor sediment microbial communities from Guaymas Basin, Gulf of California, Mexico - Guay16, Core 4569-2, 12-15 cm | ecosystem: Environmental > Aquatic > Marine > Hydrothermal... | reverse complement strand
TATGCGGACGGCTAATGGTTATTGATTAAGCACAACAACCATTAGGGTATGCCATTTTTATTGAAAGAACTTTATTGTCAAAGAACTTTAAAGATAAAAGCGTGCAATTTATTTTATACTATGTATTAGCTGCAATTTGTGGCTGCATCCACCTGTAAAATCCGGCTTTACTTATTGCCAGAGCGTTTTTTTAAAAAAAAGTCCAAAGTTTTAATAAAAGCGTCTTTTTTCTCTTGATCTACATCTATAAAAAGAATGCCGATGGCGTATTTTGGAATCTTGGGGTCTTCTTCTATGCAACGCTTTACCTCTGCCACAAATTTCGCCGGTTCTGCGATAAGCGGAAAACGGATCTCTACATCCAGTTTCTCGCCGATTTTGTAATGGCAAGCGCTGTAAAAAAAACATCCCGTCTCGCTGATATTCTGAATAGTCGATACGCCCTGATTGTGGACGGTCGGGTTCTCCTGCGGCTGATAGCGGATCATAAAATGCCGCTCTATCCTGGGTTTCTTCCTTAGATTCTGCGGATCTTTATCTGCCATAGCTAAGCTCTCTTATATTTTAAACAATTTTATCACAGACCCAAAACTATGCAATATTTCTTTTAGCCCTTTGACAAAAAATCCCCTGCCTACTCTTCCTTTTCAAGCACAACAGCTACATTTGTCTGCTCTAATGACCTGCACCCCGGGAAAAATAATCCTATTAAAGGAACTACGAGAAAATAGCCAAATGTGACGTCGAGAATACCGGTAAGACTGAAATCCGTTCCGATATTCCTGCTCACAGGAATAAATCCTTCCTTCTTCACTAAAATTGATACGTCATTATTACGCTTGACTCTCGTTTGCACATTACCTTTACCCATATATTCACCATTAATATAGATTTTTGCATCTGTCTCTGAAGCAGTAACGCTGAATCTCTGCTTAGGGGGTATAACCATTGAACAGCCTAACTGGAGTGTAACGATTGACATAACAAGCAGAATTAAGACGAGTTTTTTAGCTATTTCCATTACTACCTCCTTAACTTCAAAATAAATTGCTTCCTAACCTTTTTATTTTTAAACCTTTGCAAACCCTAGAAACGTCCCCTATCTCCTATCTTTTTACCACCTGAAACCAGAGCCGGCAAGAATTGTTTTTTCGCTTCCGGATTTAAGCAAGCGTAAGAATACCTGGCCTTCTTTATTGAAAATGTCCCGCGAAAGCTCTAAGCTTGACCCTACTCCCTGATTTAAGTTATTCTTTAACTTAAATACCACCGTATCCCGCTTAGTAAGCCTGGCATCTGCGCCAAAAACTATCTGCTGAATCTTTCTCCTGGCCTCTTCAATCTCAAAAATCAAACCTACAGATTTCTTAATCTTCCATTTACCAAAGAAAGTAATGCTGCGTTTAACGAGCAAAGCTCTACGCGATAACCCCACCCCCACCTCGTATTTAATATATTTATCCCTGAATATTCCTAAGCCAGTTTTAAAATCAAAGACTGAGCCACTTGCTTTATCGATAACATAAGATAAGCGGTATTTATCCCAAATATCCCAGTGCCCTTTAAAAGCCAGGGTATGAGTCTTCTTAACTTTACGCAGAAGGTCTTTTTTCTTATACCTATATATAATCTGATAATTCTTACCGATCTGCCATATCCCGTCAAAATTCAGGGTATCATATTCATCTTTTCCCTTATTGACTCTAAAGTTCAACCTGTTATGCTTATCTGCCTTCCATACGCCGCTAAGTTCTAAGGCGTATATTGATGTAGACCTGTCTCTTTTCCTGGTCCTGAGCGCAAAGAGCAAAGAATTCTTGCGCACATCAACTATCTGGCCCTGCAGCCTCAGCTGATCCCCGAAAGTCTGCCTCTTCCACTTATCAAGAGTAAGGCATAAGTCATGGTTCTTGTTCAGTGACCATTTGCCTTTTAATTTAACCTGATGCGGCGCCTTTGCACCCGCAGGCACCGCAGATTTGACATGGTAGGATAAACTATTCTTCTTACCAACCTTAAACCTGCCGTCTAAAACCTTTCTTAGGCCCCGCAATCCCGCACTTTTTTCTACCAACCTGTTATGCGGATCTATCTCATACCTGACTTTATGCATAGCATTTTATATCTTCCCCAAAACCATTCCCATTACTTACGTCCGACAAAAAAACCTATAATAAATCCTGCAAGCATCAGTAACGGAAATAGAATAATCCGCGACATGCTTATTTCCCAGAATAATAACTTTAAAGAAGCTACTTGTATATTCTGTAGTAAAATAATAAAAAATAAAGCTCCCAGGACAATTGCCACAATCACTTTTGGCTTCATTCTACACCTCCATCTATACGAGCCTTTTTCTTAGCTAATTATACCACTTTCGTTTCAAAATGCTAAATAAAAGGCCCCCAACGAGTATTTATTCGCTGAGAGCCAAAGTCCAAATTCAAATCCTTTGCAACTTATTTATTTCCAAACCCTCCCAACCCCTAGAAACGTCCCTATCTTCTAACGCATTTGGGGCACTTGGCTAGGCTCTTACTTTCATCCACCCACTTCTTCTACCTGATTCCAATAAACCGTCTCCCCGCACACCTGGCAGACTTCGCTATTCAACAACTCATCCCCACCATCCATCATAAAATCCCAAAAATCCGGCTCATCCATATAATATTAAAAAAGGCAACACCCTATCTTTTAAAGAATTGCCTTTGAGATCTTGTTAATTCAACTTCACCAGCCACCTTATTACAGTAGAAATTATTTTGTGGGTTCAGGTAAGCCTAAGAAATTTAATGGTAATTCGTGAAAGAAATAATAACAACCGACCGACTCAACATATTTTAAAACATCTCTGTATACATCCTTTTTAAACCAATCACTTAAAACATAGACATATTTAACCGATATTCCTAACGGAGAAAGTAATTTATTATACTGCTTATTTTTAAAATCACAGGTTTGTAACTTTTCGTCTACAGATCCAGCTATCTCTTGAAACTTAATTTCAATAATATAAAGTGTTTTTCCAGCTAAAATTAAGATTGCTTCATCGGGTAATAATTTTTTAGAAATTATTACAGAATAATCAATTTTATTTGGCTCGAGTAAATTTTTGTATAACTTATTCTTTCCATAGAATTCAGCGACTTTTTGGCCTTTGAAATAAACAGTTTCGTCTTTAACATTATAGCCCGGAAGGGAATTTAAAAGATTCTTCATAGCTACTCTAGATTCAAACTTTAATCCAGAGAAAGCTGTTTTAGATCCACCCTTACCGCCCCTAATCATTTTTCCTTCTCCTTGAAAGCATCTTTTAATCTCTTGATAGAAACATCAAGATATGATTGTTCCAATTCTATACCTATATATTGCCTACCTTCTTTAAATGCGGCAATACCAGTTGTCCCGCTGCCACTAAAAGGATCTAATACTATATCCCCAGGTCTTGTAGAGGCTAAAACAATCCTATCTAACAATTCTATTGGTTTTTGGGTAGGATGTTTGCCATATATTTTCTCTGCGGGACCAGGAGCTTTTATTGACCAAAGACTAAGCATTTGTTTATTATTATTCATTTTCTTCATCAAGGAATAGTTAAAATGATGCCTACTTGCTTTATTTTTTGCAGCCCAAATAATGGTTTCGGTTGAATGTGTAAAATAACGGCAACTTAAATTCGGCGGGGGATTAACTTTAAACCAAGCAATATCGTTTAATATCTTATAACCTAATGACTGCATCGCAGAGCCAACAGTATAAATTATATGTGCTGTGCCGGATACCCAAATTGTGCCATTTGGCGTTAAAACTCTTTGACATTCTCTTAACCATCTTTGAGTAAAAATAAAATTTTCTTCAATACCTTTAGAAACATCCCATTTACCTTTATTTACCGAAACCATTCGACCAGCATGGCAAGTTATTCCGCCGTTAGATAAAAAATATGGCGGATCAGCAAATATCATATCAATTGAATTCTCTGGTATAGTAGGAAGGATATCGAAACAGTTTCCCTTGAATAGAACTATACCATGCTTCTTTTCTTCCAAACTAGACTTATGAGAAACGCCTTTAGTTAGGTAAAATACGTCTCTTCTATAGGATGATCTTACTTGTGTAACACTAGGCATGATAACAATAGGTTGGTTATTAGCTATTTCATCTAAATTCATTTTACCACCTCCTTAGCTATACGTCAACTTTCTCTTTCTACTATAATAGACGTAAAAGGTGCAAAATCTAACAGGTTTTTTTCAATAAAAAAGCCCCCAACGAGTATTTATTCGCTGAGGGGCAAAGTCCAAATTCAAATCCTTTGCAACTTATTTATTTCCAAACCCTTCCAACCCCTAGAAACGTCCCCTATCTTCCGCTACTTCTCAAATAAAAAGGGCTGAACGGTTAAATCCAGCCCTATATAGAACAGAATAATTAAATTAATTAAGGCTTACTAAATGCTTTCTCATGTGCTGAGGAACTTGATCCAATGTCACAATTTTCAATGTTCGCTCAGTTTGATTTGAAGCTCCTTGCTGAGCTTCAGGGGTAAGTTCACCCCAAACATTGGTTTTTAGTTTCCACATCTTTCCTGTTATAGGATCAACGATCAACATGCCAATCAAGCCACCAAAAAGAATATTACCAAAATACCAACCACTCAGAGTTGCTTTTACTTGAATATGCTGGTCCATATAACCCTCTTTAGACAAAGTAATATTGTAAGTCTTTGCATGAAAGTAAGCTTCTCCGGCAGCTAATGCAACGGTAGCTGGAGTTATTCCTGTATACACTTTCATGCCACTCTCATCTTTAATTGATACTGTTGCTCCTTCTGGAGTACTATTAATTGTTAAGGGAAACATATCCTTCCCAACAATACTTGCACATCCAGTCAGGATGAACGCGCATAGCAACAAAACTGCAATTACTCCTTTTCCTTTCATACACCCCCCTTTGTATTAATAGTTCTAAAAATAAAGGCAACTCTCTGTTTCTTAGAGAATCGCCTTATAAATTTCACCTATCCCATAACCATTATAACACGCCTTTGTATTGAATGTTAATAAAGCAAGTGTGTAACAATTTTACAGCATTTGGCAGTTTAAATCAAGCGATTTCTCTGGAGATTAGCGGGTGACTTGGCTGTGGTTGAGCGGGGCCTGTGGAAGCCCTGAGCGGGCAAGGTTCGCCAGCTATAAAATGTCAGTGAGAGCGAAGGGCTGGAACGGAGTGCAGTTGCGGCACGCTGGGCCGCAACAAACGTCCCCGCGAAAGCACAGCCAAGGCAGGACCCGCTAAGCTAATGCTTCGTTAGGGACAGTCCCCTTCGGATTCAGTCTATAGCCAAGACGGGGGCAGTCCCTACAGCTTTGCGGAGGGGCAAATTTGGTTGTAGGCGCAAAACTGACAGGCCATATAGGCAGGCGTAGCTTGGAATTTCTGCTGGCGGATTCCGGCAGCAACTTCTTTAACTTTCTCTTTAATCTTCTCCAAATCTTTCTCCTGAATCTCAGCACTACCAATAATCCCTGACTCAAGGAAGTATAACTGGACCCGGTTTGGCAACTCCCCAAAAATCTTCTGATACGCCAGGGCATAGAGCGAAAGCTGCAGGCTCTCTTTAGTGCGCTTATCCGCATCTTTTTGGGTCTTGATTTCAGAGGTTTTAAAGTCCATAATCACCGCACCCTCTTTATCCTCATCCACCCGATCAAACCTGCCTCTTACTTTATTCTCATCAAGCATAAAGGAGAAATCTTTCTCAATGAATTTAGGCTTGGAATCGCGCCGCTCTTCTGCTTTAAAGAAACGCACCAACGCCTCACTTCCAATGCGCGAACGCTCCTCTTGATGCTTTTCATCAAGGAAACCTTGCGGATCAAAACTCTTGCGGAAGATCTCGATTAAGTCTCCCTGCTGGATTTTTTTGCCGGCTAACTTATATTGGAAGTATTTAGTCACTGCATCATGCATTGCCCTGCCGTAGATTACGGTGTGGTGTTCTAAGATTGGCACGCGCAGGATATGCACGTATTTGTATTTTAAAGGGCAGGTTGAATAGTCATCAATCTGATAGTAACTTAAAGACAAGAGTTTATCTTTGGGGATTGCTTTGCGTTTGGTTTTGGGAGATTCTTTTGGCGCGGCAAAACGCTGGATTGCCTCAAGAGCGCTTGCCTTCTTCTTTTCTTTTTCTTTTGCCTCTAACCCCAATGCCTCAATCACAAACTGGCTTACCCGACGCAGGCGCTTTCCTCCGTAATCATCTGCGCTGGTTAAGTATAATTCCTCTTTTGCCCGGGTCATTCCCACATAAAAGAGCCGGCGCTCTTCCTGAAGGTGGAAATCTCCGCTGGGAAGAATCTCTTTTATCAAGGCATCCGGAAGTTCAATGGGTTGCCTGCGGTGCGGCCAGGGAAAACGGCCGTTCACTAAGCTCACTAAAAAGACCACTCTAAATTCCAGGCCCTTTGCCTTATGAATGGTCAGCACGTTTACTGCATCGGTATCTAAGTCTGCCTCTACTGTTGAGGGGTCATCACCGGCTTCGATTAATAAATTAAGGTAATTAACAAAGAAGATCACCTTATCCTCTTTTGCCACCAGTTCAAAATCGCGCACCATATTAAAGAACTTGGCCAGGTTCTGGATCCTGGTTTCGTTTTCTAGAGATTGAGTTTTGGTAAGTTTCTTTAAATAGCCGCTGTCATTTAAGAAGCTGTACAAAAGCCGGCCAGTGGTCTCTTGGCGGCTCATTTTCAGGTATTTCTCGATATCGGATAAGATCTCTTTGATTTTTTTGCGCGATTTTTCACTCACCCCCTCTAACTCCGGGGTTGTCTCTAAGTTTTGTAAGACTTGATAAAGCGGCCGGTTCCTGCGTTTGGCATAGTGATTGCACAGACTCAGATCAGCCAGGTTTAATTTATAAATCTCAGAGCTTACCAGGTAATACAGGCTGATTGAGTCTGAAGGATTGGCAGTGACGCGCAGGAAATTAATGCAGATACGCACTTCTTCGCGCGCGTAAAGCCCCTGATTGCCGCTAAACTGCCAGGGAATTCCAAGCATATTTAAGGATTGTAAATAGGCCTGGGCATCGGAATTAGAGCGCACCAAGATGGCAAAGTCGCGAAATTGAAAATCTTTTTTTGCTACTTTGTCTTTGATTAACTTCGCCACATTATCTGCTTCGGTCGAATTAGTATCAAAGTGCAGGTGTCTTGGCGCTGACCCTGATTTAGCTTGCGCCAAGAGTTGTTTATTAATCCCGGCTTTGACTTCAAAGCGCTCAGGATTATTCTGCTGGATGAGTTGATAGGCTGAATCTAAGAGCGGCTGAGTAGAGCGGTAATTCTGGATAATGCTCACTTTTTTAGCGTCAGCAAAGTCTTTGATAAAATTTAGGAGGTTGGAATAGGCTGCGCCCCGAAAGCGGTAAATGCACTGGTCATCATCCCCCGTGACAGTGATATTACGCTTCTCGCCGGCTAAGAGCTTGGCCAGCTGATATTGGGCGTAGTTGGTATCCTGGAATTCATCTACCAAGATATATTTAAACTGCTCCTGGTAGCGTTTAAGGATCAACGGATGCTCTCTGAACAGGTTTAGCGCTAAGTAAAATTGGTTTCCGAAATCAATTAATCCTTCGCGAGCTAAAAGCTCCTGGTATTTGGCATAGGCGCGGGCTACTTCCAGCTGTTGCTGGGCTTCCTCCTGCAGGGGCAAGTCAGTTGGCTCTTGCTTGGCTTTTATGGCCAGTTCTTTAGCGAATTTAAGGTATTCTTCGGGTGAGATATCTTCGTCTTTGGCCCGGCTAAAAAGCGAAATCAGCGCTTCAATAAAGCGCGTAGGGTCTGCCAAAGGCCGATAATAGTTAAGGTCGAATTCAAAGAGGTGCTCGCGAAAGAAGACTGCTGCCTCAGGCCGGGTAAGCACTTTAAAATCCGGGTTTAAGCCGGCAACAATCGCGTTTTCGCGCAGCAGGCGATCACCAAAGGCATGAAAGGTAGAGATCCAGATATCAGTGTAGCCGTAAGGCACCAGGACATCCACGCGCTCAAGCATCTCATTAGCGGCTTTATCGGTAAAGGTAAGGGCTAAGATCTCATTGGTTTTAGCCAGGCCCTCAGATAAGAGCCAGGCGATTCTACGGGTGATTACTGTAGTCTTGCCGGTTCCAGCACCGGCAATAATCAGCAGCGGCCCCTCTTTGTGGGTGACTGCCTGCAGCTGTTCCTTGTTTAGGCCTCGTAATATATCGCTCATTTCATTACTTAAACTGCTCCTTTATCCTTCGCTTCGCTCAGGACTGCCTACGGCCGCTTTGGGGCAAGCGGAGAATAGCAACAAACTCTTATTTATTTTTAATGAAAAAAGCCCCCAAACTACCAAGAACTGAAAAGATAAATATCAAAAATAAAACCGAACACCAGCCAAGAAAACTACTCTTTAATGCTCCTAAAGGAAAAAAATAAATCCCACGCAATATATATGTTTGTTCATAACTATTACTGAGATAAAGTGAAAAAAGTAAAGAGCTGGATATAAAAGAAGCTAAAAATCCGTGAAGCCATAAATGTTTTTTAACTTCCATTGGAGTAGGTATTGCTTTTCCCTCAAAAGTTTTACGCCATGCAAATGTAGGTCTTCTATCTTCGCTAAGATGGGCGCCTGTCTTTGCTACTGTCCCGCCTAATAAATTTCTAAGGAAATATAGGACTTTCGGCCTGGCTATAATCCATCCAATAAAAAAATTTAAAAAACTGACTGCTATGAACATAATAAAATAATTCTTTGATAAAACCCAGATAAAGTTCAATGTCGTAATAATAAGGAGCATTAGAATACCCGAGGTAAACGCCACTACTCCCATATTTACTTCAGGAAAGTGCTTATTAAGAATAAAATCTAACAAAAATAATAAAATACCGATTATCGGAATAACAATTAGTACCGGTAACAATGGCATCTTCCTTGTATATTATCCTTTCGGTCCGTGGGGACAGGTCTCTTTTAATTCTTTGTTAGGGACAGTCCCCTTCGGGGACAGTCCCTTTTGCATGGCGGGATTTGTCCCCGGGAACAGTCCCTTTTATCATCTAAACTGCCTTAAGAGAATAACTGCTTCCCGTTTAAATTCCTTCTGCACTGAAACTTCAAAAACAGATTCAGTCCTAAAGTTAGCCAATGAAAATTGATTATCCCTTTCGGTAATAATAAAGGGAATTTTTGCTTCTGTAAGCTTGGCCTGGATATGGGGAATCTTAAACCCCTGGGAACCCGATATGGTCAAAACAAGAACATACCCTTTCTGGTCTTTTTTCTTCATAGATTCTTCGGTGGGGACAGGTCCCTTATCAAGCTAGTCAATAGCATGGCGGGATCTGTCCCCGATTTTTTGCCTTGACAATACTATATTTTGAAGTATACTTAAGTTTCATATTGAGGAGAAAAGAACATGCTAAGAATTTGCTATATCTGCGGAAAAGGCCCGGTTGCCGGAAGAACTCTCACCCGCAAAGGCCAAATCAAGCAAAAAGGCGGTACCGGAAGCAAGGTTGCCCGCGCCAATAAACGCACCTTCCTACCAAATCTGCAAAGGACCCGTATTCTGGTGGATAACCACCCGCAAAGAGTCTACATCTGCACCCAGTGCATTAAAAAGGGCGGATTCACCAAGGTCTAAAATTTAACGCAAAGACACGTCTTTTATTTCCAGGATAATCTGATTGCGGCCCTGCCAGTTGTCTATTTTAGGGGTATAAACCAAATCAAAGCCCTCTGCCTGCAGGAAACTCTCTTTAAATCGGCCCATGCCAAAGCCAAGCGCCTGGTAGGTATAAATCCCGTCAGTAACCCAGAACTTTATTGTATCCCGGCCCATAACCGCGATTTCGCTTTTGAGCTTCAGGTTGCGGGTCAAAAATAAGGGTTCAGGATTCCCCACTCCAAAAGGCTCCAGCAATTTCAGCTCCTCAATAATCTGCGTGGTTAAATCCGCAAAATCCAATTCTAAATCAATTTCAATTTTAGGAAATAAATCCTCAAGGCTAAGGCGCTCACTCGCCAGGGTATTGATTCTATCCCGGAAGTGTTTAATCCGGTTTCTGCTAATGGTCAGGCCTGCAGCATGCTCATGGCCTCCAAAAGTAGTTAAAAACTGCTGGCAGTCGGTTAAGGCATCAAAGAGATGAAAGTTTTTGATTGAGCGCGCAGAGCCCTTGCATACCTCTTTATCCATTGAAATTACTACTGTCGGCCGGTAAAACCTGTCCGCCAGTTTCGAAGCTACTACTCCTAAGACTCCGTGGTGCCAGTCCTCTTTAGCAACTACAATTACTTTATGCTCCTTAAAATTAATCTCCCGGCTGATTAAATCCTGGGCCTCGCTCATAATCTGCTCTTCTATTTTCTGCCGCTGCCGGTTAAAAGATTCCAGAGTTTTGGCAAGTATATCCGCCTCATCCTTATCTGAGGTCATCATTAATTTTAAGGCTGTCTCTGCAGTATCCATGCGTCCGCTGGCATTAATCCGCGGGCCTAAAATGAAACTGACGAATTCCACAGTCATTTCTTTTTTTCTTAAGCGGCTGTTTTCTATCAAGGCAAGTATCCCCTGGCGCCTGTTGTTTGAAAGCTGCTTTAAGCCTTCTTTGACTATTATCCGGTTTTCTCCGCGAAGCGGCACTACATCGGCAATTGTGCCCAGGGCAACCAGGTCTAATTCTTCAAAGAGTTCCTGGCCGGTGAGTGCCTGGCAGAATTTATAAGCTACTCCCACTCCGGCTAAGTCCTTAAAAGCATAACCTGATTTTTTTAGCTTAGGGTTGATCACGGCATCTGCCTCAAGGTCTTTATCGCCAAGCGGCTGGTGGTGGTCAGTGACAATTACCTTTATTTTAGAGCGTTTTAATTCTTTTATCTCTTTAGGGCTGTTTGTGCCGCAGTCTACAGTAATCACTAATTTTATACCCTGTTTTTTGGCAAAATTTACTGCCTGCTTATTCAAGCCATAACCCTCCTTGATCCGGTGCGGGATATAATGGCTGACATTAAAACCAAGCTTAATGAGTACGGATTTAAGTAAAGCTATTGAAGTAATCCCGTCTACGTCATAGTCGCCGAAAAGCATTACTTTTTGTTTTTTCTTTTTAGCTTCCTGAACCAGCCCTACTGCTTTTTTCATTCCGGAAAAATCAAAAGGATCAAGAAGGGATTTAAGGTCGGCTTTTAAAAAATTCTTTGCCTCTATATTGTTATTTATGCCGCGGTTGATCAAAAGTTGCGAGAGAGTTCTGGAAATTCCCAGGCCCTGGCTTAATTCACTCTGCAGTTCTATATTGGGATGGGAAATCTTAAATATTCTGCTGTTCTGAGTCTGCATCAAAATTACATCTTTTCAGGCTTGGAGACACCTAGTAAATCCAGCCCCTGGCTAATCACTGTTTTGGTTGCCTGGATTAAAGCCAGCCTTACCTCACTCAGCGCCCTATCTTCGCCTAAGACGCGGTGGCGGTCATAAAACCTGTGGAAAGATTCGGCTAATTCCTGCAAGTATACGGTTAAAATATAGGGGTCCAGGGTTTTACTGATAATATCTAATATATAGGTAAACTGTAATATCTTTTTGATCAACTCTATCTCTTCTTTTTCTTTCAGCAATGTCAGGTCAAGGCCTTTACGGTTTACCTTGATAGTGCTGTTACGCAGGATACTTGAAATCCTGGCATGAGCATACTGCACATAATACACCGGGTTCTCCGGCGTCTGCTTCTTGGCTATTTCTAGGTCAAAATTCAGGTGGCTGGAAGTGCGCCGCATTAAAAAAAAGAATCTGGCAGCATCCACTCCTACCTCATCCAGCACCTCTCTTAAAGTGATATACTGGCCCTTGCGCGTAGACATCTGCAGCGGCTTACCCGCCTTAAATATCGAAGCCAGCTGCACAATAATAATGGAAAGAGTTTCCGCTTCTTTACCGAGTGCCATAACCGCTGCCTTAAGCCGGTTTATATATCCGTGGTGATCCGGGCCCCAGATATTAATTAACAAATCAAATCCGCGTTTATATTTATCCTGGTGATAAGCAATATCCGGAGCTAAATATGTATAACTGCCGTCGCTCTTTATTACTACCCGGTCTTTATCGTCATTGAAATACGTGGATTTAAACCAGGATGCTCCTTCTTTTTCATAAATAAAATCCTTCTTTTTTAAAAATTCCAGCGCCTTTTCTATTTTTTTGCTCTTCTCCAGCTCCTTCTGGCTGTACCAGAAATCAAATCTGACCCCGAAGTCGCTCAATTCTTTTTTGATTATATCAAGTATGTATTTCACCGCAAAATCGCCTGAAGCTTCCGGTTTAATTTTGTGCTCAAGCGCGCTTTTGGCTATTTCATAAATATACTCTCCCTGATAGTGCTCTTCGGGAAAATCTATCTTTTCACCTGCCAGCTCCTTTATGCGTAAAGAAACAGAATTGCTTAAGGTGTTGATCTGGTTGCCGACATCATTCAGATAATATTCTTTTTTTACTTTGAAGCCGCAGAAAGCTAAAATATTAGCCAGTACGTCTCCGACTGCTGCCTGGCGGGCATGGGCCACTGATAAAGGGCCGGTGGGATTGGCGCTGACAAACTCAATCAGGATATTCTTTTTTTCCGCGCATGCGGGCTTAAGGGAGTCTTCGCCCTTTTCGATTACTTCCTTGAGGCACTCATAAAAATATTTATTATTAAAATAAAAATTAACGAATCCCGCGCCCTCTGCCTTTACTTCTTCGATATAATCCTTTAAAGCTGAATCCGCTAAATGATTTTTTATACTCTCGGCTGCCACTGCGGCGGTTTTCAGGCGAGGCTGCTTCAGTGAACTGCTTAATCTAAGGGCGATATTGGTGGTAAGGTCCCCGAACCTGCTATTTGCCGGGATATCCAGGAGGATATCTTTTGCGCTAAGCTCATGCGGCTTTAAATCAGCCAGGGCTTTGGCGATTATCTCTATCAGTAATTTTGCGGTATCCTCTTTCATGCTGATTTTACTATTAAAACGGGTGTGAAATTAAAAGGTAAGGTTTTGGGCCCGGGCAAGTTTAAGATATTAACACTTTAAACGCGGGGCAATCTCATCCGCTTTGCGTCCGCCCACAGGCGCTCCAAAGAATAAAACTCTCTCAGCGGTTTAAAAAAGATGTGTACTATCACACTGCTGTAATCCAAAACCACCCAGCCTGAATCATTATGAGAGTCACGCTTTGAGAGAGATTTTATCCTAATCTTTGCCAAATCCTCAGTGATAGCCTCGGCAAAGGCATTAACCTGCTTCAAGGAGGTAGCGCTTAAAATCACAAAGTAATCGCAAAAAGTGCAGATTTTGCGCATATCCAGCGCAAGCACGCGCTGGGCTTTCTTGGATTTGGCTACCCCGGCTACACGTAGCGCTATATCTTTTGCTTCTATTAGAGAATTCCTCCGCAATGAGTCCCCGCTGTTTTGCTTTGCGAAACAAAGTAACGGGGACGAATTGATCCCTAGCGCCTTTAATCTAAGTATTCAGGCGCGAGGATAATCTATCGTTATTTTTTCCCTAAAATCTTATACATGCCGGTTCCGCAATCAGGGCATTTTCCTTTTACTGCCAGGCGGCCGTTCTTCATAGTCACTTTCTGCTCATCCTTCATTTCTTTCTTAGCTTTGCATTTTACGCAATATCCTGTTTCTGCCATTTCTCTTCCTCCTTTTTAGCTTCTTACTACAGCTGTAATTAAATATATTTTTATTCTTAAAAAATAATACCATAGCTTGTTACCTATGTCAATCTTTTCATACGCTACTTCTCTTCCTCGATCTCCCCGACTATCTCCTCCATTAGGTCTTCCAGCGTCACCAGCCCCAGGGTGTTTTTCTGAGCATCAACCACAATAGCAATCTGTATTCTGTCCACCTGGAATTTCTTTAAAACATCATTAACCCTGGCATTTGCTCCGACATAATAAGCCGAATGCACCAAATCACGCAACACAAACAGCTTCTTATCGCGCAGTATATAAAGCAGGTCGCGGGCGTAGATAATACCGACTATTTTATCCAGTGACCCCTCGTAAACCGGGATGCGCGCATGGCCCTGCTCGACAAAAATATTCATTACCTCCTCTTCGCTGGAATTTATATTTACCGCCACCATTTTATCCTTGTGCACCATAACCTCTCTTACCTTGATGTCGCCGAATAAAAAAATACGGTGCAGCATTTTTCTTTCCTCGTCGCTTAAGACCCCCTCTTCCTTGCCCAGCTCAATCATCAGGCGAATCTCCTCTTCGGTGATCAGCGGAGACCTTTTAGTGGGCTTTGTTCTCAATGCCCTTAAGATCAGATTGCTTGTTGAAGTAAAGATAAAAATCAGAGGATGGAATATTTTTATCGCCAGCTCCATAAACGGAGCGGTAAAAAGCGCGATTTTTTCAGTATGTTTGGTAGCAAGGATCTTCGGGGTGATCTCGCAGAAAATCAAAACAAATAAAGAAGAAACAAGAGTAGCTGTCAAAACACCCCAGTGATAACCGAGGAGATGCACGAATATCGCGGTTATGATGGCTGAGATTCCGATATTGACGAAATCATTGCCGATTAATATAGCGGCAATAAATTTATCCAGCTTGGTAATCAGGCGCTGGATATTTTTTGCCGAGCGGATGCCCTTGGCCACCATATTGCGCAGGCGGATTTTACTTAAACCGATCACCGCGGTCTCAGAAGCAGAAAAGAAAAAAGAAAAAAAGGCAAGTACGGCGATGATTATTAATATTACTGGTAAAGGCAAGGCAAAAGGCATCTTAATTCAGTTTAAGCGTTTTCTGAATTTCTTTTTCTTGAAGCGGGCCGATTAACGCCAGGTTCAGGCTCTTTTCCCGAAAAATATCTTTGGCTAATTTTCTAAGGTCTCCCGGGCTTATCCTGTCCACTTCCCTGATAATATCTTTTAGCGTAAAAACTTTATCTAAAGTAGCGGTTGATTCTCCGACCCAGAGCATATGGTCAAGCGTATCCTCAAGCGCAAGCATAATCTGGCCCTTGAAGAAATCTCTGGCGCGCCTGAATTCACTCTTGGTTACCGGATTAGTTTTAAGCTTTCTCAGTTCCTTTAAAATTAAAGCGATACTCTCTGAGACCTTGCGGTTATCGATTCCGGCGTGAATGATAAATGCGCCGGTATCGAGAAAATATTTTACCTGTGTACCGATCTCATAAGCCAGGCCTCTTTTTTCCCTTAATTCATTAAAAAGCCGGCTGGACATATTTGCTCCCAGTATTATATTTAATAATGACAGGGCAAATCTTAACGGGTGTTTCAGGTCTAAACCGTGAAACCCGATCGCCAGGTGGGTCTGCTCGGTTGCTTTGTGCAGAAGCTTAAAGCGCGGCTTATCCTGCTCCTGCCTGGCATGCGAAAAGGAAGTTACAACAGCAGGTTTAAAAATACGGAATTTATCGGCGATATTCTTTACCAGTTTGTTCTGGTTAAATGCCCCTGCTACACTGATTATGATATTTGAAGCAGTATAATATTGTTTTTGAAAAGCATGCAGCTTTTCGCGGTTAATCCCGGAAACCGATGTTACTGTGCCGATAATCGGCATGCCTAGGGGCTGGTTTGGCCAAAGCAATTCATCCAGGAGCTCGTATTTATGGCTTCTGGGTTGGTCAATATACATTTTTATTTCTTCCAGGATTACTGCCCTCTCCTTTTCCACCTCTTCCCTGCGCAATAAAGGGTTGAGGGTCATATCGGTCAAAATATCCAGGGCCAGGCCTAAATATTGCCTGGGGACCTTGGCCAAGAAGCAAGTCAGCTCCTCGGAAGTAAAACCGTTTAAAGACCCGCCCACGCCTTCGATAGATTCTTTTATTTTGCGGCAGGAGTATTTTTTGCTTCCTTTAAAAATCAAATGCTCCAGATAATGCGCAATTCCCTTCAGCTTAAAAGGCTCATACCTTCCGCCGACCTTAATCCAGACTCCCACGGCAACGGAGAGCTTATCCGGCATCAGGTGAGATATGATTTTTAAGCCGTTATCTAAAATCTTCTTGTTATACATTTATGCGCGGGCTAATTTTTCTGCAAAAAGGGTTACTTTTTTTACTAAATCAGGCTTACCTATATTATTCTTTATCTGCTTGACAATCGCGCTTCCTACGATTGCTCCGTCGGCTACTTTCTGTATCTGCCTGACCTGGGCAGGCGCGGAAATTCCGAATCCTACGCAAAGCGGCTTTTTAATCTTTCTCCTGATAGATTTCAGGTGGCTGATCAGGTCTTTAGGCAAGGCTTTGCGCGGCCCGGTTACGCCGGTTAAAGAAACGTAATAAATGAAGCCTTTTGCTTTGTTAGAAATGTAGCCGACGCGCTCTTTTGCGCTAGTAGGCGAAAGAAAACAAATATTATGCAATCCGGATTTGTTTGCGGTCTTAATAAATTCGCCTGCCTCTTCAGGCGGCAAATCAGGGATGATTACTCCGTCTACGCCTGCCTGGCTGGCGGCTTTAATGAATTTTTCTTCGCCGAAGCAATATATGGGGTTGTAATATGTCATCAGGCAAATAGGGACCTGGGTATGTTTGCGCACCTTCTTTACCAGATTCAAAATCCGGTTCAGATTAGTCCCTTTTTTTAAAGCTGCCTGCGACGATTCCTGAATTATCGGCCCATCAGCTAAGGGGTCGGAAAAGGGAACTCCGAGTTCCAGAATGTCGGCTGCCGAATCACCAAGGCTTAAAATCAGCTTCTCAGTGGTTTTTAAATCCGGAAAGCCTGCGGTGATAAAAATAATGAATGCTTTTTTCTTTGCTTTTTTTAGCGCTTTAAATTTCTTATCGATTCGGTTCATCCTGGTCCTCTTAAGTATTCAAAAATTTATAAATCTATTTCACCCGGTGGCGGGATTCATAGTTTTAATTTCTCGCTTATTAAATGTATATCTTTATCCCCCCTACCGGAAAGACAAAGGATTACCAGAGAATTTTTCTTTGTTTTTGCCTTTAACTTCTTTAAGTAATAAATTGCGTGCGCCGGCTCAAGCGCAGGGATGATCCCTTCGGTTTCAGATAATAGCCCGAAGCCTTCTAAGGCCTGTTTGTCGTCCACTGCCGCATAATCGGCCCGGCCTATTTTTTTATAATAAGCATGTTCCGGTCCGACGCCGGGATAATCTAAACCCGCGGCAATTGAATGGGCGGTATTAATCTGGCCGAATTTATCTTCTAATAAAGCGGATTTTGTCCCATGTAAGACTCCCACCCCTCCTTTGACTAAAGTGGCAGCGTGTTTACCTGAAGCCAAGCCGAAACCGGCTGCTTCTACTCCGATAAATTTTACTTTTTTATCTTTGAAAAAGGCATGAAAGAGCCCTATGGCATTACTTCCGCCGCCGACGCAGGCAACCAGATAATCAGGAAGCCTTTTTTCCCTGGCTAATATTTGCTGCCGCGCCTCCCTGCCTATAACAGCCTGGAAGTCGCGCACCATCATCGGATAAGGATGCGGCCCGACTACTGAACCGATAATATAGTGAGTAGTATTGACATTAGTCACCCAGTCGCGGATTGCTTCTGTAGTGGCATCTTTTAGGGTCCTGGAGCCGCTTTTTACCGGAATCACCCTTGCGCCCAACAGCTTCACCCTGAAGACATTTATCCTTTGCCTCTCGATGTCTTCTGTACCCATATAGACATCGCATTCAAGGCCGAATAAAGCTGCCACTGTTGCTGTAGCTACTCCGTGCTGGCCGGCGCCGGTCTCGGCAATAATGCGCTTTTTCTTCATCCTTAAAGCCAACAATATCTGGCCCAGGGTATTATTTAATTTATGCGCACCGGTATGCAGCAGGTCTTCGCGCTTGAGATATATCCTCATACCCAATAATTCGCTTAACCTTCTGGCAAAATATAAAGGCGTGGGCCTGCCGGCGTAATCCTTAAGATAATAAGCAAACTGCGCCTTGAATTTTTTGTCCTTTTTTGCTAAAGAATATTCTTTTTCAAGTTCGCCTAGAGCAGACATCAGTGTCTCAGGCACAAACTTTCCGCCGAAATTCCCAAAATGTCCTTTTTTATCCGGTAACATCTTTTATTTCTCCTAATAAATACTTTGGTTTATTATAGGTAAATTATCTATTTCTGTCAACCGGCTTACGACAATGTTTTTAAAATATATAAACTCTGTGCAGAAATTTTTGTAACTTTTTATAATTCAAGAGGTTGCTTATATGAGAAACGTCCCCTTGATAAAATCACGGATTTTTTTGTAGTCTTTTCTGCCGGGTGAGGTCTCCACGGCGCTTGAAACATCCACCCAGTCAGGGCGCACGGTTTTAACTGCCTGTTTTACATTCCTTGCGTTTAAGCCGCCAGAAAGAAATACTTTTTGTTTTAACTTATGGATATCTTTTAGCGCTTTACGGTTAAATGCCTTACCCGTACCCCCGAATTTTGTTTTGGAGAAAGTATCAAAAAGATAAGCATAGGTTTTATATTCAGCGATTCTTTTTAAATCTATTTTTCCTTTTACTCTGAATGCCTTGATAATCCTGTATCCTTTAAACTTGCTACAGAATTCCGGGGTTTCATCTGCGTGGAACTGCAATAAGTCTAATTTACAAGTACGCGCAATATCTTTTATGCTTTTTTCTTTTGCATTGACAAAAACGCCTACTTTAAGAATTCTTTTCGGCATCAGCTTAATTATCTCTTTTGCTTTTTTAGGGGCGATGTAGCGCGGGCTCTTCTTATAAAAGACAAAACCCAGGGCGCCTGCGCCTAAAATCACCGCCTTTACTGCATCTGCCAAATTAGTAATCCCGCAAATCTTTACTTTAACCATTTTGCTCTGTACTCTGTACGCTGTACTCCGTACTTAAAATTACCACCCCATCATCTCATGTACCTTAGCTATGATATCCGGCGCCTGCATAAAGGCGCTACCGATTAATACCGCGTTTACTCCCAATATCTTTAAGAATAAAACATCCTGCGAACTCTTTAAACCGCTCTCTACAACTACGGTCCTTTCCTTGGGAATCAATATGTAAAGCTTCTCGGTTATCTTCGGGTCAACCTCCAAGGTATGCAGATCGCGGTTATTAATCCCGATGGCAAAATCAATAAATTTCTTTTCTTTGTCCTTGCTTTTCTTAATTGCTCCTTCGGGTTCCGGCCCTGCAGCAAGAGGCGCAATTTTTAAACTTAGTATCTTCTTCAGTTCTTTTTCGGTATGCACCTCAACCAGAGAATCAAGACCAAGGCTATCAGCCAGCTGGATTAACTGCGTTAATTGTTCTTTAGTCAGGATATCGGCGATCAAAAGCACTGCGTCAGCTCCGAAATACCGCGATTCATAAATCTGGTAGGGCTGGAGGATAAAATCCTTTCTTAATATCGGTAAATTGACTGCTGCCTTTACCTGATTGATGTAGTTGATATCTCCGGAAAAATTATCCTCTTCGGTTAATACTGAAACCGCATGGGCCCCTGCTTCCTGATAGGCTTTTGCGATCTCAACCGGATTGAAATCTTCGCGCAACAGGCCTGCGGAGGGGGATTGTTTTTTGATTTCTGCAATCAGCGTAATCTGCCTCGGTTTATTAAGTGCTGCGATAAAAGCCCTGGCAGGGGCCAAATCTTTTACCTTTACAGTCAAAAGTTCTTCCGGTAACTGCTGTTTTGCAATCAGGATTTTTTCTTTTTTCTTTAAGACTATCTCCTTTAAGACGTCTTTGCTCATTTGCGCGAATACTCCTTTAGCTCCTCTAATTTTGTTAAAGCCTTCCCGGAATCAATTGATTCAGCGGCCAGCTTTATCCCTTCTTCTAATGAGCCGGCCTTATCAGCAACATAAATCGCTGCTGCTGCATTCAAAATCACTATATCCCGGTAAGGGCTTTTTTCTCCTTTAAAAATCTCAATCAAAATCCGGGCGTTTTCTAAAGCGGTTGTTCCTTTAAGCTGCTCTAAAGTGTTTTTTCTAAAACACAGTGATTGCGGATTTATGGCATAACTATGCACCCTTGAATCTTTAGCTTCGGATACATAGGTTACTTCTGCGGTGCTTATTTCATCGAGCCCCTCTTTTGAATGCACCACCATAGCATGCACTGTCCCCAGGCTGACTAAAACCTCAGCCAATATTTCACGGAAGCGGTTATCATAGACTCCGATTAACTGGTGCGTGGCGCCGGCAGGGTTAGTCAACGGCCCTAGAATATTAAACATGGTTTTCTCTTTTATCTCTTTTCTTGCCGGCATAGCGTATTTCATTGCCGGGTGCATATTCGGAGCAAATAAAAAAGCGATTCCGATTGCATCCAGGCACTGCTGGATTTTTTCCTTATTCATGTTGATATCTACGCCCAGGGCCTCAAGAATATCGGCGCTGCCGCAGGAGCTCGACACTGAGCGGTTGCCGTGTTTGGCTACGGTGATACCCGCTGCACAGGCAACGAATGCCACTGCCGTAGAAACATTAAAAGTGCCTTTTTTGTCCCCTCCTGTTCCGCAGGTGTCCAAAATTAAATTTGCCAGTGGTTTAATTTTTACGGCATGAGCGCGCATTACCGAAACAGCGGCTGTCAGCTCTTCTACTGTCTCGCCTTTTTTATTCATGGCTAAAAGAAAAGAAATAATATCCCCTTTCTCAGCCTGGCCGGTCATTATCTCTTCCATTATCTGGCGCATCTGTTCTGCGGACAAATTCTTTTTTTGAGACAGGATTTCAACGGCTTCTTTTATCATAATCTAAGAAAATTACTCAGGATCTTCATGCCGGCTTTGGTTAAAATAGATTCCGGGTGAAACTGTACCCCCCAAACCGGGTAATCTTTATGTTTTAAACCCATGATCTCCCTTTCCTTTGTCTGAGCGATTATCTCCAGTGAGTCAGGTAAAGTATTTCTCTGAACGATCAAAGAGTGATACCTGGTTGCCTGGAAAGGATTGGGTATACCCTTAAAAATAGTCTTCTTGTTATGGTAGATTTTTGAGGTCTTTCCGTGCATCAGCCTTCTTGCCCCGATAATCCGGCCGCCGAAAACATATCCGATACATTGATGACCAAGACAAACACCCAGGATAGGAATCTTACCGCTTAATTCTTTTATTAGCGCACAGGAGATACCGGCGTTCTCAGGCCTTCCCGGGCCGGGTGAGATCACGATTTTTTTAGGGTTAAGCTGCTTAATTCTTTTTATGCTGATCTTGTCGTTTCTGAATACCTTTACATTTTCTCCCAGGGCTCCCAGATACTGCACAAGATTATAGGTAAAAGAGTCATAATTATCGATCATTAATATCATTCTTTTCCCCTCCGGATCCGTGCTCCTAATTTTTGTAACTTTATTTCCAGATTTTCGTACCCGCGGTCTAAATGATAAATCCTGGAAACATCGGTCCTGCCACTGGCTACCAGGCCGGCTAATACCAAAGATGCTGATGCACGTAAATCCGAAGCCATTACCGGCGCTCCGGATAATCTCCTTGCCCCTTCTACGATAGCATGCGGCCCTTCTCTCTGAATGTGCGCGCCCATGCGGTTAAGTTCGGCTACGTGCATGAACCTGTCCGGATAAATTTTTTCGGTAATCACGCTTATGCCGGGAGTAATCCCCATCAGGCTTAGAATCTGCGCCTGCATATCAGTAGGAAATCCCGGATAAGGCAGCGTTGTCACGTTTACCGGTTTAAGCCGGGTTTTCCTGCGCACGCGGATAGAATGGTCAGAATTAATAATATATGCCCCTGCCTGGCGTAATTTATCAATTACTGCTCCTAAATGTTTATATAAGGCGCCCTTTATGGTAATATCCCCGCCGGTAATTAAAGCAGCAATCAAAAATGTTCCTGCTTCAATCCTGTCCGGAATAATCGTATGGGCTGCCCCGTGTAACTCTTTTACTCCCTCGATCTCTATGATCGGGGTACCATGGCCTTTTATCTTTGCCCCCATTTTAATCAAAAATTCCGCCAGATCTTCAACCTCCGGCTCGCAGGCTGCGGATTCGATTATAGTCTTGCCTTTGGCCAGGGTTGCCGCCATCATCACATTATCCGTAGCTAAAACCGACGAGCCGTAAATTCCTCCTAAATATATATGAGAACCTCTAAGTTGTTTTGTTTTGGCTATTACGTAACCGGACTGAATATCTATATCAACACCCAGACTCTTTATTCCTTTAATATGTAAATCAACCGGCCTTATGCCGATTACGCATCCGCCAGGCAGAGATACCCTGGCTTTTTTCAACTTGGCAATCAAAGGCCCCAAAACACAGAATGAAGCGCGCATAGTAGAGACAAGCTTATAATCGGCAACAAAGTTTGTATGTTTATTGTGGCTGATCCTTACAGTTGAATTTTTAAATTCAGTATTCTTTCCAAGGGCACGCAGGATCTTAAGCATAGTAATAGTATCATGCAAATTAGGTGTTCCGCTAATTTCGCACTTTTCATCAGTTAGAAGCGTTGCCGCCAGTATCGGTAAAACCGAATTCTTGGCTCCGGATACTGATACCTCTCCTTTTAGCTTTACCCCGCCTTCAATAACCAACTTATCCATTATTCCTCATTTTCGCTTATCAATCTTGCTACTACAACCCTGTCTATATCACTGTAATCTTTAATTATTTCTAATACCTCAAATTTTCCTCTCTTGTGCAAAATTTCTTTTATTGCCTTTGCCTGCCTGAAACCCATCTCTAAAATCAAGAGGCCTTCTTTTTTTAAATAATTGTGTGATTCGCTGATAATCCTTCTGTAAAAGCCTAATCCATCTTTGCCTGCCTCTAAAGCTATACGCGGCTCGTATTGTATCTCCGGCTGCAGCTTATCAATATCCGAAGAAACTACATAAGGAGGATTGCTTACGATTATTTCGTAGGCTGCCCTGCCTGCTGGCGGACAGGCAGAGTGTAGCAAGTAGGGAGGAAAAATATCGCTTTTAATAAAATCTATTTTTTCGCTAACATCGTTTAACACAGCATTTTCCCGAGCTACTTTCAAAGCCTTAGCTGAAATATCGGTCGCGGTTATTTTAACCTTATCTAAAAATTTAGCTAGGCTCACCGCAATACACCCCGACCCCGTCCCTATATCTAAAATATTAACCTCTGTACTCTGTACTCCGTACTCCGTACTTTTTTTTATCGCCGTCTCTACCAGTATCTCCGTCTCCGGCCTTGGTATCAACACATCAGGATTAACCCGGAATTCTAATCCCATAAAATCCGCCTTACCTAAGATATACTGAATAGGCCTGGCCTTAATCCTTTCTCTTAAGGCCGAGCTAGCAGCGCAGGAAGTCTCTTCACCTAAAACTAAATCCCGGTTTAGGTATAAATACTGCCGGTCGCAATTTAGAAGACGGGTAAATAATAATTCTGCTTCATTCATTTTTCGGCCTTATTCTCTCTTGCTTTTTCCTCTGCTGCTTTAATCAGCTCTGATGATAATTCATCAAGGTCCCCTTCCATGATAGCTTCCAACTTATATAAAGTTAAATTAATACGGTGGTCGGTTACCCTACGGTCGGGAAAATTATAGGTACGGATCTTTTCGCTGCGGTCTCCGGTGCCGATCTGCGATTTTCTTTCCGCTGACCTCTTTTTTAAATCCTCCTGCTCCTTCTTATCCAGAAGCTTTGCGCGTAAAATACGCATTGCCTTATTCTTATTTTTTGTCTGTGAGCGCTCATCCTGGCACGAAACTACTATCCCGGTGGGTATATGGGTAATTCTTACTGCCGAGTCGGTCTTTTGCATATGCTGGCCGCCCGGGCCTGAAGAACGATAGGTATCTATTCTTAAATCCTTAGCGTCTATTACCAGCTCCATATCTTCCGGCTCAACTAATACCGCAACTGTGGCCGTGGAGGTATGAATTCTACCTTGCGTTTCCGTGGCGGGAACGCGCTGCACACGGTGTACGCCGCTTTCAAACCTCAGGCGCTTATAGGCGTCTTTTCCTTTTACGCTGAAAACCGTTTCTTTAAAACCCCCCAATTCGGTTGCGTTCATTGACATTGCTTCTGTTTCCCAGTTTTTTGTTGCGGCGTATTTTGTATACATGCGGTAAAGGTCGGCAACAAATAAAGCTGCTTCCATTCCGCCGGTACCCGGACGTATCTCTATCATGATATCTTTATCCAAGCCCTCTTCTTCCCGGGCTAATAATTCTTTGAGCCTCTCTTCGAGAGCAGTCTTCTTCTCTTCTAAATCCTGTTTTTCTTTTCTGGCTAACTCCATGAATTCGTTGTCGTGTTTCTCCTTGAGAACCTGATGAATGTTTTCCAGCTCAGTACAGATTTTTTTATATTCCCGGAATAAAAAGACCTCATCCTTAAGATGCGATAATTCCTTAGCCAGCCTGTTGTACTTCTCTTTGTCGGAAATTACCTGGTGATCTGCCAGAGTCTGCTCCAATTCCTGGTAGCGCTCTTCGGATTTTCTTAGCCGCTCAAACATAATAATTTTAAAACTTATTTTTTGCCGTATTTCTTCATAAACTTATCAACCCTGCCGGCAGAATCCACAAATTTCTGCTTACCGGTAAAAAAAGGATGGCAGTTGGAACAGATCTCCACCCTGATACTCGGCTTGGTTGAACGCGTGTGGATCGTATTTCCGCAGGCGCAGACAATAACACTTTCCTGATATTTGGGATGAATCTTATCTTTCATTTAAACTTCCTCCTTCAATGAGGCCACAACTTAGCGAACGCAAGTGAAGCTAAGTTGTATGGCCGAATTGTCTCCGAGCATCCGGTAATATACCTTTGAATGCGAGGAGTTAGATTCTTACTCACGACTTATGTTCATTTGCGTTCCATAAGTCGCGGTCTCACTTATTGGTTCATGCTGTTTAGAAACTCTTCGTTATTTTTTGTTTTGCTTAACTTTTCTATTAAAAGCTCCATTGCTTCCACATTATTCAGCTCGTTTAATACCTTTCTTAATATCCAGACCTTTTGCAGGCGTTCATTCTTAAGCAGCAGTTCTTCATGCCGGGTATTTGAACGCTTTATATCAATTGCCGGATAGATCCTGCGCTGAAAGAGATTCCTGTCAAGCTGCAGCTCCATATTCCCGGTCCCCTTAAATTCTTCGAAAATAACCTCGTCCATGCGGCTGCCGGTATCTACCAAGGCAGTAGCAATTATAGTCAGGCTTCCTCCTTCGTCAATTGCGCGCGCTGCGCCGAAAAACCTCTTTGGTTTCTGAAGGGCATTGGAATCAATACCTCCAGAGAGAACCTTTCCGCTGTGCGGGACTACCGCATTATAAGCGCGCGCTAAGCGCGTTATGCTATCCAAAAGGATTACTACGTCCTTTTTATGCTCGGTAAGCCTTTTGGCTTTTTCTAAGACAATCTCAGCGACTTGTACGTGCCTTTCCGGCGCTTCGTCAAAAGTAGAAGAGATTACCTCGCCCTTTACGTGCCGCTGCATATCGGTAACCTCCTCGGGCCTTTCGTCTATCAACAGAACTATCAAGGTGACATCCGAGGTGTTCGTGGTTATAGCGTTAGCAATCTTCTGCAATAACACGGTTTTTCCGCTGTACGGCTGGGCCACTATTAAACCACGCTGTCCTTTGCCTATAGGAGTAAGCAGATCCATCACTCGCATTGATATATCATCGGGCTTAGTCTCCAGGTTAAACTGCTCGTGAGGATAGATGGGTGTAAGGTTATCAAAAAGCACCTTATCCTTTATTGCCTCCGGATTTTCAAAATTTACCGCTTCCACTTTTAAAAGGGCAAAGTATTTCTCTCCCTCTTTAGGCGGACGGATCTGGCCGCTGACCGTATCTCCGGTTTTTAAATCGAACTTCCTTATCTGTGACGGAGAAACATAAATATCATCGGGACAGGGTAGATAATTATAATTCGGGCTTCTTAAAAAGCCGAACCCTTCAGGCAACACCTCCAGGATCCCCTCGCCGAACATCAGCCCTTCCTTTTCTGCCTGGGCCTGCAGGATTTTAAAAATCAGGTCCTGTTTTTTCAGCCCGCTTATGCCGTTTATATTGAAATCCCTGGCCAGTTTATTCAGCTCGGTAATTTTTATTTGTTTAAGATTCCCGATATCTAACTTTTCCACAATAGCCTCCTTCAATGAGCAGACGACTTACGGAACGTAGTGACGTAAGTCGTAGGTCGTAAGGCCGTCTGCGAATTGATCCCGAGCAACCCTATTCTATTAATGAGTTGCAAGGGATATCCAGTCTACCTTTCCTAATTTTCCAAAGTTTTCCAGATTCCTGCTACCTGCCTGCGGGTCTTTTCTCTGGAACCGCTGTTATCTATAATGAAATCTGCAAAGCAGAACTTTTTTTCTAAAGGCATCTGCACTTTTATTCTTCTTGCTATATCTTTTTTGGTAAGCCGGCGTTTACCCAGTAATCTCTTTAATTGTGTTTCCCTCTCTGCTCTGACCACGATTATCTTATCTACTAACCCCCTTAAACCCGCCTCAATCAATAAAGGCGCATCTACAACCACCGCTTTTCGAGGAGATTTCTTTATCCCTTCCTTTATAGCCTGAATTATTTCGGGATGCATAATCAGATTCAATTTCCTGAGTGAATTCTTATTTCTAAAAGCGGCTCTGGCTAATTTTTTGCGGTCAATATTCTTATTCCTGCCGAGGATTTTCTTGCCAAAAGTCTCAACCAGCTTCAAATAAATCTTTTTACCGGGCTTAATTATCCCATGGGCAATCTGATCGGCATCAATTACTGCGGCACCGTATGATTTAAGCATCCTGACAACCGTGCTCTTTCCTGTTCCCAGGCCTCCGGTGATACCGATGACTATTTTTTTATTTTCTTTTTGCCTTTTCATACATCTGGACGTATTTGCGGGCAGATTCCTCCCAGGAAAAATTATATTGCATTGCTTTCTCAACCAGCGCGGGCCATTTCTTTTTATTTTTAAATGCCTTGACTGCTGCCTCGTGAGTTTTAATCAAATCCTCTTTCTTGTACTTATCAAATACAAAACCGTTTTCCTTAGTTACAGTATCAGCCAATCCGCCGGTCTTAAAAACCAGAGGAATTGTAGCATACCTTAGGCTGATCATTTGCCCCAGTCCGCAGGGTTCGTACTTAGAAGGCATCACGAATATATCAGAACCTGCGTATATTTTATGCGCCAGGGCATTATCAAATTTTAGATGCAGGGAAACAACCTTAGGGTATTTCTTGGCGATTTTGCTCAAGAGCTCATGGTATTTTAAATCTCCTGTTCCCAGAATAACGTATTGTAACTCCATAGAGCAAATTTTTTCTATTGCCTGGGCTAATATATCAAAACCCTTCTGCTCAGCCAGCCGCGATACTATACCGAAAAGCGGAATATCCTTTTTAACCGGCAAAGAACAGATTTTTTGTAACTCCTCTTTATTCTTATATTTATCCTCTATATTTTTCGCGGAGAATTTTTTGGCAATATAATTATCTGTCTCCGGATTCCAAAGCGAATAATCCAGGCCGTTTAATACGCCGTAGAGGTCTTTTTTACGCTTTGTTAAAATACCCTCCAGCCCAAACCCGAACTCTCCAGCCTGTATCTCTTTACTGTAAGTAGGGCTGACTGTATTCACCAAATCGCAAAATATGATCCCGCCTTTTAAAAGATTAATCTTTCCGAAAAACTCTAATCCGTCCATGCTAAAGAGGCTCCAATCCAGGCCTAACTTTGGAAATTCTTCCTTGGCAAATAGCCCCTGGTAACCGATATTGTGTATGGTAAGCAAGGTTTTTATGCCTTTATAAAAAGGCTTATCTTTATATAGATTTTTCAGGAATATCGCAACCAGACAGGCCTGCCAATCGTGGATATGGATTATATCGGGCTTAAAATTTATCTGCGGCAGTAATTCCAGAGTCTGCCTTGAGTAATATGAAAACCTGTCCAGATTATCTTTATAATCGCCGTCTTTATCAACATAAAGGCCGTCGCGCATAAAATAAGCGTCGTTTTCTATAAAATAAACCTTAATGCCCTTGCCTTCAGTTGTAGAATAAACCCCGGGGATTACTTTTTTCAGGTTATACTTTGGAGCTTCTATACCCTTGTACTTGGGCATTACGATAATTACTTCGTGTCCCAGTTTTTCCAGAGCCAAAGGCAAGGCCCCGGAAACATCAGCCAGGCCACCTGTTTTTGCAAACGGTACCACTTCCGAAGAGCAAATCACTATTTTCATTTTACTACCTCCATTTCCAACCAGTTTTTCCCCATTTTCATATCGACCTTTATGGGAACCTTTAATTCCAAAACATTTTCCATGCGTTCTCTTGCCAGACTTATGAAATTATCCCTCTCCTGCTCCGGAACGTCAAAGACCAGCTCATCATGAACCTGTAAAATCATCTTAGACCTTAGATTTTTCTTTTTAATTTCTTTAGAGATGCCCACCATCGTCATCTTTATCAGGTCACTGGCAGAGCCCTGTACAGGCGTATTTATCGCCTGCCTTTCGGCGATCTGGCGCATAGCCATATTTTTGTTGTTTATTTCCGGAAGGTACCTTCTTCTTCCGGAAATAGTGGTTACAAAACCCCTGCCTCTGGCCTCCTCGATCTGTTTAAGCGTATAATCCTTTACTTTAGGATACCTTAAAAAATAAGCGTCGATAAAAGACTGCGCCTGGGCTAAATCAATTCCCAGGTCGCGCGAAAGCCCGTAAGAACTTAAACCGTAAATAATCCCGAAGTTGATCCTCTTGGCGGTATTGCGCATATCTTCATTGATATTTTGCTCATCCTCTTCGTAGATTAAGGCGGCAGTCATCCTGTGAACGTCTTTATTGTTTTTAAAAGCGCTGATTAAATTCTCATCTTCTGAAATATGCGCTAAAACCCTTAACTCAATCTGCGAATAATCGCAGGATAAAATAAAGCTATCCTTTTCAAAAGCAACCACTGCCTTCCTGATATTCCTGCCTAATTCCGTTTTTATGGGAAGATTTTGCAGGTTGGGTGAGCTGGAACTTAACCTTCCGGTTTCGGTTACGGTTTGGTTGAAAGAAGAATGCAACCTTCCAGTCCTGGAATCAATTAATTGCGGCAGTGCATCAACATAGGTAGTTTTAATCTTGACCAGTTGGCGATATTCCAGTAATAAGGCCGGAAGATTATGTTTAGCCGCAAGTTTTTTTAATACCTCTTCGTCGGTTGACGGCCCGGTCTTGGTTCTCTTGACTACCGGTAATTCAAGCTTTTCGAATAAGACCTCGCGCAGCTGCTTGGGAGAATTAATATTAAATTCGCAACCTGAGAGGCCATAGATTTCTTTAATCAGGGTAGTTAATTTTTTTTCGCAGTCTCTAGAGACACCGGCAAGCAGCTTCAGGTCTATTTTAATGCCGGTTATTTCCATATCCGCTAAAACCGAGACCAAAGGCATTTCTATATCCTTAAAAAGGCTGCTGAGTTTCTTATCTTGGAGCTCTCTGCCCAGCTTTGGCCTGAGTTCTTTAATATAACTTACTGTTTTTAAAGCATCCAGCGCCTCCGGCTTGATAGACTTGCCCAGATAATCCCAGACCACTTCGTTAAGCTCATAGCCTGACTTAGAGGGATTAAGCAAATAAGCGGCTACCATAGTATCAAAATACAAACCCTCCAGCATAATATTCGATTTAGCTAATGTGGTTTTTATTTTTTTTAAATCGTGGCCTATTTTTTTTACAGCAGGATTGGATAATATAATCTTTGTTTCTTTATTCTTTGCCGGAGCTTTAAAAACCTCATTTTCACAATAGAAGTAAAAATATTTAGCGTCTTGGCCTGCCAATATCAGTTCGTCTTTAATTTTTAAAAGAGAATTTAATCTGTTCAGGTCGGAACTGACCTCTTTCTCTTCAGGCAGCGGGCCTTCATCTTGCGAAGGCAAGTCCTTTAGAAAAGACTTAAACTCTAGATTCTTAAATATTCTGGTCAATTCTTTGTAATCCGGCTCAGAGACTTCTAATTTATCTATTTCAAAACTTAAATCCACATTGTCATCCAAAACTGCCAGCTCCCTGCTCAGTCTTATTTTATCAAGATTATCCCTAATCGCATTTTTCAGCTTTTCCTGCTTGATTTTATCGATATTCTTTAACATTTTATCCAACGAACCAAAATCCTTAATCAGGCTGACTGCTGTCTTCTCTCCAATTCCCGCTACGCCCGGAATATTATCTGCGTCGTCCCCCATCAAAGCGATAATATCGGGTATATCGCGGGGGCTTACCTGATAACGCGCCACAACCTTTTTGGCGTCGTAAGTTACACCTTCGTCTTTATAGGGGCTGAATACCTTTGTTTCTTTATCCACCAGTTGTAAAATATCCTTATCAGAGCTTACTATAGTAACGTCGAGACCCTCTTTCTTTGCCTTTTTATTAATGGTGGCAATGATGTCATCTGCCTCATAGCCATCTTTTTCGAAAATAGTAATCCTGTAAGCAGAAATTACCTCTTTGATTATCGGTATCTGGCTTAAAAGATCCTCCGGCATGGGCGGGCGCTGGATTTTATAATCGCTAAATTTTTTCTGCCTGAAAGTCTTGCGCGATACATCAAAACAGACTGCCAGGTACTTCGGCTTTTTTTCTTTTAATATCTTATTAAGCATATTGGTAAAACCATAGACTGCATTCGTTGGCTGCCCTGAAGAAGTCGCAAGGTTCTTTATGGCGTAAAATGCCCTATAGCAGAATGCATTCGCGTCAATTAAAAACAGGCTATTTTTGCTCATGAAGTTTAATCCATTAAAGTTGATTAAAGAAATAAACAGCCGCCATTAATAATATAAGGAGTTTAATAGGGTGTGATATCTGCAGTTAATTGCCACACTTTTCTTAAAAATGCTAAAAGGAACGGATTTATTGAAAAAGCGCCTTGCGCACCTTGTTTACAAAGGCGCTGATTTCCTTGTTGGAGGGATCCATATACTCCGCTACTGTCGCCTCCTTTAATGCCAGGACGTATTCACCCCGGGCGAAATTCTGCTTTGCGCGGTTAAGATAAGTAAGGGCATTGGTGCGGCTATCCGTCTTAAAAACGTCCCGCGCCCCTGCCGGATCTTTCCTGAATAAACTTACCTTGCCCGACGGTTGGGAATATGCCTGCAATTTATCCGAAGCAGCTGGCGAACCTAAATATGAAGCTGCTTCAGAATCGCCGATAATACCATAGGCGCCGGGAAAAACTCTGGCTATTTCCTCAAGCCTCCTGCGCGCAGCTTCTGCCCAGGGATCATCGGGATCTCCCAAAGTTGCCCTTTTAACCCAGCAGACTATTGCCCGGGCATAATCTTTCTCCTCCTCATAAAGCATAGCCAGGTTAGAATAACTATTAGGGTAGCGGGGATCCAGGTCGATTGCTTTCAGGTACATATCTTTAGCCTGATCCTTATAACCCATTCCTTCAAAAATAATTCCCACATCGTTGTAAGCCACCACATAGGTCGGATCGATAATCAAGGCCTTTTGATAATAAGAAAGAGCTTCCTCTAAATTACCCTTTTCCTGTAATGCAAACCCCTGATCCCGGTAAATCTTTGCTTGATTTGCTAAGAGCCCGGCATCATCCGCGGCTTTTAGAATAGATAAGCATAAAGGTGAAAAAAATATTAACCCTGCTAAAATAAAGGAAAGGCTTCTTGAGGGATAAATTGACATTACCATGTGTAATATATAGGAAAAAAAACAAAAAATCAAGAAAAAAATGCACTTAAAAAGCCTAAATCATTGCCGGTAAATTCAAAGCAGGATGGCCGACCTTATTTAAGAAGTTTAAAAGCTCTTCAGAGGTAGTAGCCTGGGTTTCATCGCAAATTTTATCTGCTAATTCAGGCATACCTATATCCTCAGCAGCCTTCTTTAACTTATCTCCCAAAAGTTCTTTTAACTCTTTGGGCATCCAGACTACCCGCTTTAAACCCCCTTCTGCAGAAATGAATTTCTTACTGATAATGTATAATTTACCGATTCCTAAAAATCCGGGAGTCTGCACCCCACCCCCTACTGAACCCGCCAGAGTAGTAAAGCTCATTCCGCAGGGAGTCATTCCGGAATAATCGCGGTGCACAATCATAACCCCGTTTGCCTCAGGGATTATCGCAGCAATGCACTCAAAACATCCGCAGGATGATTGCGGAAACTCCATCAGCGAATACATGCTTACTTTTTCAATGCTTTTGTTTGACTTCTGATAAACAAAATCATTGATATTCTTCCACTGCCCTAATTTCGCGTCAAGAAGTTCTCCTTTTAATACCGGTTGGTTTGGGCCGGTAGGGGTAATTTCGTAAGAGGCTTTTCCGTCGAGCCAGGAATATGCTCCACACAACCCTAAGCGCTCGGGAGTAATAATGCAGACGTGGTTAGGGGCAAAACTCTGGCAGAGCATACAGCTATAAAAGGTATCTACGCTTTCATCGGTCATACCGCTTAAGCGCGCGTCGCGTTCGTCAAAAACTTTTCTTGCCTGGGGCAATAATTTTTCCACATCCTCGGACTTGCTGTAAATTTTCACCTGGACTTTATCTACTATAGCATTATATTCCTCGTGTATCATAGCGTGTAAAATTACGCCGATATGCTTTAAACGAAAACCCTTATTAAAAGCATCCTTGGATATCCTTATCCAGTTCATATCCCTCTGGCCGATATGCATCAGGCCCATGGCATAATTAGTATAGCGGTGTACCTGGCGCTCTAGAATCGGCTCAAAATCTTTCTGCATTTTTCTTCCGGCAACTTCTACGACAATCGCTAAAGGCATAGACTTGCTGCCTTTCTCCAACTGGTCGATATCCGGCCCGACAACTTCAACTTTACCGTCTTCGACCTCATCCAGATTTTTGGTAATCAAAAACTCAAAGGCAGTGCTTACCTTACCGCCGAATTCGGCGTGTAATTGTTCTTTTCTAACACGCTCACCTTCAAAGGCTGCTGCATATGGCACAGGTACATCCACCTTGGCTAATTTAACTTTTATTCCCCTGGTAAGTATACATTTGGAGACCAAATTGCTATAATCTTTCTCAGTAACTAATGCCTCATAACGTGTAGTATCGATTTTACCTAGCTGCGGCACTTCTAAGTCGGTTATAATCGGTAAACCAAAAGCTAATGCCCCCAATCCGGTAGCTACTAAAACTTCATCAACGTGGCCCAAAAGTAAAACAAAAGCGGGAACACGATTACGGATATAATCGGCAATTTTGCCCCATTGTCCTGGCTTATGCCCTCCGTAAGTCAACGGAGCCCTGACCGCGAAATTTACCGCGTAAATTGCGGATAAATAATCTTCCCCTAAAGGCACAATATAATTCTCAAGGCCTAATTCAACACCCTGGCTTTCCAGCTGAGCCTTGAAAGTTTTGCCCTCAATACTACCAGCCAGGAGGCTGACGATGCCCTTGGTTTGGAAATCTCTGACTAATTTTACTGCCGCCTCCTCGTCTTTAGCCGGACCCAATATTACAGCAATACCGGCAATTCTTCCATCTACCAGCTGAATCCCCAGCGAACGTAAAATATTATCCGGGATAAACCCGGTAAATCCCTGGTTAGGATGATTATTATTCAATACCTCCAAGGCTGCCAGAATCTCCTCACAGACTAAGGTAGCTACCCCCTTATTCAGGATCCCGCCTAAACTCGCTATGACTAAGCCGCTTTTTGCAGCAATATTTTTATTTAACTTTTCAGCTTCAGCTAAAGCTAAAAGGCAATCCCCTAAAGTCTTAACCTCGATATTCAAAAGAGCATCTACCAACGGCAGATAATAATTGGTTTCCGGAAAACCTACTTTTGCGTCTTTACCTTTCTCGGCAATTAACTTTTCTAAAGATTGGCGTGTAAGGCTTAATAGCGTATCCGCACCCTTGCTGCCCAGCTGCACTAATACTTCCGACATAGCGTTATTACTCCTTTCCAATAGGCTGACGATTGTCGAAGCGGCCTTAGCCCCTTCGTTAGCCGCATCCCCGCGGGATTTACATTTTATAAGTTGATTTTTTATTTTAGAGACACTGCCGCAGGCGAAAATATTTTCGATATTCGTGCGCATTGCCTCATCTGTACAAATATAACCCTGGTCAGTAACGATTCCCGATTCTTTTAAAAAATCGGTTGCGGCAAAATAATTACCTATAAATAAAATCAGCGGTGTTGCGATTACTTTGCCGTTATTTAACTTAAAGGCCTTTAGCTGAGCCCCTTCACCGATAATCTCAGTAATCTCTAAGTTATCCAGCCATTCTACGTTTTCGCCGGCCGAAAAAGATTCGGGCTTAGGGGAGCTGATAATTTTTGTATGCTTATCTTTCACGCTGGAGGCCCCTAAAAAACGCGAACATAATTCCGCTTCTCCGACCAGGCAAAGCGTATCAGCCAAAATTAACTGTTGCTTGAACTTTTGTGCATCTTCTAAGGTATAAAGACTGTAAACTCCGTCTTTGCCCTTACCGGGAATATCAGGAATGCGCGCCCTTGCCCCGGTTGACACCACCAGGTAATCATAACCGATCTTATTATTATTCTTAAGTACTACCTGTTTCTTCCTGGTATCTACCCTGACAACTTTGCTGTCATTTATAAGTTTAACCTTATTCTTTTCATAAAAATCGCGGGAACAAAAGAAAAGTTCCTCTTCTTTTACTTTGCTATCAAGATAATCAATTAATAAATCTCTTTTATAGGGCAGGCCGGGCTCCTGAGAAATCACCGTGATTTCATGATCTGGTGAATGTCTTACTAATGTTTCGGTGCAGGAAAAACCCGCAGCAGAATTACCGACGATTACTATTTTAGCCATCCCTATTGAAAATAAACTCTTAATTTATAATCCCGAGGCATCAAGTACCTTGGGCACTATTTTATCCCAGCCGATAGGCATGATATGGATGCCCTGGCACATGGGTTTTAATTCCTTAATTAATCTGGCGGCAATCTCGATAGATGTTGCTACTTTATCCTTTGTACTTTCCATCTCTTTGATTAAATTATCCGGCACCGTCACTCCGGCGACATTCTTATTCATATATTTAGCCATTCCTGCTGATTTTAATAAGACGATTCCTCCTAGTATCGGGACGTTCAAACGCTTGACTTTATCTAAAAAATTCTCGAATATTTTAATATCATAAATCGCCTGGGTTTGGAAGAATTGGGCTCCGGCGGCGATTTTTTTCTCCATCTTCATAATCTGAGGCTCCAGAGGATCTGCTCCGGGATTAACCACTGCGCCCATAAAGAACTTCGGGGCCTGGCCTTCCAATTTATTGCCCTTCATATCTGTGCCCTGCTGAAGCGTTCTTACCACGTCCAATAATTGAACCGAGTCCAGATCAAATACCGGCTTTGCATCCGGATGATCTCCTAAGGTAGTATGGTCACCGGTTAAAAGCAATAAATTTTCAATACCCAGGCTTGCCGCAGAAAGAATATCCGACTGCAGTGCCAGGCGGTTACGGTCGCGGCAGGTAACCTGGAATATCGGCTCAAATCCCCGCTCCTTTAATAAACTGCAGACTGCCAGGGACCCTAAACGCATCACCGAACTCTGTAAGTCCGTAACATTAATTGCATCTACTTTATTACGAATAAGCTCGGCATCTTCTAAAAGAACCTTGGTCTCTATACCTTTTGGCGGCCCGATCTCCGAAGTCACCACAAACTTACCGGACTGTACTTTTTCCTTAAAACTCATTTCTTACTCCATGGTGAGCGGATCCTGTCTTGGCTTGTTTCTCGCGGGGACGCTTGTTTTGCCCCTGCGAGGCAAAACTGCGCTCGCCTACGGCCCCTCGCTCTCACTAACATGTAGTAGCGGGTGATCCGTGCCCACTCGGGCTCCTCGGACGCCCTGCTTGAAATCAATCCAAGCCACCCGCTAAAAATTAATTAAAACTCATATTTAATGAACCTAAAAAGAACAAAAATTAATACTTATTTCTGTTGTAACTTAGCGGCCTTAAGTAAATTGCGCATCAGCATGGTTACGGTTAAAGGGCCGACTCCGCCGGGAACCGGAGTAATGATTGAAGCGCGTTTTTCTGCCTCTTCAAATTCTACATCGCCGACAATCTTACCTTCTACACGGTTTATCCCTACATCAATCACTACCGCGCCCTCTCTTACCCATTCGCCCTTAATTAAACCGGCTTTGCCCACAGCGACAATTAAAAATTCTGCTTTTTTAACATGCTCCTCTAATTTACCGGCTTTGGAAGTTCCGATATGACAAACACTAACCGTAGCGAATTTATCCAATAGCAAAAGAGCTATGGGTTTACCCACAATCTCGCTGTGTCCGACCATTACCACTTCTTTGCCGTATAGGTCCATACCGGTTTCATTCAGTAATTCCATCACTGCTGCAGGAGTACAGGGTAATAAATCTGCTTTGCCGAAAACTATCTTACCGATATTAGCCGGGTGTATCCCCTCCACGTCCTTCTCTGGCGAAATAAACTGGCTGATTTTTTTATAATCTATGTGTGCAGGAAGCGGCATCTGAATAATAATGCCGTTTATGGATTCATCTACGTTTAACTGATTTATAAATCCTACGAGCTTGTCTTCAATGGTATCCTGGGCTAATTTATGAAATTGATATTCTATTCCCAGGGCATCCGCGGTTTTTTTCTGGGATTTTGCATACGCCTCTGCCCCGGCATCCCCCCCCACCTGGATGCTGGCTAATACCGGTTTTTTCCCTAACGCAGAAATCTCCTGTTTTATCCCTTCTTTTATTTTTTGGGCAATCGGTTTACCCTCTAATAGTTTTGCCAACTTTCTCCTCCGTTTCTAGGCGCGTTTTTTTGATTATTTTCTCGCTGCACTTTATTTCTTTTTCCAGGTTACGGATTAATTTATTATCTTCTTTGCCTTTCATATATTTTAAATTTATTTCCACATTAAACTTAGCAGAGGCAAATCCTGACTCCAGCAGAACCGCAGCTACTGCCACATCGCTGATTAAATTGACATTGCCTTTCTTAATTAAAGGCGGACATAACCTGATTGCCTCCAGACACAGGCGGCAGACCATTAAAGGCACATTCAGTGCTTCTTTTAAATCCTTACTCTTATATGCAGTAACATCTAAATCTACCAATTTTAAAAATTCCTGTCTTAATTCTTCAGACTTTCCTAAAACTGCCTCGATTTCGCTTTCGTATTTAGCGTATTTAGGCTTTCCTAATGTAAAATTAGCCACCATACTGATTAAAGATGCGCCCAATGAAGCAGCTAAAGCCGCTGCCGAACCTCCGCCCGGAGCAGGCAGGCGTGCTGATAGATCATCCAAGTATTGCTTGATAGAATCTTCCGCGTACATATCTAACTATCAGCTATCAGCCTTCAGCTGAAAGCTAAAGACTGAAAGCTCACTTAAAAAAGACCTGTAATATTTCCTGCTTCGTCAATATCTATCTTCTCGCCTGCAGGATGACTTGGCAGCCCCGGCATAGTCTGCATAGTTCCGCAAAGCGGATATAAAAATCCAGCACCGATTGAAGGCCGAATATCCCTTATCGGTAAAACAAAATCGCGCGGCCTGCCTTTTAACGTGGGGTCATGCGATAAAGAAAGATGCGTCTTGGCCATGCATATAGGCAGGTTATCCCATTTGCGCTCGGTGAATAATTTAATCTTACCCTCTGCTAACTCCGAATATTCAACATCTTTGGCGCCGTAAATCTTTGTGGCGATGCTTCTAATTTTTTCTTTTATCGGCAGGTTCAACGGATAGAGGAAATTGAATTTCTTAGGTAACTCGGCCGCTTTAATCACTGCCCTGCCTAAATCTACTCCGCCCTCTGCGCCCTTAAGCCAGACCTCGCTTGTTTCGCATCCGTCAGCGCCGAATTCCAACGCTTTCTTTTTTACGAATTCTACTTCTTTGTCCGTGTCGGCTCTGAATCTGTTAATTGCCACTACCGCCGGAACACCAAATGATTTAACATTTTCTATGTGCTTTTCTAAATTACAAATCCCTTCCTCTAAAGCGGGAATGTTTTCTTTTATCAGACCCTCATCCAGAGGCTTTCCGGCGACAATATTAAATTTTCCGCTGTGCGCCTTTAGCGCCCTGATAGAGCAGACAATTACCGCTACATCCGGCACAAGCCCGCTTGCGCGGCATTTTATATTAAAGAATTTTTCCGCGCCGCAATCAGCTCCAAATCCGGCTTCGGTAACCACAAATTCCGATATCGGCAATGCGATCATATCCGCTAAAATTGTGCTGTTTCCATGGGCAATATTAGCAAAAGGCCCGGCGTGCACAAAACAAGGAGTATTATCCAAGGTTTGAATCAGGTTGGGTTTTATAGCATCTTTTAAAAGAGCAGCCATGCTACCGGAGACCTTTATGTCTTTCGGAGTTATTGAATTACCTTCCGTAGAATCAGCTAAAATAATTTTATCGAGGCGACTCCTTAAATCCTTTAATCCGCGGCTTAATGCCAGAATAGCCATAACTTCAGAGGCAACCGTAATATCAAAACCCGTATCCCGGGGGATTCCGTTCAGTTTACCACCCAGGCCGATCTTTATGTTTCTTAAAAATCTGTCGCTTACATCCACTACCCGTCGCCAGTATATTCTTTCCGGGTCGATTTTAAGCTTATTTCCTTTTAGAAATGAGTTATCTAGATATGCCGCGGCTAAATTATGTGCTAAACCCACGGCATGCACATCTCCGGTAAAATGGAGATTAAAATCCTCCATCGGCAAAATTTGGGCATAACCTCCGCCGGCAGCGCCTCCTTTTATGCCGAAAACCGGACCGAGCGAAGGCTGCCTGATACAGGTAGTAGTAAGCTTGCCTAATTTATTTAAAGCCATAGAAAGACCGATGGTAGTCACGGTCTTTCCTTCGCCCAAAGGCGTAGGAGTGATTGCAGTAACTAAAACGTATTTCCCTTTAGGCTTATTTTCTATTTCTTTCAAAATATCTAACTCAACCTTGGCGATATAATTACCATAAGGGATAAGGAATTTACGATCAATATTTAACTTGCGGGCTATCTCTAGGATGGGTTCTTTTTTTGCCGACTGCGCTATTTCGATATCAGAAAGCATAACTTTCCTCCACCTGGAATGCGCCTTTGATTAACTTCGGTTTTTCTTTATCCTGGTAAAATTCTAGCGCAACAACATCAAACCTTGCTTTTTTCTCCAATAGATTATTCTCTTTGAGGAAAGACAGGGCTACGCGCAAAATTTTTCTCTGCTTAACCCTGGCCAAAGCTTCCTGCGGTAAACCGAATCTGATTGATTTTTTGGATTTTACTTCTACGAAGCAGATTGTGTCTCTATCAAGAGCAATAACGTCTATTTCGCCTAATTTGTTGCGGTAATTTCTGAATAATATTTTGTAACCGGATTCCTTTAGAACTCCGACTGCCCTTTCCTCTGCTGCTTTTCCTAAATTTAAACTCTCTTTAGACAAGGCAAAAAGTTTTTCTATGGATTCCGGAAGGGCCAAACCTTCTTAAAGCGAATTTATGCATCCTTGTAGGGTAACCCTTATGCCTACGGAAGCCGTATTCGGGATACAATTTATCGTATAAAACCATAATCCTGTCCCGCACTACTTTAGCCAAGATAGAAGCGCAAGCAATACTTTTGGATTTTGCGTCCCCTCCGGGAATATTAGTATAAGGAAACGCTATGTTTAATTTTACGTTGCCGTCTACGATGATATGAGGATTTTGTTTAGCAGGATTTCCTATTTTATCCAGCAGCGTAAAGAGCGCCTGCTCCATTGCCATGCGCGTAGCCGCCAAAATATTAAAAAAATCAATCATTCCTTCTTCTACTATACCGATACCGTATAAGGAATATTCGGATATTTCTTTAAAAGCCTGTTCACGGTAAACTTGAGTTAATTTTTTAGAATCGTCTATACGATTTTTAAAACGCTCACCCGCCTTAAGCGCAACTGCCGCCGCCACTACCGGCCCTGCTAAGGGGCCCCTGCCGGCCTCGTCTATTCCGATGATTAATCCGTAACCTGCTCTTTTAAGCTTTTTTTCGTAGTAAAAATCCGGTTTATTATTTTTAATCTTTGCTTTCAATTTTAGTAGCTTGCTTTCCTACTTTCTTTCTTAAATAATAAAGCTTTGCCCTTTTTACTTTTCCGCTACGAATTACTTCGATGCGTTCGATTCCGGGCGAATATAAAGGGAAAACGCGCTCAATACCCTCTCCGTAAGAAACTTTTCTTACCGTAAAATTCTCCCTTATTCCTGAGCCGCGCTTAGCAATAACCACTCCCTCAAAAGGATGCAGCCTGGTCTTATCCGGTCCCTCCATAATTTTAACCATAATCCTGACCGTATCACCTACGTTAAACTTGGGTATTTCTTTTTTGGTATATTCCTGCTCTACGAGTTTGATTTTGTTCATTTTTATTTCTCCCTTCTAAATGCCCAAGAGATCGCAACGCCTCTGTTTAGTCCTCTGGATAGCCTTCGTTTTTCTCCATTTTTCGATTTTTTTGTGATTTCCTGATAATAATATTGCCGGGACTTTCATGCCATTATAATCGGCAGGCCTGGTATAGTGAGGATATTCTAATAGATTACTCTCAAATGACTCAAAATTCAAGGAATTTTTATCGCCAAGCACTCCGGGTAGAAGCCTGACTATGGAATCCACTAAAACCATTGCCGGCAGCTCCCCGCCAGTCAAAACATAATCCCCGATAGAAATCTCCATATTCGCCAATTTCTGCCTAACTCTTTCATCTACTCCTTCATAATGCCCGCAGATAAGAATCAAATGTTTTGTTTTTGCCAGTTTCCGGGCAAGTCTATGGGTTAATTTTTTTCCCTGCGGGCACAACAATATTACTTGCGAATTTTTGACTTTACGGCTTTGTGACTTTATGTGCTTTACCGCCCTGAATATAGGCTCCGGACGCATCACCATGCCCGAACCCCCGCCAAAAGGGCGATCATCAACTTTTCTATGCTTGTCCAAAGAATAATCCCTTAAATTATGGACGTATATTTTTACCTCGCCTTTAGCCTGAGCACGCTTAATTATCGACTCATTCAATACGGGGTCGAACATTTTGGGAAATATAGTAATAATATCTATACGCATGGTTGACTGTTATATTGACTCAAAAATTTCTTTTTAAATTCTTTAAATCTATCCTGTTTTATCGCTTCCCTGACCCGCTGCATTAATTCTAAATAGAAATAAATATTATGAAAAGAAACCAGCCTCAAGCCCAAGATTTCATCGGTATTGAATAAATGGCGTAAATACGCCCGGCTGAAATTGCGGCAGGTATAACACTTGCAAGCCGGATCAAGCGCGCCATAATCCTGGATGTAGGGTGCGTTTCTTATGATTAATTTTCCGGTGCTGGTAAAGGCCGTGCCGTTTCTTCCGTAACGCGTAGGAACCACGCAATCAAACATATCAACTCCGAAATCTATTGCTTCTAAAATATCCTCGGGTGTACCTACGCCCATCAGGTAACGGGGGGCCTGTTGAGGCAAAACTTCACTCATACATGCGGTAATATTATATCTTAAATTTTTCGGTTCGCCAACTGAAACTCCCCCCACTGCATAACCGTCGAATCCGATCTCAACGAGGCGCCCGACGCACTCTTTACGTAAATCTTCGTAAGTTGCACCCTGCACAATACCGAAAAGCAAAGAACAATTATCATTACTGACGCCTGAAAACTCCTGCCTGCCGGCAGGCATTGGACGGATGAAAGCTGTTTTTGAACGACCCGCCCAGTCTATAGTACGTTCCATTGCAACCCGGGCGTAATCCTTTGCGCAAGGGTAATGTACGCATTCATCCAAAGGCATCAAAATATCAGAACCTAAACCCTTTTGAGTCCCGATTACGTCTTCCGGAGTAAAAAAATGCTTTAGCCCGTCAAAATGTGACTGAAAACTTACTCCTTCATCGCTTACTTTGCGTAATAGTGCCAGGCTAAATATCTGATACCCTCCGCTATCGGTAAGAATAGGCTTGGGCCAGGACATAAAGTCATGCAGGCCTCCTGCTTTTTTAATCACTTCTAAGCCCGGGCGTAAGAAAAGATGGTAGGCATTTGCTAAAACAACCTCTGCCCGGCATTCTTCTAATTCCGCCGGTGAAATCGCTTTTACTGTGGCTTGAGTCCCCACGGGCATAAAACAGGGTGTATTGATTTCGCCGCGCGCAGTAGTTAATCTGCCTAACCTAGCTTTACTATTATTATCTTTATGAATTAACTTAAACATAGGTTCAATTTTTAAAGTTACAAGACACACGACAGAAGGTCACAAGTAATAACGGTAGCACTTCTGACGTTGTGACTTTGTGTCCTTGTGACTTTAATTTAAAGAATCAACATGGCGTCGCCGTAACTATAAAACCTGTATTTCCTGTCAATTGCTTCCTGGTAAGCCTTTTTAACTAACTCTGTGCCGGCAAAAGCCGAAACTAACATAAAAAGTGTAGTGCGCGGAAGATGAAAATTAGTAATCAAGCAATCCACTGCACTGAATTTATATCCTGGATAGATAAATAAATCTGTAAATCCTTCTTTTTTATTCGAAAGAAAATTTGCTTCCAGGCTACGGCAGCTGGTTGTGCCTACGGCAATAATTCGTTTTTGATTTTTGCGCGTCTGTTCTATTAATTGAAGCGCCTGATCGCTGATTTGGTAATATTCCTTTTCCATGGTGTGGCTGGCAACATCTTCGCATCTTACCGGTTTAAAAGTAGCGTAGCTGACATGTAAAGTAATATAAGCAGAGTTTACATTCAAAGATCTGATTTTTTCCAATAAATCCCGGGTAAAGTGCAAACCTGCTGTCGGCGAAGCAACCGAACCTTGTTTCCTGGCATAAACCGTCTGATAATCGCTAAAGTCGGATTCCTCGGGTTTTCTTTTTATATAAGGAGGAAGCGGCATCAAGCCGTGCGCGTATATCTGCTGGAGGCTTTCGGCATGAAAAGTTACCTCTTTCTTTCCAGTTATCTTGCAACTTAAACCGGTACCGTTAAAAATAATCTTTTCATTAAGCTTCAGGCGGCCGGGCTTAATCAGGGCGCTAAATTTTAAACCTTCTTTATTCTCAAGCAGTAGAAGCTCAACCTTACCTCCAGTTTGCCTTGAACCGATCAAACGCGCCGGTAATACTTTCGTATCATTTAATACTAAAAGGTCATCTTTTTTAAAATACTCTGTTACATCTTTAAAATAACGGTGCTCGATTTTACCGCTCTTTCGCTTAAGCACCAGAAGCCTGGCCATCTCCCGTTCTCTTAGGGGATATTGGGCGATTAACTCTTTAGGTAAGAAATAGTCGAAGTCAGATAATTTCATATTAATTAAGGTTTAATTTTATCGATTGCCGCCAGCCGCGAACCAGGATAGTAATAACTAAGAATTCTCTGGTAGGTATAACCCTGCTTTGCCATAAAATAAGCGCCCCACTGACACATTCCCACTCCGTGGCCCCAACCTTTACCTTCAAAAAATACTCTTGTGTTTGTAAGGCTTAAATCAAAGGTCGAACTCTTTATAATATCGGGCCCGATAATATCGCGAAATTCTTTTACCGTTATTTCGAAACTTTGATTGGAAGTAGTTATTTTTAATTTATTTATCCTTGATGATTTATCCCGTTCTAAAATACTAATGTCTCTCAAGTCGCCCAGCCTCTCACCAAATCGATTAAACTTGTTTATAATTTCCTGTTTAGTCAATACCGTATTCCATCGATAATGCGGCGATTCCTGACAGAATCCGCAATAGACACCCTTTAAAG
>Ga0180301_10000215_pt1 | contig 44044 bp, 33 predicted proteins | sample GuaBasSediGuay16_FD_121797 | JGI IMG/M metagenome (GOLD analysis project Ga0180301, IMG submission 121797) | Subseafloor sediment microbial communities from Guaymas Basin, Gulf of California, Mexico - Guay16, Core 4569-2, 12-15 cm | ecosystem: Environmental > Aquatic > Marine > Hydrothermal... | reverse complement strand
TTGTAAACGATGCTTTTGGTGCGGCTCACCGGGCTCACGCATCAACCGAGGGGGTGGCGCGTTACCTTACCGGTGTAGCAGGATTTCTTTTGGAGAAGGAGATAGCCTTTTTTGAGCCTTTATTAAAAAAACCCGAACAACCCTTCGTGGCAATCATTGGAGGGGCAAAAATCTCTACAAAAATCGGGGTTTTACAGAACCTTATGTCTCTATGTTCTACGCTCATAATAGGAGGCGGGATGGCCTATACATTTTTAAAAGCAAGAGGCCATTCAATCGGAAGATCGATGGTAGAAGAGGAGTTTATTCCTACTGCAAAAAAACTTCTAGATCAGGCCGGTTATTCTGATAGTGCCGAAATTATTCTCCCGACCGATCATATCGTGGCGTCGGAGTTTTCCGAAAAAGCCGAGGCAGAGTATGTGGATGGCATCGATATTCCCGATGATAAAGTCGCCATGGATATAGGACCAAAAACAATAGAGAATGTCAGGGATAAAATAATCAATGCCAGATCTCTTGTGTGGAACGGACCAATGGGGGTCTTCGAGTTCGATTCTTTCTCAAAAGGGACTCTAGAGATAGCCAGGCTTGTTGCTGGGTGTAAGGGGAGAACAGTTGTCGGTGGAGGAGACAGCGTGGCTGCTGTAAATAAGTTTAAACTGACAGATAAAATAGATCATGTTTCTACCGGAGGAGGAGCTTCTCTCGAGTTTCTGGAAGGAAAGATTTTACCTGGAATCGCGATCCTTCAGCAAAGGGGAAAAGATGCGTAGAATATTTATTGCGGGAAATTGGAAAATGAATAAAACCACAGGAGAATCCAGGGAACTCGCCGAAGCCTTGGTAAATGCTTTGTCCGATTGTGAGCATAAAATTATGATAGCCCCACCGTTTACATCATTACAGACAGTACATCAGGTGGTAAAAGGAACCAATATTTTACTTGGAGCTCAAAACATGGCAGAGGCTTCCGGGGGAGCGCATACAGGAGAGATATCGGCTTCCTTGTTAAAAGATGTTGGTGTATCTGTTGTCATAATTGGTCATTCCGAAAGAAGATTGATATATGGAGAAAGCGACGAGCTGATTAATAAAAAAGTACACCGAGGTATTCAGAGTGGGCTGGAAGTAATTCTTTGTGTAGGAGAAACTCTTGAGCAGAGAAACCGTGGAGAGGCGGTAGCTGTTGTTAAAGCTCAAATAGAAAGAGGGTTTGAAGGTATTCCGGAAGAGAGCCTTGATAAAATAACAGTTGCATACGAACCGGTCTGGGCAATAGGTACGGGAAAAAACGCTACACCCGAAGATGCAGATGAAATACATTTTACTATACGGGAGAGCCTGAAAAAGATATATTCCCGGCAAGCAGGAGAAAACATGGTTATTCAATACGGCGGATCAGTTAAACCGGCGAATATAAAGGCTCTTATGGCAATGGAGAACATAGACGGCGTACTCGTAGGAGGTGCATCTCTTGCCGCAGAGACATTTGTTCCTATTGCCAGGTACAATCAATAAAAAAGAGATTCGGAGTTAAAGAGATGGGAATAATCGGAATATTACTCTTAATACTGTTTTTAATTGCCTCATTACTTTTGATTACAGTGGTACTTATTCAGGATGAGCAGGGCGAAGGTTTGGGAGGACTTTTTGGAGGTGGCGGTTCGGCCACACTAGGACCCCGTTCGGGTAATATTTTAACACGCATCACGGCAATTCTGGGTACGATTTTTTTCTTTTGCGCCTTTGGTCTTGCATGGCTAAACAAGACTCCGGAAGCCGGTAATGTAATAAAGGCTGCAAGACAAGAATCTACCCAGGAAGGAAGAGTGATAGAGTGGTGGAAGACCGAGGAGGCAGAAGAAGAAAATATTCAAAAATGAAAGAGCGCAGGCGAAGCCTGTCTGCTATCGGCAGACAGGAAACTTAATTTTACTACGAAAGAAAGCCACTGTGTATGGCGGTGCTCCAGAAGTCTTCTGGCTGTGGGACACACTGAAGGCTATAACCGCTGGCTTTCTTTCGGAGCAAACAACCACCTATGTAATTTCCGCAAAGCGGAAATTACAAGCCCTTGCATGGCTTGCAAAGCCTTAGGCTTTGCCGGTGGTTGTTTACTGGCGGTAATCCGGGGAAGAATAATGAAAGTAGCTGTTGTGTTTTTTGCGGATAAAAACCGTGAAAAACTGCTTAATATTTCTAAGGCTCTTGCAAGAGGTGTTGAAGCCCAGGGACATCATGTTGATTTAATAGACGGTTTTAAAGATGTCAACTCAAAACTGACTATTTACGAATATATTGCAGTAGGAACAGCAGCTGTTTCTCCTTTTGGCGGAAAAATACCGGAAAGAATCTCAAAGTTTCTTTCTTCAGCCGGTATTGTTGCCGGAAAGAGGTCCTTTGCTTATGTCTTAAAGGAAGGGTTAAGAGCCGGCAAGACTCTTGTCAAATTGATGAATACCATGGAACATGAAGGTATGTTTCTTAAATATTCCGAAGTACTGTGTTCTCCCGAAGAAGCAGAAGAAGTGGGAAAAAGGCTTCATATAAAGTAATTTTTTCCACAAAAGAGGGAGTGATACCGCGTTGATTGATTATTATGAGGTACTAGGTGTAGAACCCTGTTGCAGCACTCAAGAATTAAAAAAAAGTTTTAGAAAGAAGGCCAAAGAACTTCATCCCGATCTCGGGAACAACAATAGCTCTTCTGACGACGCTGCAATGAAGCTTCTGATAAAGGCTTATACCGTTTTGAGTAATCCCGAAAAACGACGGGAATATGATCGGGAAATTTCCTTTTTGAGAAACAAAAAGGAGTTCAACTATCAAAGCTTTTTAAAAGAGAGAACACATGACCCTTTAAGTCAGTCGAAACTCGTTTTTTACGATTTGCTTCACGATTATGAAGATGAGGCAATCCATATTTACGAGCAGATGACCTCGGTGGATAAATGGTTTTTAGAAACACATATGGAAAGAGAAGATTTCATGGACTGCGCATTTCTACTGGCAGAAGAGTATGAGAGACGTAATAAATATATCGAAGCTTATAATTTGTTGACCAAAATAGTCGAGTATGAAACACAAAGACCTTATTTTCGTCATTTTATGGATGAGGTAATTAGTAAACTTAAATCAATAGCCTGTTTTAAGATGGCAGAAACGCTTGAGCCCGAAATACAGATATGGTATTTACACGATTTAATTAAATACAATTTTTCCCGGAAACTTAATGCATTTCTTTATAAAAAAATTGCCGAATTGCACCTTGATATGGGAAACAAAGAAAAGGCGCGTTATTATATAAAAAAGAGCTTAGAACTGGATTACACAGATATGAAGAGTTTACGCAAAAAAACATCCTTTTTTGTAATTTAAAAAATTTTATTAAAAAAGTAACGAGTTATGCCGGTTGTTGTTTACCTTAAATGGGAGGAAGGATTTAAAGATAATGGATTTTAAGAAGATTTTTTCAGTAATAACACCAATAATATTTATATTCTTAACTGCATGTCCGGGTTTTCCCCAACTAATGGATAAATATCTTGCCGCAGCAACTGTCAATCTTACCAATCAAGAGATAATTACGGTTAAACAGCTCGAAGAGAGAATAGCACAATTGGAGGCGTACGGTATCAAGGTTGATAATAAGAAAATGGTACTGGAAGATATGATTGCAGAAATTTTGCTCAAGCAGGCTGCAGTACGTGAAGGCATAAGTGTGAGCGAATCGGATGTAATTACCGCTATTAGAAGTCAGATAGGTACTACGGGATTAAACTTAAGCGATTATCAGCTTAGGACATTGGTTCAACAACAGACAGGTGTTTCCTGGAACGATTACCTTAAGAGGGCCAGAGATCAGCTTATGATACAGAAATATGTGAGGATAAAAAAGGCGGATATTTTCGAAAAGGTAGAGAAACCGTCAGAAAAAGAGATAAGGGATATTTATAACGAAAACTCCCATCTCTTTATTAACCCGGAGATGGTTCGATTCAGTCAGATATACAGAGATACTAGAAATCTAACCCCTGAGGAGAAGAGAAAGGCTCGTAATCTTATGTACGAAATACACAAACAACTTGAAAATGGAGAATCCACTTTCGAAAAACTGGTAGAAAAATATTCGGACGATAAGGAAAGCAGGTATCGCGGTGGCGATGTGGGATATCTGGCAATAAATGACAGAAATGCCAAATCAATGCTTGGAGAAGAGTTCTTTGATGCTGCTTTTTCTACAGAAGCAGGAGAGATAACAGAAGTAATTGAATCAAATATAGGTTATCACATTCTTCGTATTACAGAACATAGACCCAGAAGATTTTTAAATTTGGATGATCCAGTATCACCAGCCAGTAAGGAGACAGTACGTGAAAGAATAATTGCCTTAAAAACTGCGGAACAGCAGGAGAAGTTATTCGAAAGGGCTGTGAATGAACTCGTTGAAGATTTAAAGAAAAAAGAGGCCATTGTAAAGATTTTCGAAGAGAATCTTAAATAGTCCTGTTTCGGGAAATGAAATGGGATCAAGACATAAAGGGAGGATAATTGCCTTTCAAGCTATCTATAGCTGGTCAATGAACAAAAATCCGTTAACTGAAATAATACGTTTCGATTGGCTAAAAGGTGCATACAGAAAGGTAGATGAAGAAACTCTTTACTTTGCAAGACTTCTTGTTACAGGAACACTGGAGAATTTAATAGAAATCGATTCCCTCGTAAAAAAACAGCTCGAAAACTGGGATTTTTCCCGTCTTTCAAGAGTTGACCTGGCTATTCTTCGGATGAGTGTTTTTTCTCTGTTGTATCAGAAAGAAATTCCACCCTCTGTTACTATCGATGAAGCAATAAACATTGCCAGGGAGTTCGGAGGCGACGATTCCTATAGATTTGTAAACGGAGTGCTGGATGGAATAAAAAAGGTTGTTCAGACGGAGTTTCAATGAAAAGAAGAACGATACTAATTCTCTCCTCCATCGGAGGGGTTTTAATCATTGCCGTTATAACCCTGTATTTTATCTTTTATCTCCAGTCAAAAAGAGCAGAGAGCATTACCGGTTTACTTCAAAGAGCCGATGAGGAAATTTCACGTGGATACTTTTTTCATGCCGAACAGACAATAAGGGAAGCAGGCAAAAAGGCTAATAGTTCCAATACTTGGCTGATGGTTTTCAAGAGGGTAGTCCCTTTGTGTGAAAGCGTAAAAGATTATTCCCTGCTATACGATCTGTCTTCAAAGGCTGTTAAAGATCTACCTGGAAATGAAGAAATCAGGGCTTTTTCGGTGTTATCCTCACTTCGTACCGGGAGGTACGAAAAAGCATATTCCGAGGCTAAAAAATACCTTAACTCTGAAACTTATACGAATCTAAAAGCCGAGGCTTTGCTTCGGATGGGTGTTGAACCAGACCCTGGCGAAAGCGAGGCCGGCGATATTTACACAGCAATAAGAGAAACACTTTCATCCCGTAATCCTGAAGTTTTTGAGGAAGCAGCCGGAAAGCTTAAAGATCCCCGTCTGTATCTGGATGCTTCACTTTTATGGATATTGTCAGGAAATCCTCAAAGGGCATATACGGTTTTTTTCGGGAATATACCCGCTGGATCTTACACCGAAGCCGGGTTTTTTATCTCTTACGATGCCGAAGAGTACGATAGAGCTCTAAATCTTCTCGAAACTCTGGAAAGGAACAAAGCTCTTTCATCTGAAGAGCTACTGCTTCTTCGAGCAGATATTCATATGCTTGAGAAGGATTATCCGAAAGCAGAAAACTTATATAAAAATGTTATCCAGGCTTCACCTGACTATTCGTGGATTCCGTATTTAAACCTTGCCTGGATTGCAGAGAAGAGGGGTGACCATACAAATGAAATTGAAAATCTCATGCTATCTTATGAAAAATTTCCCGACAAGAAAGAAGTGGTTCTTACCCTTTCATGGTATCTTGCCCAGCAGAACAGAGAAGAAAATGCCGAAGAGAAGCTACAGAATTTCTTAAAGAAATACCCGGATGATGTAGATGCGAAAATTCTCAGATTAATAATCAGAGAAGGACTCTACAATGAGAAAAGGTATTTAGGCTCATTATGGGAGCTTTTCAATCTACATCCTGATAATATCCTTCTTGCCCAGTATTTTTCGTGGTATTTAATCGGCCTGGGTGACCTGGAAGGATTAAAGATCGTACTAAAAAATTTCAGCAATGCCGTAGGTGATATGGAGTGGGTTCAGTTTTTCTATGGACTGATCTATACTCTTAAAGGAGAATACCACCGGGCAGAAAAGTGTTTTAAGATTTCTCTGGAACAGAACTTCAGATGGGAGACTTCCTATAATCTTGGAGTTCTTTATCTTTTCGCAGGGGATGTAGACACCGCACTTGAATATTTTCAGCGTGCTGACGATTATCTGGCCGGAAACATACATGAATCAAATATAATGAAGAAAAGATCCATAGTCTTGACAAAAATAGGAAAAATTATGTACGCAAAGGGTAACTCTACAGCAGCAAAGAGGCATATTTCGTATGCATTGGATATGGACCGGGAGAATCTGGAAGCACTGTTTTTATTAAAGCAGCTTGAAGGAGACAATAAAAAATGATATCTTTGTTCTACGGTTTCTTTCAAGGAGTAACAAGTACTCCAAAGATTGTGCTCAATCATTAAGAAATACAATATTTATGGCGACCCATAGGTTCAAGCTGAACGGCATAATTTTAAGGAGAAGATATGGCAAAGGTCAATGATATCTCTAATTGCCTGATAGGTGAGGGATCGGTCTTTGAAGGGAAGTTCTATGTAGAAGGGTCTATCAGAATAGAAGGAAAGTTTCAGGGAGATATTCGAACAAACGATCAACTTATTGTAGGTCCGACGGGGAAAGTTAAAACAGATATTGTGGCTAAAAAAGTCACCATCGCCGGGACGCTAATAGGAAATATTACTGCTTCCGAAGAAGTAAACCTGATAGAGAGCGGTAAGGTATTGGGTAATATCACAACACCAAAACTAATCGTAGAACCCGGAGTAATAACACAGGGAAAGGTTACAATTACATCCAACAGCTCCAAATCTGTCGAAGAATTGATTAAAGAGTCTTACGGAGAAGATGCAGAATCTGTTTTTGCCTCTCTAGATAACGCCCCTTCGTCCAGGAGTGCACAAAATAAAAAGACGAGAACAGAAGAATAATTGCAGAAATGATCAAACTCAAAAACTCTTACGAAATTGCCAGAATAAGGGATGCATCAGAAATTTTAGTAGAAACCTTAAAAGAACTTATAAAAATCACAGCTCCCGGGCAAACAACTAAAGAACTGGAAAAAACCGCAAAGAATATCTTAGAAAAGAGGGGTGCTAAACCTTCCTTCCTTAATTATATGGGATTCCCCTCTGCACTTTGTACTTCGATCAACCAGGAAGTTATTCACGGAATTCCTAACAACCGGAAATTGAAAGAAGGAGACATTATAAGTATTGATCTTGGGGTCGAATTGTCAGGCTATTTCAGTGACTGTACCGTTACCTTACCTATTGGCAAAGTTTCAGAAGAAGCGCGAAGGCTTCTGAAAGTAACAGAGGAGTGCTTGTATAGAGGAATATCCGTAGCTTATCTCGGAAACAGAATACATGACATTTCCCGTGCAATTTACCAGCATGCAAAAAAGCATGGATACGGTATAGTACGTCAATTCTGTGGGCACGGAGTAGGGTTCTCTCAGCACGAGGATCCCCAAATTCCAAATTATATCGGTTCGGGTCCCAATCCGCGAATTAAGAAAGGGATGGTTCTTGCCATAGAACCGATGATAAATTTAGGTACCGACGATGTAAAGATTCTTGATGATGGATGGACAGTCGAAACTTCAGACGGTAAGTTGTCCGCTCATTTCGAACATACAATTGCAATCTTTGAAGACTATACAGAAATCTTAACTAAATTTGACTCCATGGAGAGTATTTTCACCGGATGCGAGAAAAATGAAAATAAAGCATCTGTTAAAAAGTAAACACCTGATCGGTATTTCCCTGCTATTGTTTTTCCTCTCCTGCAGAACACCACAGCCATCGATTAGAAAGACCCTGGCCGATCTTGGAGAAATTCAAAACACCTTTCGCTATGTAGCAGAAAAGGTTCTTCCTGTTGTGGTAGAAATTGAGGTTGTAGAGATTAGAAGACAGATCATTCCCAATACAGAAAACAATGAAGACTCTCCTTTCTTTCCGTGGAACTTTGGCCCTTCCGATCCGGAAGAAATACCGGAAGATAGAGAGTTTCGTAATCCCGGGCTGGGTTCAGGTGTGATTGTAAAAAAAGCTGGAAACAAGAACTATGTTTTAACAAATAATCATGTTATAGGCGAAGCCGACGAAATTATAATTACCCTTCATGATGGGCGCAAGTATACTGCTTCTCTGGTAGGAAGGGATTACAGACAGGATATTGCACTCATTGTATTTGAAGCAGAGGATGACAAAATACCTGTCGCTGTTTTAGGCGATTCCGATAAGGTCCACATTGGTGATTGGGTCCTTGCCGTGGGAAACCCCTATGGGCTTGATTTTACGGTAACTGCAGGTATTGTGAGCGCCAAGGATAGAAAGGGTCCAACCGAGATCAGCAACTACATACAGACAGATGCAGCCATCAATCAGGGTAATTCAGGAGGTGCATTGGTAAATCTTAAAGGAGAGCTCATAGGTATCAATACATGGATTCAAACTCCTACAGGCGGAAATATCGGGCTTGGTTTTTCCATACCGGTTAATAATGTAAAGAGAATAATTGAGGATTTCATCGAGTACGGAGAAGCACGTTATGGTTGGCTTGGGGTTAGTATTGCAGTACCCTCATCTTCTCTTGCAGAAGAATTCGATCTGATCGGAAAAAAAGGAGCCTTCGTATATCACATTTTTCTGGATTCGCCTGCAGAGGTTGGGGGAATTTTACCTGGAGATTTCATTGTCAGTGTGGGTGATAAAGCGATAGGTAGTCCCGATGAACTGATAAGAATCGTAGGGTATTTAGAACCCGGGAAAGAAACCGAGTTCAGATTGTTAAGATCGGGTAAAGCGATTACTGTAAAAGCAACTATTGCCTCTCGTGAGAACCGGGAAAGCATAAGAGAAATGAATGAAAAATTATGGCCGGGTATTACCGTTCTTGCTCTTACAAAGGATGTAAAAGAGAGAATCAGACTTCCGGCTCAACAATCGGGTGTGCTAATTCATGAAGTAGTGGATAAAACAAAAGCGGATAAAGCAGGAATTCTCCCCGGAGATGTTATAATAAAAATAAATGAGAATGAGATAAAAAATATTATGGATTTTTATAAAGTTATTAACAATAAAAAAATAAGAGAGTTTTCCTTCGTATGTTACAGAGAAGGTGAGCGGTTTACAGCAAACATTTTAAAGTAGAATATTTTAAGTATGAAAAAGATATTTGTTTCAGGCAATGAAGTAAGAGATAATGCCATAAAGCTGGCCTACAGGATATACAGAGATGACTTTATCCCAAATATCATATACGTTTCATTAAGGGGTGGAGCATACCTTGGGAATGTAATAAGCGAATATTTTAAGCTCATAAGGAAGAAAAAGGGCAGGAGACCCCTGTTTTACGCAGCAGTGGTGGCTCGTTCCTATACCAGCATCAATCAACAGGGAGCAATAATGATCGATGGCTGGACATACAACCCCGAACACCTTAGAACGGGAGATCGAGTACTTCTAATAGACGATATTTTTGACTCCGGAAGAACGATAAACAAACTAATCGAGCTTATAATGTCAAAGGGGATACCAAGAGAGGATATTAAAGTGGCGGTACATGATTACAAAATTTTTAAATATCTCGATTATAATGTACCGGTACATCCTGATTATTACTGCAAGAAACATATAATAGAGAGTCCCGAAGAGAATATCTGGATTCACTATTTAAGCCATGAGCTGGAAGGGTTAACAGAGAATGAGAAACAAGAATACTACTACCATGATGATCCAGAATTGCAGACGGCATTAACTATTTTTGATAACGGATAGAGAATGAAGAATAAGAATCTTCATCTGTGCTTTTCTCTTTACTTTTTGTTGGTGGGGTCATTTGCCCTCTCAGCATCACCAAAACTCTTTGACATTTCTAATAAAGGTGGATACTTTTCTTCCGATCAAAGGGTTGTGCTATATACTAAAACCGATGAGGTATCTCTCTCATACTGGTTTGAGCAGAGTAAAACAAAAACTCCTGTTCTATACCGTATTCCTCTTATCCTTTCGGCTATCAGAGGAGAAGAGAGAGAATATACACTTCATATTGAGGCAAGAAAAACTTCCGATTCGATATCAGGACAGACTCTGGAAAGAGAATCTTTTCGATATGTGATCGATAAAAAACCTCCTTCTGACCCAACAGTTTCCCTTCCTTCGGGAGAATATTCACATTCCCTTGAGATAAGTTTTGAGGATGAATCGGAAGACTCTGTAATTTACAGTATCAACCAACCTATCGATAAAAACGGTAAGGTGTGGGATGGGAAACCACTGTCTCTACCAGTATCACCTGGAGAAACAGCTCAGTACACACTGGTTGCCTACAAAAAAGATAAGGCCGGAAACAAGAGCGCGCTCAAAAGCTGGAAATACATTCTTAAGGGTAGAAAGGATGAGGAGAAACCCGAGCTTGAAGTTTTAAGCCCTGTGCCCGGTAAGTTTGCCAACAGGCAATTTCTCTATATCTCGGATAAAGGTTTTGAATGGATAAGATACTCTTTTAACGAGAAGGATCCCGAGAGAGAGGGGATTCCCTACAGCAAACCTGTGGAAATAGCCGAGGAGGGAGACATTATCCTTAATATAGCAGGGAAGGAGGAAAACTCCTCTAAAATTGTTAAAAAGAGTGTTCATTTTTCTGTAAGCCCTTCAGAAGTAGTAAAAACAAGCCTTGGAAGCGGTGTATACACTCAGCCTGTTACGGTTGAAGTCTCCTCTACGAAAAAAGTCAAATACTGTTTTTCGGAAAGGACACCGGGTGGAAGCGATGGTTATTACCAGGAAGAGTTCGCCCTCAAACCCGTTCCGGGAAGTTTAAGATTTATTACCTTGAGAATGGTAACAGTAAACGATAAAGCAGAGTCGGGGGCTGAGTTTCGTTATTTTTTTATAATAGATGATCGCATACCCCTAGAACCCACGGTTGTATTAAGTGAATTGCCCCCGATTAATAGACCAATTTCAGTAAAAATAGAAAGTCCCGAATACTGCGAAGTATATTATACTATAGACGGAACTACTCCGGATAAAAACTCAAACAAATATCAGAATCCATTTAAACTGGAACTTCCCGAAGAAAGATCTTCCGGTTCGATAACGATCCGGGCTGTTGCATTTTCGCCCAACGGGAAAAAAAGTGCAGAAACAACAGAAATAATCACGTATGATAAAGTGCCTCCAGAGAAACCAATTGTGAAAATATCGGAGCAAACCCCACCGTTTCTCATGATAGAGACAGAACCGGGTTCAAAAATCCACTACATACTTGAATACGATGGATATCCAGCAGAAAACCCATCTCTCCAATCTCCCAGTACGGATGAACTTATCTCTCTTTCCGTCCCTTTTGGGATGGATCTTTCATTCTTCTTCCTTTTTGCCGCCGTTGATCCTGCCGGTAATATTTCTGAAGTAGTTCCAATAGAAATAATATCGGACCGCAATCCGCCCCAGCCTCCGGAGATAAGGTTCCAGGAAGGGATTGTTCTCTTAACGGGAGAGGAAGAAATATACTACTCCATTACAGAGGATGGTTCCTCACCGCCCCATCCTATAATCTATGGAAAAAAATATACAGAACCTCTCTTTCTTCCCGGAAATTACGGAAAGATTACAGAATACAGTCTCTCCGCCTTATCCAGAGATAGTTATGGAAATATGAGCACTCTCTCAGGACCTCTTACCTTTAAAGTAGACAGATCGTTACCGGAAGTTCCGTCTGTAATTGGTGTGATAAATGGCGGGCACTACAATAAAGAGGAAATCACCCTGAGGCTCGAAGAGACGAAGCAGAATGTTAAAGTTTATTACACCCATACCTCAGACGGAACTGAGCCTGAAGAGCCCGGGTTGGACTCTCCTCAAGTTACAGGTCCACTTACTTTCAAAGGAGAGCCGGATGAGGAAATTACCTATAGAATAAAGTTTCTCCCTGTAAGCGTCCCTTATTCCGATCACGGAAATATTAAAACAATTACTTTTACAATTGACCTCAAGCCACCATCGGTTCCTAAGATTTCCGGTATAAAAAACGGAGGAGTTTACAGGGAAGAAGTTTCTCTCGTGGCAATTCCTGAGGATGAGGGAGACAAAATATTTATAAGTTATTCCGAAGGGGAGAATCCGCCGCCCGACCCCTTTGGAGAAGAGTGGCTGCTTATAGATAAACCTCTTAAGTTTGACATCCCCGATGGTGAGGAGAGGAAGTTTCAAATTAAGATAGGTGTAGAAGATATAGCAGGCAATACTACACTTGATGAGACTATTTATACATTCACCATTGATAAAAAACCCCCCGAATTACCCGAGATTTCAGGAGTCATCGATGGAGGAATCTACAATAGGGTAGTTGAAATAGGAGTCTCTTCTCTTCCAGCCGGGCATAGGGCGTTTGCAGTTTACTCGGAAACCGAAAAACCACTTCCCGATCCTTTTGGTAATATGGGTTTACCCCTTACAACGCCGCTTGTATTAAGAGGCAGAAAAGGCGAAGAGATAAAATACAGTCTTAAAATCGGAGTAACAGATGCTGCAGGTAATCGTACTGTCATGGAAGATCCATACAGGTTTATAATAGACCGCATGCCACCGGGTACTCCAAAGCCCCTCGGAATTCCCATAGAATGGAAAACCGGTGATCCTATATTACTTGATTTTGCCGATTCCGAAGAAGAAAACATATATTATGAGTTAACTAGAGAAGGAGAGACACTGCGGATTCCTTCACCGGAATCTTCACCCCTGTTTGTTGAGCCTGTTCTCATATCCGGTGAAGAGAACAGGGAGATAACCTTCTATTTAAGCTCAATTGCAGTGGATAGTGCGGGAAATCAAAGCCCCGAACCACTGTTTAAAAGTTTTACTATAGATAGAAAACCTCCCGATCCTCTTTCGATTCCTTCACCGGAGATTAATGTTATTGATTCGGATGAGGTTAAGAGGGTAATTATCTCGTTAAAAAAAATAACTGGTGATAAAATCTATTACAGAACAGGACTCTCGGGGTCTCCATTCCAATCACCCGTGTTTATCGAAGATTTCTCTTTGTACACCGATCCGGTGGAGATTGCAATTCCAGAAAAAACGGAAAGTATAACCATCGAATATTTCGCGGAGGACAATGCCGGAAACCGTACCGGACTTTTTACAAAATCAAAAAAGCTGATATCGGCACCACAAACCCTTATTACAGGAGCTGAAAACAACCATCTCTATAACGAAAGAATAACTCTAAAAAGGGTATTTCCCGAGGGATTAATCCGATATGAGACGGCTCATGGTAAAGATATACCATCCCATGTAAACAGATTCTCTCCTATTTTAGAGGATTCACTTATTTTTGACGCTGCAGAAGGAGAGACGGTCCGTTATACTATAAGAGTAAGACTATTTGAAGATAAGAAAGACCTCTTTGGCAGCAGGGAGCAGACCCTCTCGTTTATAATCGATAAAACAAAACCGTTGCCACCGGAGGTTTCCGGCATAGAGGATGGAGAAACCTATCATGATGATTGTGTTTTCACACTACATTCTTCAGAAGGCGAAATCTATTACAAGGTAAAAAAAGAAGAAGACGAAAGTTTTAAACTTTCAGAAGAAGAGTTTAAACTCTACACAGGCCCGGTTACTTTATCTTCGAAACCGGGAGTTTTCTTATCCTATTTAATTTCCGCCTATACCGTTGATACAGCAGGTAACAGGAGCGTCACAACAGGTGATATTCGTATATTCATCGACAGAAAAAGGGTTTATGTTTCTAAATCGGGAAATGATGAGCAGAAAGGTACGAAAGATCAACCACTACGCACTCTCCAGAGAGCCCTTGAATATGTTTCCTCTGGCGAGAGAAACACCATCCTTTTGGATAGTGGAACTCACTATCTTGAAAATTCCTTCACATTAAAAAATGAGATTACGGTGGAAGGAGGATTCGATTACCGTAACTGGAGGCGGGAGGATGATACAGATAAGACCTTTATAAAACCAGGTAGTTACTTCCCGAAAAATAAGCCCCTCTTTACGGTAGAAGGTGGTAATCTTACATTAAGAGAGATTTCAATTTCTGCGGATAAGGCTCTTGCGCCGACCCTTCTCCTTTCAAGAAGGGGGGGAATGCAACTCGAAAGAGTTAATATAGCCCTCGAAGAAGGTTATGAAGGAGAAGCGATTAAGCAGGAAGGGGGTAAACTCTATATAGCAAACTCTCTTTTTAAGTTCGATAATCCCGGAAACTTGAAGCTTGTATCTGTTTCCGGAGGCGAACTGAGCATAGATTACTCGGTCATGGAAGGAGCAGAGAAGGGAGAAAATACCACTCTTCTCTTTCTACGGCAAGGAGGGAAGGAAGAGGAAGTAAAAGCAGATATAACAAACAGCCGCCTCTTACCCGGCAGAGGCAAGAAGACAGTTGCAATTGATGCGGAAGGTGTTAATCTGCGTCTTAATAACTCTGAGATAAACTCCGGAGAGGGAAGCGCCGGCTCCATTGCAGTATTATTAAGAAACGGGTCTATTATATGCAGTAATTCACAAATCTATTCAGAAAAAGGAGCGAGGATCGGCACTGCCGTAGATGCCGAAAGGGCAAAACTGGTATTCACTTCAAGTACAATTGTTGCTCGTGGGGATAGAGGAGCGGCAGCCATTCAGTTAAGAGAAGGTGAGGTTCATCTGGAGCGAAATACAATACGGGGTGAAAATACAGAAGAGTTTCTCTATATTTTTAGAATTGCAGACAGTAAAGGAGCGGTGTTTACCAATCATATCTTTACAGGAGAAACGAAAGATTTTATAGGTGCAGAGATAATGGATTCTTCCATAGACTGGTTTAACAATACAATGATTCATGGTACCGGAGAAAGATCGACCATAGTATTTTTGCTAAAGGGTGAGGGCATATTGAGAATTATAAATAATATTGTCTTACGAAAGGATTCTATTACACGGGGAATAGCAGTGGCTCTGCAGGGGGAAGTCCAGTCAGAAATTCTATCCAATAATTTTAACGGTTTTAAGACTGTTTTAAGAACGGATAAAGGGGATATCAATTCGGTTAAACAACTCGATATCTCGGACGGCAAACCCTTTGGAGGTACAAGGCATGGTAATATAAGCGAGGAATTCAATCAGACTTTCAAGGTTACCAAGGCCGGAGAGCTTAAACTGAATGAATCTTCAATTTGTGTTGATTCTGGTGTAGATGTAAGTAAAAACAAGGGGCCTTCGGTAGATTGGGAGGGAGAAAGGCGACCCAACCCCCAACGCGGCATTACTCCAAAGTACGATATCGGTGCAGACGAGTACTATGATGATGTAAATAGGTGATTTTTCTTACTCACGATTCCACAATCTATAGCCGTTAGCCTGCTGGTTTCTCCACAAACCTTCTCCAGATGTACAGCCGAAGAGGTAATCCTTTTCTTCATCTCTGTAAAACTTAAGAATGACTGCCGATGAAAGAGTTGTATTGAGGTAATTGATGTTTGTAGAATAATAGGCCCCGGTACCCGGAATTCGCAGGACTATATTATCTTTATCCAAACCGGTTTCTTCGGCGACTATAATTTCGTAATATCCATTGGAAGAGCCAACCACTATAACAATATTGTCATCTACATTTAGCTCTTCCATATCTGTGAGAGAAACACCTTCGGCCTGGTTGCTTGTTCCCCATCCGGAGCCATCATTTGCATGCACATAACCGTCTGCTGTTGATAAAAACAGGACTTTGAGGGCTCTGGAGTAGTAAATGCCCCCATACCCGTTATCCGCTGAAGGGAAATCTTCTGCAACCGATAGATTTTCTGGATCATCTCCGGAGTAGACCTTCTTCCCTGTAACAAGGTAAAAGGTCCCGCTATCTGTGGCAGCGGTATCAGGAACCCACGTTCCCGAAATAATGGGTCTGAAAAAATCGCCGATACCCGTGTCTGTAAAGGATTCGCCGTCCCGGGAGAAGTAGAGCTTCCAGGAGGATGAGCCGCTGTCTCTAGCTGCTACGAACAGCGTTTGATTTATTGAAAGTATCTTATCGAGACGAAGACCTGTTAACCCATTTTCAATTTTTTTCCATTCATTGCCCTTATACTGGAACAACCCGGTTTCAGTGCCGTCAACAGAGTAGAAGATGGCGTATATGGTTTCGTTGAAAACCGTAAACTCGGTGCAGAGCCCATCTTTTAATTCTCCGGTTGCAGAGTCCCAGCCCGGCCACTCTGAATGGCGAACCCATTTTTGGGTGCTACCTTTTGTATCTCTTCTGTAAAGGTTACCCGCAGATATGTAGTAATAATCGCCAAATCTTTCTATATTTGTTACGGTAATATCGTTGTCCAGACTCTTATTATCTTCGACTTCAGATTCATGCTCAAGGCTGTAAAAAACAGCTATGCTATTTTCTTCACATGAAAAGAGTAAGACCAGGAGCAGTATTGCAAAAAGAAATATAGAGGCAGTCTTTATTCTCATATCATTATTCCCTTTAAAAGTGGTATAATCCCGAAAGTGAGAACTCTGCAAAGTTTCCAAACCTTGCCTGTTCTTTTAAGTTTCCCTTAAGGTAAAACTCTGGTACCCACCAGTATGCAGCATTTATACCGATGGCCCACTGGGGAGTTATATTCCAATAGGCAGAGAATCCGGGTTTAACTATAGGGCCTATGTAAAGCAGATCGTCCAGTTTTGTAAAGCATATCCCGGCACTCAGGAACAGAGGAAATTCGAAGGGATATTTTCTTATAAAATAGCTCATTTTGACTGTTATGGGAATCATTATTAAAACCCTCTTAAGAGGGCTTATGGTGAAACCACCACCCAATTCTCCTCCAAGGGAAAGATTATTGTTTAGAAATGCATCCCACTCCAGAGAACCTACACCTCCAAGGGAAAGGTTGGTTTTGGTTATACCTCCTTCGGGGTTGTGAAAAAAGAGCGGTACCAATAAACCCAAATTTATGGAAAACATCTGGTCTCCCAGCGAATAATACTGAAGCGTCACAACACCATCTTCTTCTCTCTCATCGTTATCTTGCGCGTGGAGGAAAACGTTATCCGAAGATAAAAATAAAAACAAAATAAATGTAAGAAACAGAATAAAAACTCTTCGCAAAGCCATACCTCTTATCTTAATTGTAACGTAGATTATCATCCTCCAATTCTTTTATCAAGTGTGGGCAATCAAGAAGAAGAAGATAGAGAACCCGGAAAGCTTGTAATAGTAAGCGTAATTTATTATAAATATAGCATAGCCCCTTTAGACTATCGGTTTATTTAAAAGCAGAGGGAAAAAACAAAGGGAGAAAGCTCAAGATATGGCAGGAAACAGGGTAGAAGAGATAACAGATCTTATAAAAATACAAAACGTAATAATTAGTGTCTCGGATAAAAAAAAGCTTGAATATCTTGTAAATGGGCTATTTGAGATAAACTCAGAGTTAAAAATCTTCTCTACCGGTGGTACTTTCAAAAAAATTAGCTCTTTCTTAAATCAAAGCCGGAGAGAAAACCTTATAAGCATCTCCGGTTACACAGGCCAACCGGAAATGCAGGGAGGTCTTGTAAAAACACTTGATTTTAAACTCTATCTGGGCCTGTTGAGTGAGCCAGGAAATATAGCTCACCGGAAAGATCTGGAGAGAGTAGGGGGTGTTACCTTTGATATGGTTGTGGTTAATCTCTATCCTTTTGAAAAAACCGTGGCAGAAAGAGGAGACAATGCCGAGGATGCCAGGAACAACATAGATATAGGGGGTCCATCTATGCTTCGAGCTTCGGCCAAAAATTTTTTAAGGGTTGTACCTTTATGTGATCCCTCCGATTATAAGGTAATACTTGAGGAACTCAAATCCAACAAGGGAAAGATCTCCTTTAAGACTCGGTTCCTGATGGCAAGAAAAGCCTTTAACCATACTGCAGAATATGATAGAGTAATATCCTCGTATTTCCGGGATATAGATTTTAGCATGATACAGAAAGTTTATAGAATAACAGGTTAGAATAATGAGCTCGGAGATTTCTTCAATATACAAGAGAATATACTCCGATAGTTTCCCCGATAGAATGGAGATAAACTTTATCGATAGGGGTGGCAAACAAACCCTTATTTATGAAAAGGTACAGTGGAATATAGGGGGAGAGAGGAAAGGTTTGCGTTACGGCGAAAATCCCGGACAGGAAGCTGCACTGTATAAACTTATAAACGGAAATATTATTCTGGGAGAGGTTTCTACCATTCTGCCGGGAAAATATCTGGCATCAAATGTAGAACTGCTTCAATCCGGTAAACATCCTGGAAAAATTAATATAACAGATATTGACAGCGCTCTCAATATTCTTCGATATTTCAACGACTCTCCCTGTACGGTAATAGTAAAACATAACAATCCAAGCGGAGTAGCCATTGCTTCAAAACCTTCTCTATCTTTTTACCGTGCTCTTATGGCGGATCGTGTTGCAGCCTTTGGTGGGGCTGTAGCTATAAACCGTGAAATTGATATTGAAACCGCCGAGCTCATAGCCGAGAACTATCTGGAAGTTGTGGCGGCACCCGAATATAAAGAAGGCGTACTCGATATACTTTCTAAAAAAAAGAACCTCAGGGTAATGAGGATAGAAAACATAAAGAGGCTTGATGAGTTTATCGGTACAGAGGTATTGGATTTTAAATCACTAACCGATGGTGGCTTGATTGTCCAGACTTCCTTTACACCAAAAACATTAAAAAAAGAGGATTTTTCTCTGGCCCGAACCACCTTCAACGGAAAGGAGTATGCAATAAACAGAAAACCTACCGATAGGGAATATGAGGATATGCTATTTGGATGGCTGGTAGAAAGTGGTGTTACAAGTAACTCTGTAATTTATGTGAAGGATCGAGTAACGGTGGGGATTGGTACTGGCGAGCAGGACAGAGTTGGGGTGGCAGAAATCGCCAGGGATAAGGCCTACAAAAAAATGAGGGACAGAATCTCCTGGGAACTCTACAGGACTTCCTGGTATTCCCTTAAAGAGGAGCTCCGTCGTAAAGAAATAGAGGAAGAAGTATCACGACTAAGGGGAGGTCTTAAAGGTAGTGTAATGGTTTCCGATGCTTTCTTCCCTTTCAGAGATGGTGTAGAAGTTGGACTTAAGGAGGGAGTTACCGCTGTTGTTCAACCAGGCGGTTCTCTTCGTGATCACGAATCCATTCAGGCTTGCAACGAATACAATGCCACCATGGTTTTTACGGGACAGAGGAGTTTTCGTCATTGATATGGAATAAGCTCTTAATCTTACTTGTTTGCATTGCTCTCTTGATTCTCCTTGTTCTTTTCCCGGTACTCATCTTCTCACGCCTTTCCACACTTACAGGAAAAATCGAAAGAATAGGAGATACTCTTTCCGGAGAAATTCGAAGCAATTCGGAAGATATAAATTTAATTAAACAAAATCTCCTTCTAATGATTGAAGATACCGGAGAGTTACGCTCGGTTCTTCAGCTTCCCGTAAGAACTTACCCGCTAGGAGATAATAAAAGGCAAGACGAATCTGATTACCGTGAAAACAGGCTACCCCTTTTTTTTGATGCAGTGGATATGCTTTTAGATAAAAATAAGCTCGATGAGGGGATAATCAAATTCGGTGAATTCATCCAATCCGGTTTTATTCATGAGATTAAGAACAGATATGGTTTTTCTATAAAAAAAGAGAGCGATTTTTCCATTTCTCTTCTAAAGGGGGAAAATAAGTTCTTCGAAATAAAATATGATTATAAAGAAGAGTTATTCCATGTTTCTACTTTCCTTCAACAAGAAGAGAGTTTTTCTCGTATAAATGATGATTTTAATAGATTTATCGAAGCTCAAGTGACCGATTTGGAGCAACACTTCCGAAATACAAGAGAAAAGATCGAAGAGTTCTTATCTTTAAAGACCGGAAGTACTTTCCAGGAGCTAATTAAGAAGAAAGATCTGACCTACACTTTCTCGGAAAATGAGACAAGAGTCTATTTGAGTCTAAATGGCAAGAAGGGAGAGGAGTACATAACACCTGTTTTAGATAAAAGGGAAAATGCCTTTTTTCTGGATGGCAAGAGTTACAGGAGTTTTACAACTTTTCATGAAGATTTACTAGATAAAATTAAAGGCCTTGATACCAGGAGTGGTGTCGAGAAAAAGATAGACACTTTAAAAAAAGAAATCAAGGAACTTGGTGTTGACCGAGGGTTTCGTTCGTTCCTGCAATCAAAAGATTTAACAATAAATTTAGACGGTCGTGAAGATGATGAGTATTTTTATTTTGACCTGAATACAAAAAGCGGAACCCCTATCGGGTCTTTTGCAATACTTAAACATTCAGCAGAGCTCTATCTTATGGATAGAGACGATGTTCTAATTTGCTCCTTTAAAACTCTGGGTATGCCTGAAGCCGATCGTTTATACTCCGAGAGGGGAGATAGTTTTTCCGGAAATGAAAAAAAAAACTGAACCTGCCAACGGAATTACCCCAAATCGGTATCGCCTCGAAAAAACAGTCAACCTTTTCCTTCCTTCTATGTGGAACTCATGAAGGAAACACCGATACTATTATTCTAGTACACTCAGATAAAAGAAAGGGGAAGACTTTTCTGATCAGCATTCCCAGAGACCTCTTTTATAAAGGTAGAAGAGTTAATGTAATATTTGCTAAATACGGAGCCGAAGCCTTTTTAAATGAAATATCATGGATAACAGGTCTTCCCATCGATAAATACATTTTAATCGATATGTATGCTTTTATCGATGTCATAAACATACTGGGGGGAATAGAAATAGAGCTTGAAGAAGATCTCATAGATCCTACCTACAGAGTAAAAGAAGATGGAAGGTGGAGCACTATGTATTATCCAAAGGGCATTCATCGTCTAAAGGGGCTGGAAGCACTCCGCATCGCCCGTTCGAGACACACCTCCTCGGACTTGGATCGTGCCGAAAGACAACAGAAAATTTTAACAGCTGTAAAAAAAAGAATAGAAGAATTGGGTTTAGCAAATATAGGCAAACTATACAAACTCATTCAGACTCTTCTAAAATATGTGGATACCAATTTCACACCCTTTGAGCTGGTTCAATTTTATAACGAGTTCAATAACACGAGGGTTGATATCAGCAATGTGTTAAGCACAGAAAATGTTCTTTACCAAACCTATTCAAACTTGTATCTTTTAAACGAAGAGCAACAGGCTACAATGGATGACAGTTTTGATAAAGGTGCATGGATACTACTGCCCAAAAATCAAGACTGGAATTTAATCAGGTGGTATATAAGAGAAATTATCAATTAATAATTAATATTAGTATGGAGGTAGAGACAATGAGTGATATTGTTCCGAGAAAAACACTTGTAAAAGAAGGCGGTAAGGCGATAGGCGGTATCGGAGGAGGTATCGTGCTCCTTGCTCTTAGCAACGTTGCCGGTATACCCGCTCTTATAATAGGTGGAATAATAGCTCTTTTGGGATTGGGAGTATCAGGCTCACGGGATGACAGAAAAGCCGGTTTGATCATAACAGCTGCGGGTATCTTAACTGCTCTCGGAGGGATACCTATTCTCGGTGGAATTGCCGGAACACTCATGTCAGTTGCAGGTATCGGTCTTCTGGCTATGGGCGGAATAAGCCTGTTTAAATTTATAAGAGGATATCTAAAGCGTATATAATTTAGCATGGCAAAACGGTACTGGATCGAGACATACGGATGTCAGATGAATAAAGCAGAATCGACTTCACTCAAAAATAAGCTCAATTTGTACGGGTGGGAAGAAGCAATAAATGCCGAGGAGGCAGATCTAGTTATTCTCAATACATGTTCGGTAAGGAAAACTGCCGAAGATCGTCTTTTCGGCAGAATAGGGAGATATAAATCTCTAAAAAAACACCACCCTATCTCACTTGCCGTAATCGGGTGCATGGCAGAAAGATACAAGGAAAAGCTCCTTGAAATCGAGCCCGAAATTGATCTCCTGGTGGGAAACTTCGATAAAGATAGTTTTGTAGAAAAATTGGAAGAGGGGATTTCGGATGATAAAAGCATTAGTTCGAAGGGAAGTCGCAGAACCATGCTGCAACAGGAGGCTAAGAAGGTATATCATTTTTCCGAAATCTATGGAGATAAGAATAATTTCAAGGCTTTTATTCCCATAATACACGGCTGTAACAATTTCTGTACCTATTGCATAGTGCCATACGTAAGGGGCAGGGAGGTCTCCCGAAGTCCCATGCAGATATTTGGAGAGGTTGATCATCTTCTTTCCGGAAATGTGAAAGAAATTACACTTCTTGGACAGAATGTTAACTCTTATTATTATTTAACAGAAGATAAAGAATACAGTTTTCCTTTACTCCTTGAAGAGTTATGCAGGAGGACACCCGAAGACCTATGGATCCGGTTTCTCACGTCGCATCCAAAAGATTTTTCAGATCACCTTATAGAAGTAATTAAAAATAACAAACAACTATGCAGGCATATTCATTTACCTGTTCAACACGGCTCTGATAAGATACTGGCTTTAATGAACAGAAAATATACCAGAGGATTTTACATTGATCTCGTTGAAAAGATAAAAAAGTCTCTGCCCGATGTCTCCCTTTCTACCGACATTATGGTAGGATTTCCTGGTGAAAGTGAAGAGGATGTGGAACAAACAGTGGAGCTATTGAGAGATGTTGAGTTTGAAGAGGCTTTTACATATTATTACAATCTGCGGGAAGGTACGCCGGCCGGTTCAATGAGGGATCAGGTACCCGATGAGATAAAGTTAAAGAGACTATGGAGAATTATAGAAGTTCAGGATGAAATCAGCCGAAATAGAAAGAAAGAGAGAGTGGGCTGCGAATCGGTCGTTCTGGTAGAGGGAGTTTCAAAAAGAAATAACACCGAATTACTTGGTCGTACGGAGAGAAACGAGATGGTAGTAGTTCCTGGAAATAAGGACCTAATAGGAAAATTCTTACGGATTAGAGCCAAATCCCTCAGAGGAAAAACGCTTTATGGAGAGGTAATTGGAAAAGGATGAAGAGAAAAGTCGGCATATCTTCCCTTGTCATTATGTTTTTTTTCTGCACGGGTTCTTTTACAAATGGAGATGAGCTTTTACAGGCCGGGAAACTTGAGGAGAAGGGGTATATAGAAGAGTCTGCAAAGTACTATCGGGCATGGTTATATTCCCACCAGAATGACCCACGTTTTTTAGAAACCCTCCATCATTATGTAAAAATTGAACCCGATCCCACAAGGCTTATTACAGAAATTAAAAAACTGATACCCATGGTTTCAGAAGTAAAGGAAAGAATGAAACTACTGAAACAACTGGCAGTATTGGAAGAGCTTCTCGGATTAATCGATGAAGCCCAGTATCATTACCAGATGGCTTACAACACTGTCCCTGAAAGCGAGGATTTTTCCAGTTTATTTTCATCTGCACGCCTGCTTTATGAGCTGGGTGAGCATGAAAAAGCTGAGAAACAGGCCAGGATTCTCCTTGAAAAATGCAGAGAAGGGGAGATGCTCTTGAAAGCCAAAGCTTTACTTTTACATATATATTTTGCTTTACAGAATACTGAAAAGGTCTATGAACTCCTAAGCTCAATTAATCTGCAAGAGAGGGAAGAACTCTTAAGCCCCGAAGTTCTTATATCTGTTTACAATATAGCTATAAACTTAGGGGAAGAGGAAGTGGCGGCAGAGGCGAAAAAATTGTTAAAGGAACTTTTCCCTGCAAGTCCGGAGTATGCTATAACTCTTGAGGGGAGCTGGGAGGCAGATATTGAAGCTTATCCCAGTTTATCGAGATTACTTTCCAATGCCATTACTCCATCGGGTGAAACTGAAGAAAAAGAAAGTTCGGGAAGAGTAAGAATCCAGATAGGTTCCTTTCTCAAGCAGGAAAATGCCGAGTTGATGGTAAGGGAGGCGAAAAAGGCGGGGCTTAGTATGGAAATAGTAACCTCTAACCATGATGGGAAAACATACTACCGCGTGGTTACTCCTGTAATGTCGCAGGATAGTGTAAATGAGCAAACGATTCTTCTAAAGGAGAAGGGTTTTGAAAGTTTTTTGCTTTTCCTCGATTAACAATCTTCTTATCCGCAGTTTCAACTCTCCTTAAGACTACTCCTTGCTTCTTTTTCTGAAGAAGATGTGCTTCCTATCGGATCTTCTCCTTCAAGAATTTCAATTTGCATAAAGCGAAGGGGAGAATCCCCGTTCGGTTTAAATCCGTCGATTACCAATGACCCCGGAACCAGTACACAAGTGCGAACTATTTTGTTCTCGATTTTATCTTCCGAAAACTCCAGTTTAAATCTCTTAATTCCCTTTATTAGACCATCTTCTCCCATGATTTTTAATTCGATAATTGGCTCTCTCACATTATAAATGGAATAACCTCCTCTAATTACCTGATTCTTTTCAATCATCCTGAACCATGGAAAGTTAAAATAAATCTCTATATTGTCTTCACTTGTATAATGGCCTGTGAGGTTTATGTTCTCGGGATTTTTTATCTCTGAAGTCGCTTTTTGAAAATTCTTTCGTAGAGATGGGGATAGTTTGAAATATTTACCATCCCATGGGCTTTCTCTCTTTTTTAATTCATTGTCATATACAGAGACCAGAATTGAATCCAGGGAGAGTATATAAATTGATATTTGTTTTTCTATAAAGGGTACGAGCTCATTTCTGGTGTTTATATAGAGGCTATTTGGAATACGAGTTCTATGGGAACTGCTCCAATCGTATACTTCCTGCACATTTTCCGAATAGAAAGTTATGCTTCTCTTTTTGGACTCAAAAAGAAGTATCTCTGTGGATTTGCCTGGAGCAGTATCCTCCTCGGAAGATGAGCTATACCATGGGCCGTCAAGAAATTTTTCAAAAGCTTCAGGCCCCTTTTGGAACAGTTCTTGAAGCTGAACCTCCTCGATTTCCTTTCCAGGAATTTTCTCCTCAACACCCTTTACATACTCTTCCTGCTGGTACTGCCAGTAATAGGTTGTCTTAATCAGATCCATTATATTTTCTGAATCAGGATCGTGTGAGTATGTAACAATGGGAAAGCTTATTCCGTTTTTTTGACCTAGCTTGTAAGCCTGCGATCTCTCTTTCTCCTGTATTTCTATTGTTCCGGAAGAAACTATTTCACATATCGACGTATAGTAAATGTTTATTCCGCTCGGAGCATGAGTTTTACGGAATATGTTCAAGGTCCTGTCACCCATTTTATTGGTGCCTGAGCATATTATCTCCAGGTTATGATCACCCACCAGATCTTCAAGCGTAATATTAAATGTACGAATATTTGTAGCTCTCGTTTCTCCCTGCCACGAGATTTTATAAAGGTTTCTCACAGTATCGAAATCCACAACCGCTATCTTTATAGTTGAATCGGGGGTTTCCCTTTTTTTGAATACAAGTATTTGTTCTTCAGTTTGATCAAAATCAAGATTAACATTTATGGTTGTAAGGAGAGTATAATCGGGGGGAATATCAACCTGGGGAGATATATCGGTCTGATACTCTTCATCACCATCAGAAGATTTAGTAAGGTTCTCTTCCAGTTTTTCCTGTTCGGTTCCGGGTATAATCTCCTCTGGAACTACAGGACTGGATTCAGCAGCCGGTTTAGATTCAAGACAACTCGTAAAAGCAGTTAAGAAAACAACAATTGTAAGAGGAAAAACTAAATAACGTCTTTTACATTTTATAATTTCCATATAAGCTGCTCCCCTTCCTCAATTTCTTTCGATTTTTAAACATGGCAGAAGATACATCAGGTCCAACCAGACAGCCGGATTCTATTACCGTATTGTCCGGTATATTCGGATTCATCCCGATCACCGTGAGTCCATCCTTTATCTGTTCGGGATAGTCCGAATTGACAGATGATGAGGATAAGCTTCCTATCACAGAGTTTTCTCCAACTGTATGAGAGCTAATATTATCACCTGTAAATGGGAAAAGAAGTGTATTCTTTATCCGTACTTTCTTTCCTATTTGATTCTGATTCATTACAACAGAGTTTATCACGTGACTATCTTCTTTAATATGCACTCCGGGAAAGATAACCGAGTTCTCAACGTATCCATCTATTCTTGTATTCGAAGATATTACAGAATTTTTAACCCATCCTTTCTGGGATATAATGGATTCTTTATCTGAAGTAATACCTATACTTTTAATTCGATTGGTAAATGCGGAGGAGATACTCTTTGAGATAATATTTAGATTTTCCCTGTAGAGTTGCAAAATGCTGTTCTGAAAAAGTACTTTACCTTCTATATTTTCCATTTTATCGAAAAATGGGAGTAGAATCTTCGAAAAAAGATCTTTGGTAAAAAGCTCTCTACTGCTGATCAGTGATCTGGAATCTTCTATCATTGAAATCAATTTTTTCTTATCGATAAAATATATGTCCGCGGGAATCTCCTCTACTGTAAATTTTAAAAGTCTGTTTTTCCCATTTCCTTTAACTCTTTCAATATCCACAGGATTAAGAATCGCGAGAAAGGCAATATTGTATAAAAGGAAATGTTCTGCCTGTGAGCTCTTTATAATTTCCATAAAGGCAGAAATATCCAGCTCCAGGGGATGTAGCTCCGGAGCATATTGTTTCCATTTTATAGAATAAGAGCTCAATTGTCTGATGTTCTCTTTTCTGCAGAAGATCAATCTCCTGCCGCAGGATGGGAAATCGGTGTTAAGCAGAGCAAAATCGATAAAGCGATATTCTCCCCAAAAAGGAAATAAAGCGGATGAGCATTTTGGTGAAAATCCCGGCATTTTTTCGGATGGTTCAAAATCGAAAAGAAGCGAATCAAACAACTCCATCACTTACGCCGCCTTGAATGTAAAAGTTACATATCCTCCAGCTTTCGATTTAACACGAAGTTTCTCTCCGAGAATATTATCGGGGATCTTCTCCATCACCGGAAAACTCTTTTCATCAAGAACTTGCAGGGAAAGCCCTTTCTCCTCCGCGTCTATTCTTGCAACAATTCCTTCCGACTCTTCCATGGAGAAGAAAAACTCACCCCCTTTTTGAAAGAGAAGAAGTGACTCCCCTACGCTCAATACGAAAGGATCTTTTTGCACAGGCATATTCTCTAAGAGAACTCTGAATCTGATCCTGGAAGGTTTACCCTGAAGTAGTTTTACCGCGGAAAAAATGATTAATCCCATTAAGAGTGCCACTGCTCCGATTAACCAGTAATTATTCTCAAGAAAACCCTTTACTCTAAATTTTACAGAAGAAACTGCTGGAATCAAGACCGTATCCCCTTTGAACGTAAACTCAAGAGTGCCCTCATATTTACCAGCTTCGACCCTTTCATCAATCCTTATCGGTATCTCAAGAGTTTTCTCCTCATTAGGAGAAATCTTGAAAATAAAGTTTTCTGCAATTACCTCATCGAACCCATCCCCCCAGTTGAGGCGTATGCTCTCTATCGATACGGTTTTATAATTAGTAAAACCTTCACTCTTAACTGTAAGGGAGAGCTTCCCCTCTCCTCTACTGTTCAAAGGAGTAATAATAGGTTGGGAGGTTTGCTCTATTCTTCCCAGAATATCCTTCACTTTTTCGGCGATCTCTTCTTTTGTGGGAGCCTCGTTTACCTGAGAATATTCACCCGTAAGTTCTCTGGCCAGTTCTTTAGCGGCAGTTTCTATACCTATCCCGAGAATCTGGATTTTCCATCCTTTCTTCTGGATTGTTTTTGTATTTTCTAAAAAGGCGTGATTGAAACTTCCATCAGGTGAGTAGTATTTGCTATCCGGAGGTGCTTCCTGTTTTCCGTCGGTTATAAGCAGCACATATTTTTTCATATCCTCCCGTTCATATTCCTCAATTACATTCTTAAGTTTGTCCAGGGCATTTCCGATATCCGTAAACCTCCCATCAGCCTTTATAGTAGATATTCTCTCTTTTAAACTTCTCTTATCTGCTTCCTCTCTTAAATCTTCCACAATAAAGAGCTCCGCCTTACCGTAAAAGGTAATTACTACGATCCTGTCTCCTGGAATTAAAAGATTGTCTATGATATATTCGTTTACATATTCTTTAACGGGCTCAATTGCCTCCCCTTCTGACATTGAAAGAGACTTGTCAAGTACCAGAAAGAGATCAATATTTTCATCTCTATCATTGGGGTACAGTTGAAATATAGTTATCAGGAAAAAGGACAGTAAAATATAAATTTTTTTTATTTTTTTCATGTTTATTCCCTTAAAAAATCTACAATATGTATTATAATATCATGTGGGAGAACACTGTTAAAGAAGAAAAAAAGAAAAAAAAGCGAAAAATATACTTTACAATTTACCGTTCTTGCTGATACTCTAATATAATAATATAGAATATTAATTTTAAGGAGAGGGTTATGGCAAGTGTAGAACTACCAAAAAGTCCGATGGTATTTCATCCGGAAAAAAGAAGTGCTGTGGGTTCGAGAAACTCTCTTGCGCAGGAAAGCAGAGATCAACAGGCTGAAGTAGACCGGCTTCTGGAAGAAGAAGTTGACAAGGTTATGAATCATATAACCGCAAAGCTTCCCAAAGAAGTCCTGGAAAGACTCGATGTGATGGGTGGTATAAAAGAGAAACTTTACAACTATTTCAACCAGAATTATCAAAACATGTTCAACCGATATATAGTAACTGCCGAAGACGAGATGACCAAGAAAATCCGCAATTTTATCGACAAAGAAGAGATGAAGGTACTTACCCGCTACACACCAAAAGAGATCGCCGCTCTGCTCGATGAGGTCGGCGGTATGGACAAGTTCAATACAGGCGAGATTGAGAAATCCATTGTAAACATGTACGGTCATCTTCAGGGACACATCCAGCGGGGTGTAAACGATCTTGAAAATCAAACAAACGCTATTCTACGACAGAAGACAGATGTTGGAGCATTTATCAGGGGAGAAAATGCATATTCCATAGTTAAATGTTCGTTCAAGGACAACATAAACAAGCCCAAGACAGTTTCGGATGTTAAGCTATCGGTGAATATTCTGGATTCAGAACTTATAAGTCCTATCTACCATTATCAGGTAACAGTAGAGTATCTGATAAAAGAACTCATCTCCAATCACATTATCGAAAAGATCGATAAAGAGATAGAGCATCTAAAAGAAGAGCTCATTGATGAAGGTAAAGAAGAACTTTCTGATAGCGAAATCATCTTCGAAAAGATGAAACGTGTAGAAGATTTTACAGAGGACGATAAAGAAAATCCAAAATCAAAGAGATACTCTGTTCTTGCAAAGCACCTTATGGACAGGCTTGAAGGTCTTCGTGCAGAGATAGACCCGAACGAATTCGATCAGCTTAATATTCGCGAAAACTTGAAAAATATCATCGACATCGAAAATATCAGAAACAGAGGTTACAATACGGCCGTTAACTCGATCACATCCATACTGGATACATCGAAAATGGGTTACCAGTTCATAGAAAATATGAAGAATGGACGAGAACTTGTTATCCGGGAATATGAAGATACCGATTACAATCAACTACCAGATGAAAGGTATAAGATTCTTCTTAAATATTTCGATAATGCCCAGTTAATCGAAGAACGTAAAGCTTACGATGTGCAGGTACAATCTTTCGAAAATGAAATAAATCATCTCTGGGATGTACTGGAAATGGTTTATGAAGATTCAAAGTTCTTAAAGAAAATTACCGATTTCAAAGATCTGGCCAGGTTGTATAAGAACAAGATAAGAAAAAAAATAAAGGCTCATACTGGAGAACCATTGTACGAAGATATAGACAAGAGCTGGGATGAGGTGAGTTTTGTAAAACCTGCAGAAACTCAGGTAGAGAAAATGAATCGAACCTACAATTTCGAGAAGGATAAACTTAAAAAGAAGCTTCTGCTGATGAAAGAGAAGCTTCAAAACATGTACAAGTACAGTTATCCGATCCAACGCAGAGTAATGGAAGATAGACTAGCATTTCTGGAAAAAGAGCTTAATCGTTTCGATTATATGATCAATCCATACCATGTACAACCGGGATTACTTCTGGATGTGGATATAACCTCAATCAAAAGAAAGAAGGCAACTCTGGATGGGATGGCCAACGTGTTAAACGAGTTCCTGCACGGTGTTTCTAAAGGCTTCCAGGATGCAGCGTTTGCATCCTTCTCTAGGAGAAGATCTACGATCAGAGAAGATATCGATATGCGGTTTACAAGCGATGTAGAGGAGAAAGAAGCTCCAGGAGAGAGCTACCTCGATATGCTAAATGCTGCCCCGGAAGCTGAAACTTCCCGGAAGAGAGAAGAAAAACCTAAGGGTAAAATAGAAACCGAGGGGAAAGGCGTAGTTGATACCCAATCAAAGAGAGGGAGAGGCAGACGAGGAAGAAAATCATCGGATGAAGACCTGAAATCACTATAAGTAAAATGTCAGGGTAAACACGATACCCCCTCACTAAAACCCACAAGTGAGGGGGTTTTCTATAAAGGGGGAATTATCAATGGATAACACCATATATCAATTCGAAAGATTATCCACCAGAGAGGGCTTTAATAGATCGCTAAGCCACTTCAAGGCTGTTTCGGCATTACTCGATGATTTTGAAGACTATATAAATCTATCAGATATATTAAATGATATGATTGCAGAAGGGGAGATTCAACCTCCACAGATTATGTCAATTGTATATGCTCTTCTGGTAGATAAATACAGGTACAACTACCGTTCATACAACTTGAAAAGTACAATCACAGAGTTTGAAGAAATTGTTAAAGAAGTCTCCAAATGGAACGCTGTTGATATGTTGTTGCTTTATTTCCATCCCGAGCTCGGTCCTATCGGAATAAATCCCAAAAACAGAGCCCACTGGGAGAATGTAGGTCAACTTAAGAAAGATGAATTACTTACAATATACGCCGGCGGTTTCCAGGAATCTATAAGTGAGAAAATCAAGAATGAATCGATCGAGAAATTAATAGCCCTTATCGAAGGCAATAAAATTAAATCAACCCAATCACTTAAAAAAGGAAGCTTCAAGTTTGAAGAACCTGAAATAGAAGAAGAAGAAAAAGAAGAGAGAGTTGAGAAAAGGGAGGCCGCTCCTCCTTCCAGGCCTGCTAAGGAAGAACAAAAAACAACCGTGGCTACCGGTCAAAAACGTATGACACCCATGTACTCAGTCCCGGTTACAAACGAGCTATTTCATAACGGCAATGTGGAAGCATGGAAGAAAATCATCCAGAGTTATACATCCAAACACCCGGACCTCGAGGTATTTATATTCTACGAAGGAGAAAGAATTCACGATATAAATACACTATTTAAATGGGGGAAAGTAAAACACGGAAGTGCAATTCTTTTTGCCGTTGCGGGTGAGGATATAAAAGACGTGGCCAAACTACAAAGATATTTAAAGCAGGGTGCAAGTCCTCGATTCGAAGATTTTCTGCGCGCTCCTGTTAACCAGATTCTCAATCTCTTTTAATGTACGAGGGAAACAATTATGAAGAATAATATCCACTTTTTTAGTTCTGAAGGGCTTTCAAAAAAGAATATACCTGCAGAAAAAATAGGAATGCGGGGTAGACAGGCTGTCGATTTTGCACTGTTAAACTTACCTATCCTTCCTGGATTTATCATAGACTCGGAAGTAGCGGCCTACCTTGAAGATTCGGAAAATCTCATAAAAAATCTTAAATCTAACATAAAAAAACTGGAAGAACACACCGGGAAGGAGTTTGGTAATCCGGAAAAACCTCTGCTTCTTAAAATAGTGATAAGCTCAAATTTGGCAATTGCCCATTATCCCACTCTGCATAACTACGGTTTAACCGATGAGACAATACCGGGCTTCAATGGATTTGTAGGTAAAAATTTTGGGTTTCATGAAATTTTATTTTTAATAAATGGCAACCTGGAAATTGAAGAGAAAATTGCAGAGCTGGAAAAGAGGGAGAAGGATTTAGAAAAGATAAGATCCGTCATCGATTCTCTTTCGAAAGATATGGAGAAAGAAGAAAAGCCCGAAGAGAGAATCAAAACCATAGAACGGTATAAATCCATGCTCGATGAACGTTTCTTCAGCGATGCCTATATTCAACTGGAAATTGCCTTAAAAAGGATAAGCAGAATGCTCAAGTACGATGAGATGAATAACGACGATACTGCGATTCTCGTTCAACCAATGGTTTACGGAAATTACGGAAAAGATTCGGCAAGCGGAATGTTTTTCACCAGAGATATTGTAACCGGAGAGAAAAAATTATCCGGTTTCTTCTCGGAGAATAAATTCGATACTATCGAAAGTGAAGGGAAAGACATAAACAAACTGGGGAAAAATTATCTGAAAGAGCTGGAGAGTATTGCAAGAACAGTAGAAGATCATTTTCGCGAGATTCGCTCTATTCGATTTACAATAGAAAATCATAAAGTATGGTTGATAGATCAAAGACCGGTGATGATAAAATCTGCACAGGCAGATATTCAAACTCTGCTCGATCTTAACAAACGAAAAGTGGTAGATGACGAATATGTAATAAAGACTGTTAATCCCAATCAATTACACGAGATTCTTCATCCGGTATTAAACAGAAATTCCGTAAGGGATCTAAAAGTTATAAAGGGAGGTATATGCGGAGCTCCGGGTGCTGCAATTGGACGTGTATTCTTTACCACCGACTCTCTTCTGGAAGCATATAAACTTGCTCAAGTAAGAGGAGAAGATACACGTTTTATCCTCTGCATGCCTGCAACATTTGCCGAAGATGTAAAGGCTATAGAAGTGGCCAAAGGAGTTCTCTCAAGCGAAGGCGGCTATTCCGCCCATGCTTCTGTGGTTGCCAGACAGTACGGTAAAGTTTCGCTGGTTAATACCGGAATGAGAATACATAGTAAAAAAGCAACTATAGGTGATATAAACTTAAAAGAAGGAGATTACGTTACATTGAATGTTCCACAGTATGGCGAGCCGGAACTGTTTCTGGGGAAGGGTGAGCTAATCGAGCCGGATCCGGAAAGCTCAGGGTTAATCGATCTGATATCTATAATAAAAAAGTTTGTAAATGATTTTCATGTCAGGGCTAATGCGGATAAACCCAGGGACGCAGCCCTGGCTCTCAAGTTCGGGGCGGAGGGGATCGGCCTCTGCCGAACAGAGCACATGTTTTTTGAAGCAGACAGGATAAATGTTTTTAGAGAGATGATCATTTCCGGCTCCACTGAGGATAGAGAAAAGACTTTAAAAAAACTAAAAAACATGCAGAGAGATGACTTTTATAAGATTTTTAAGATCATGGAAGGCAGGGAAGTAACTATCCGGCTTCTCGATGCCCCTCTCCATGAGTTTTTACCTCATAACGAAGATGAGATGAATGCGTTTATGGAGTATCTCAAAAAGAGGAAGGATGCTCCTGAGATCTCTAAAAACGAATTAAAAGCAATAATCGATGGTTTAAGCGAGTTCAATCCCATGCTAGGACATAGAGGCTGCAGAATCGCCATCTCCTACCCGGAAATATACGAGATGCAGATTCAGGCTATTTTTGAAGCAGCCTTTACTCTTAGAAAAGAAAATATAGAGGTTCATCCCGAAATCATGATCCCCCTTATCATGAACGAGAATGAGCTTAAAATAATTGTTTATGGGAAAAAGATAGAGGGAAAATATCTAAAGGGAATAAAAGATATAGAGAAGGAAGTACGCGAGAAAATGAATGCCGAGCCAATTCCCTACAAGATTGGAACAATGATAGAGCTTCCTGTTGCAGCACTTGGTGCGGGTAGTATCGCCAAATATGCACAATTTTTCTCATTCGGTACAAATGATCTGACTCAGACAACCATCGGATTATCCAGAGACGATTTCAACTCCTTTATGCCGGACTACACACAGTTTGACATACTAAACGGGAATCCCTTTCAGGTACTCGATGATCATGTTAAAGAACTGATAGAAATTGCCGCACGCAGGGGCAAAATGACCAGACCTGATATCGTAACGGGGCTTTGCGGAGAGCATGGAGCCGTACCGGAGAATATTAAGTTCTGCATGGAAACAGGGCTGGATTATGTATCATGTTCTTCTTATTCAGTCCCAATTGCCAATCTAGCTGTGGCTCAGCGTACTCTCGAAAGGGAAAAGAATTAATAGTTTTAAGGCTCTCACCAGATTTTGTTGACTCGCCACATATTGGAAAAAGATCTGGATTTTATCCTTAAGCCCATATCGCCAAAGGAACTTTTATCGAAAATCAGGGAGATACTGGATAGGTAAAAATAAGATGATCCTGGGCTGCATATTCCACAACCACTGCCCAGGGTGTCCTGCCTGTGCTGCAGGCAGGTGGTTTTATTCATTACCAGATAGTAAACCTCATAAGCCCTTCTCTAACAAATTTGGAAGCCTTCTTTGCATCTGACTGGGAGAGCCCTGTATCCTTATTGAGAGTCTGGGTAAAGAAAAACTCAATCGTATCCAGTACATCTGGAAGATTGTAAAAGAGAAAGGAAAAGTTATTCCCCGTTGGTTTAAGAATTGTGAAGGCAGAATATGCCATGATCGGCCTTTTGCTTACCATTACCTTCGCCTGATTCTTGGAGGTATATATTTCGAGTTCATTGAAACGGTGCGGTATCTGCTCTTCCGAGCTTCTGCTTACAGGTTCCACAAACTTTCTTGAATATGTAGGAGGCTCTACAAGTACGAAAAGTTTGTTACCATCGGTTTGAAAAGTAAGACCTTCGTCGGATAGATAAATACTTTTTACTCCGTTGTATGCCACAATTTCGTATTTGGCGTATGTTGTACTCGGCATAAAAAAAGAAGAAACTATATACCCTCCCTCCTTAGGAAGCTTATTCTGACTATAAGCCTGGAAAAGATCAATAGCTTTCTCTGCCATACTATTTTCCTCCTAATTGATAGTATAAGAATGAAGACCAAATATCAACCCTGGACTCCGGTTTTACGCAATCTTTTTGCACGTGTGAGAAATCTATCTGCCAGCCCGGTAACACCTCTATTTTTATAGATAATACCTATATTTTTATATGCACGCCAATTTTCTCCCGAGACTGTCAATACATCCCTGAATACGGAAAGAGCTCTATCTTCTTCACCCAGTCTATAGTGAAGAACTCCCAGAGTCAGAAGAAGAGATGCAGTGGGTTTTACAAAGGAAAGTGCCTTTTCCAGAAGCTCAGATGCATATTTGATTTCTCCGCTGTGATAAAGACAGTGTACGAGAGCGGTTAAATATTCACGATTTTCAGGTTCTTCCTTTAAAAGCTTCTTATAGATAATGGCTGCATCACGAAACCCTCCTGTTTTTCTGTAACAATATGCAAGCAATTTACGGGTATTTTTATCAGCCTGCGTAAGGGTAATAAACTTAATTATCTCGTCAATAGCTTCCTGGTAATGATTTAGTTCCACCAATTTATGGATAAACTCTTTTCTTATCATGATGTCTGCAGGGAAAAGTTTGAGATAGTTCTTATATGCACATAATGCATCACCTTGCTTATTCAAATTGGAATATACTTTTATAAGACCAATGTAGGGTGAGCTGTGTGATGGATGTAATTTAATTGATTTTTGAAACCATTTCTCTGCCAGTTCAAATCTCCCACCCTTGATATATTCTTCTCCCAGGGCATTGAAGAGGTAGGGATCGGGACCCCATTCTCGTATTGCACTTTGTAATGCGGGTATCGTCATATCTGTGGGATAGCCGAGTTTACATTTGCACAAAATGGAATAGTAGGCGCACAGCCGATCGGAAGGATCGATCCTCTCTATTTTATACAGTTCAGAAAGCATTTCCCGATATTTCCCCTGCTCCCACAGTATCATTGCAAGTCCGTATCTTGGACCGGTATTGTTTTTATCAAGTTCAACCGCACGCATGAAATGGTTTATAGCCTTTGAATATGAACCAAGGATTCTGTACGCTTCTCCCATCAGGACACGCATTCCCGTGTCTTTGGGGTTATTTTTAAGCACAGAACGGGCATGATAAACAGCCTTTGCATACTCCTTCTGTTTAAAAAATTGAACGGCCAGATAGCGGTTAATTCCTTCAGGCTTTATAGAATAATCTTTGAAACCGGGCAGAGAACTGCGTAAAAAATGTATCTCTCTCGCTGCTTCCTCGGTTCGTCCTGTGTGGATGAGCAAAGCCAGTCTACGTACTTTGAGTAGAGGATCATCGGGAGATAGGGTAATTGCGTGGTTATAATGATTGAGAGCTTTCTCAAAATTGCCCAATTCCTTTTCTATGGAGGCCAAATAAACATGAGGCAGAATATTTCTATTGCCCATGGCAAGTACAAAGTTAAGCATCTCCCTTGAAGATAACAGATCACCTTCATGAAATTTTTTAACTGCCTGGACAGTTATGGCATTGATATATGCTGTGAATAGCTTTTGATTTGAAGGCTCAATCCTGATCGCTTCCTCCAGGTATTTGAGGGCGAAATCCGGTCTCTTGAGTTTTAAAAAGGCAATGCCCAACAGGCTGAGAATACGAATATCTTCGGGTTCCAGCTCAAGAGCTTTTTTAAGATAGGGTACGGCTTTTTCGGGAAGTTCCAGAGCAAGGTAAGATCTACCTGTGAAAAAATAGCCTGAACTCATTTCTGGTTTTAATTGAAGAAAGTGACGGTACACTTGAATAGCCTTTTCAAATCTACCTAAAGCATGATAACTTCTGCCAAGATAGAGATAGGCTTGAGGGTAAGCATCGGTTTCGCTCAAAATTCTGGTAAGCAACGATACTGCTCTTTGATAGTCCCGTTTCTCTCCTGCTAACATTGCTTCTTCGAACACTCTCTGAAACATATTTTGAATTGTAACCCTATTTTATCGAATTAGGCAAGTTTTTAAACTGAGAGTGTATACATCCAGGTAAGAGAACCGAAAGACACCTAATTCGGAGTGTTTAAGCCCGAAATATCTTTGACAAAAAGAGCAAATTCTGTAATATTCAGGTATGGAAACAAGAAATATTTTTAAGAATATTTCTCCCCTGGATCACCGTTACTACCTGTCCAACAGACAGATTTTTGAGAGGCTTTCGGACTATCTGAGCGAGGAAGCAGGTATTCGCTACTGCATTAAAGTAGAAATAGCTTTACTGGATACACTTATTTCTTTCTTTGAAGACAAACTGGGTAGTTATCGATCCCAACTTCAAAAAATAGAAGAAAACATAACCTGTATAGAAATATATAAAGAAGAAGAGAAAATACATCACAATATAAGAGCGCTTGTAAATGTTTTAAAGAAATCTGTTCCCGAGCCACTTCGTCCCTATGTCCATCTTGGTGCTACTTCAGCAGATATTATGGATACCGCTGCATCAATGCGGTTAAAGGGTGTAGTTCGTAATGTAATAATCCCCCTTCTTCTGGATTTACTCGAGGCTATGGTACTAATCACCGAAAAGGAAGCTAACAGCTTTCAGGCAGGAAGAACTCACGGCCAACATGCAGTGCCAATAACATTTGGCTTTGCCATGGCTGAGTATGTATCTCGTCTGGGAAAATCTATTTCATTGATAGAAGAGCTTTCTTCGGAATTGAGAGGGAAACTTTCTGGGGCCGTTGGTGCTTTCAACGCAACAAGTTTGATAGTCTCCGATCCTGTTAAACTGGAAGAGAAGTTTCTCTTTTCACTCGGTCTAAAACCATCGGAACATTCAACACAGATCGTAGAGCCGGAATATTTTTTGCGTGTTCTTCTCGAAATTAATGTAGCTTTTGGGATAATAGCAAATCTTGCAGACGACTTAAGGCATCTGCAACGTTCAGAAATAGGAGAAGTACGGGAGTCTTTTTCAGAAAAGCAGGTTGGATCCTCAACCATGCCTCAGAAGAGAAATCCGTGGAACAGTGAACATGTAAAAAGCATGTGGAAGGCTTTCTCTCCAAGAGTTATATCTTTTTTTATGGATCAGATCTCAGAACACCAAAGAGATCTCACAAACTCTGCTTCTTTACGATTTATAGCCGATTATCTAGCAGGATTCACCGAAGCTGTAGCCAGAATGAAACAGGTGGTTACACATCTGGTTGTGGATCATGATCGACTTAAAGAAAACTTAAAGAAAAGCGGCGACTTGCTTTTTGCAGAGCCTGCATACATTCTTCTTTCTGCTTCCGGAGATAGTAATGCCCATGAACGTATCAGAAGATTTACTCTGGAATGTGAAAGCAAAAAAAAGCCATTATTGGAATTAATACAAAAAGACCGAGAACTATGGAACATCATAACCGCTCAGCTGAAAAAGACAACAGGTATGAGTTCTTCAGAATTTTTCGAGACTCCTGAAAATTACGCAGGAAAAGCAAAGGAGATAGCGTTGATTATAGCAGAAAAATATAAGGGAGAGATAAAACGAATAAGGAAGGCAATCGGTTGAAAGTGGAAGAGACACTTAGTTACGATGATATTCTTTTAATTCCTTCCTATTCGGAAGTAATACCAGGGGAGATAGATGTTTCAACCACCCTTGCAGGCGAAATAAGATTAAGTATACCGGTTGTCTCTGCCGCTATGGATACGGTTACCGAGCAGGAACTTGCCATTTCTCTTGCTCTTGAGGGAGGTGTGGGAGTAATTCACAGAAATCTTTCACCTGAAAAACAGGCTGAGCAGGTGGGCAATGTAAAACGATACTTAAACTGGATTATAGAGTCACCCGTTATTGTTGATATGAACAAGACAGTAAAACATGTAAAGGAGATCATGGAGAAGTACAATGTTTCCGGTCTTCCTGTGATAGATGAGGGAGGAAAACTCTGCGGCATAATCACAGGAAGAGATCTTCGATTTTGCAGGGATAATTCTCTTTTTGTAAAGGATGTTATGACTCCAGATCCGATAGTAGAACGAGGAACCCCCACAATCGAAAGTGCCCAGGAGAAATTCGATACCCATAAGATAGAGAAACTTCCGGTAGTGGATAGAGATGGCAAGTTGATAGGATTGATTACTGTTAAGGACATGGAAAAACTCAGATTGAATCCTAAAGCAACTACAGATAAAATGGGAAGACTAGTTGTTGGTGCTGCAATCTCTCCCTTTGATTTCGAGCATAGAATGCCTCTGCTGGAGGCACAGAAAGTTGACTTTGTAGTGGTCGATATGGCCCACGGAGATTCCAAAGGTGTCATCGATTGTATTAAAAATCTCAAGAATAGGTGGAACATTCCGGTAATTGCAGGGAATGTTGCAACCAGAGAAGGAACAAAAAGGCTGATCGATGCTGGAGCGGATGCTGTTAAAGTCGGTATAGGACCCGGTTCGATCTGTACCACCCGTATTGTGGCGGGAATAGGTGTTCCGCAATTTTCTGCAGTATTATGGTGTGCCGAAGAAGCGGAGAAGAGCTCGATTCCCCTTATTGCAGATGGCGGGATAAAGTTTTCCGGTGATATAACAAAGGCAATAGCTGCTGGTGCTAATACAGTAATGATAGGAAACCTCTTCGCAGGTTTAAAAGAAGCACCGGGGAAGGAAATCATCTATGAAGGACGGATGTTTAAGGAGTACCGTGGAATGGGATCAATCGGAGCGATAAAAGAGGGTTCGGCCGATCGATACCTGGTAAATGAAGATGAAGAGCCGGTTCCAGAAGGAATCGAAGGAAGAATACCCTACAGGGGAGAGCTAAAACCTTTTGTAAGACAACTGGTAACAGGACTAAAAAAGGGAATGGCCTACTGCGGATGTAAAAATATAGCAGAATTGAGAAAATACAGGAGGTTTGCCAGAATCTCCCCCGCCGGACTCAGGGAGAGCCACGTTCATGATGTGCAAATATTAAAAGAAGCCCCGAATTATTCCAGATATTAGCTCTTTCTATGTAAGAATTACGTTTTGTACTTTGTTGTTCTTCTAAAGAGGAATGTAAATAATAGATTTTAATATCAGAGGTAAACAATGAATCTTGTAGTAATAGGAGCACAATGGGGTGATGAAGGGAAAGGCAAAATAGTAGATTATCTGGCAAGGGAAGCAGATATTGTGGTTCGCTATTCAGGTGGTGCAAATGCTGGACACACGGTTGTAACCGATGATACCACCTATAAACTCCATCTTGTCCCCTCTGGAATTATCTATCCCGATAAAATTGTGGTACTTGGCATTGGGATGGTCATAGATCCCGAAGCCCTTTTTAACGAATTAAACATGCTGGAGAAGATGGATGTTCGGTGGAAGGGAAGGGTTTTAATTTCGGACAGAGCTCACATAACTCTTCCCCAGTACAAAAAGATTGACATGGAGATGGATGCAAAGAGAAAAAGACCAATAGGAACAACCGGAAGAGGTATCGGAGTAACCTACGCCATGAAAGCTCAACGGGATGGTGTGCGTGTGGTCGATGTTTTGGATCGATCTTTGTTAAAGGAACTCAACCATGAGGATAGTAGTTTTATTTCCGGTTATATCGATAGAATCTCAGAGATGACCATAGATACCTCTTCCTATCTTTTTAAGAATATGCAAAAAAATATTCTTTTCGAGGGAGCGCAGGGAGTTCTGCTGGACCCCGATCTGGGGACATATCCCTATGTTTCTTCGGGTTACTCATCTGCTGCGGGTGCTTCCCAGGGGAGTGGTATCGGCCCGAAATCCATTGACCGGATAATCGGGGTTTGTAAAGCCTATTCCACACGGGTAGGAAACGGCCCGTTCCCCACGGAGTTTAAAAAGGAAAGGGATGGACAACTTGAGGAGAAGATTCGAGAGAAGGGAAGGGAGTACGGCGTTACCACCGGTCGGCCCAGAAGATGCGGATATCTCGACATGGTTGCACTCAGGTATGCCTGCAGAACAAACTGTATCGATTCTCTGGCTCTTACTCATCTCGATGTGTACGATGAAATGGACGAACTTAAGGCATGTGTCGCATACGAATATCAAGGGAAAAAAGTGGAGGAATTTCCGGCCTCTCTTGAAGTTTTAAACAAGGCAACTCCTGTTCTGATTACTTTCAAGGGATGGAAAACTGCTATTGGCAGTTGCAGGAGTTTTGACGAACTTCCCCGGAAAGCTCGGAAATACATAGAGTTTATCGAAGAGTTCACAGGCACACCGGTTGATATAATTTCTGTTGGATATGAGAGAAAACAAACAATACTTAGAAGAGAGATGTGGATAAAGTACTGATTTTAGATTTCGGAAGCCAGACCACGCAGTTAATTTCACGAAGGATCAGAGATCTGGGAGTCTTCTCAGAGGTTATTCCGGGAGATGTGTCGGCAGGAGATTTATCTCTTGAGGATGTAAGAGGATTGGTATTTTCCGGATCTCCTTATTCTGTTTATCAGGAAGGAGCACCCCTTCCCGATCCAGGAATATATGAACTTGGATTACCTTTGCTTGGAATTTGTTACGGTCTTCACTGTATTATCCGACACTATGGCGGTGAGGTAAAGTGTCTGGAACATAAAGAGTACGGGAGGGCTCCCATTTATAGCTGTAAAAAAACAATAATACTTGAAGATGTTCCGGACGGATTTATCTCCTGGATGAGCCACGGAGACAGTATTGTAAAGATACCGAAGGACTTTTTTGTTTTCGCACGTTCAGAGCGATGTCCGGCTGTTGTAGGAAACAGGGAGAAGAAGATATACGGACTACAGTTTCATCCTGAAGTTACTCACTGCGAATATGGGGAGAAAATTTTAAGCAACTTTGTATTCGCTATTTGCGGAGCCAGAAGGGAGTGGAATCTCGATTCATATATTAACGATACAATGATCAAAATAAAGAGAAAGGCTGGAAAGAGAAAGGTGCTGTCCCTGGTTTCGGGGGGAGTTGATTCCACGGTTACGGCCGGCCTTCTTCTGAAAGCTCTTCCCGCTGATCGGATACATCTGTTGTATATCGATACTGGACTAATGCGAAAGGGAGAATCCGGAGAAGTTAAGAAAAATCTCCTCGCACTGGGAGCGAAAAATCTTTATTTGGTCGATTCATCCCGGAGATTTTTAGAAGCTCTTAAGGGTATATCGGAACCTGAAAAGAAAAGAAACACTATCGGTGATCTTTTTATAAAAGTACAGGAAGAGGAGGTAAAGAAAAGGAGGCTTGAAGATGCTATGCTTGCCCAGGGAACCCTCTATACAGATCTTATAGAATCGGGCAAAGGGGTAGGGCAGAAAGCCACCATCATTAAATCACACCATAATGTTAGATCCCCTCTCGTGGAAAAAAAGAGAGAGGAAGGTAGTATAATCGAACCTCTGGAAATATTGTATAAAGATGAGGTCAGAAGGCTCGGACTAAAGCTGGGCATTTCAAGGGAAATAATAGAACGCCATCCCTTTCCTGGGCCTGGACTGGCCGTAAGAATTCCTGGAGAAGACACCGAAGAGAAGTGCCAAATACTTAAAGAAGCAGATGCGATTCTTATTGGAGAGTTAAAAAGAAGGGGGTTCTATAACCAGATCTGGCAGGCATTCTGTGTCTTGCTTCCTGTTCGCTCGGTAGGTGTGGCCGGCGATATTCGAAAATACGGTTGGGTCCTTGCAATCCGGGCTGTAAACTCAATAGATGGTATGACGGCAAGCGTATTCCCCTTTCCAATGGAGCAGTTGGTAGAAATAGCATCCCTTATTACCAATGCTGTGCCCCAGGTAGGAAGAGTAGTATACGATATCTCCACCAAACCCCCTTCAACCATAGAATGGGAATAATCTGGAGGGCTCGCCGCCTTCCAGAAATTCAGTCTCCCCAGCGCCAGCACATCAAAAGTCCTTTATTTACAATGCCTTGAGGCCTTCCAAGTGCCTTTCTCCGCGTCCCTACGCGGGAAATGTTTTTCTCCACATTTTCCCCAAACAGAGAATGGACGCGGGTTCGATTCCCTTGGCCACACCTCTTGATGTGATGACGAGAAACATCCAGGTACGCTATCCGGGCAGTTCCGTTCCTTGGTTCATGATGCCCACATATCCGCTATAGCTGAAAAGCCGGTTACGCCTGCGGGAAGTCAGTTCCTGGACAATGCCCAGGCGTTCCAGATGGACCAGGCACTTGTTGACCGTTGCGGCAGTGATGCCTGTTTTCTCCACCAGCCACCCGGAAGTGGTGATGGGGCGTTCCATCAAGGCCCGATGAATTTGCAGGGCAGAGGGTGCGGCCCGGCCGAGGCTGCTGATTTCATCACGATCTTTATTTGCCAGATCGATAAGTTGCTGCGCTGTTTCCACCCCTTGAGCGGCGGTGACAATGACCGCCTCCGCGAAGAAGTCGAGCCAAGCTTCCCAGTCTCCGGTCAAACGCACATTATTGAGTAGCTCGTAGTAATACTGACGGTGTGTTTTGAAATAAAGGCTCAGGTAGAGCATGGGTTCCTGGAGCACTTTTTGCTCGCACAGCAGTAGCGTGATCAACAGACGACCAAGACGGCCGTTGCCATCGAGAAGTGGATGGATAGTCTCGAACTGCACATGGGCAAGCGCTGCCTTGAGGAGCGCAGGGGTCGGTTCCGCCTGGTCGTGCAGAAACAACTCCAGTTTGCCCATGCACTCCATAACCTGCTCGGCCGGGGGAGGGACAAAGGATGCGTTGCCCGGCCGGGTACCGCCGATCCAGTTTTGGGTTCTGCGGAACTCACCCGGTGTCTGTTTGCTGCCCCGACCCTTGGCGAGCAGTATGGAGTGCATCTCTTTTATCAGACGCAGTGATAGCGGAAATCCCTCGGCCAGCCGTTTCAATCCGTGATCAAGAGCGGCCACATAGTTGCTTAC
>Ga0180301_10000214_pt1 | contig 44134 bp, 38 predicted proteins | sample GuaBasSediGuay16_FD_121797 | JGI IMG/M metagenome (GOLD analysis project Ga0180301, IMG submission 121797) | Subseafloor sediment microbial communities from Guaymas Basin, Gulf of California, Mexico - Guay16, Core 4569-2, 12-15 cm | ecosystem: Environmental > Aquatic > Marine > Hydrothermal... | reverse complement strand
TCTCATCTGGCTGTTATTGAAACTAAGGTTTATACTGGTTCCGGAGGCGGGGGAACCTTGATTCAAGATTGGACAGCCCAAGTTTCAGGTATTAATTCTGACAGTTATGTCACTGATTGGTTCCTGACGGCGGCGACCTTTGACCTTATGCCGCAGGGGCAGAATTATATTTGGGTGCGCGCTAAAGACGGGGTCGGAAATATTTCCTCTTATTTGACGGACGCTTTCTATGTTAAGAAAGATACGACTCCGCCCGCCATAACAAATAACCTGGCTTCGGATTTTGATTCCTCCTGGCATAATTTAGACCCCGGCGTTATAGGAGATGTGGATTTTGCCGATACCGGAGGTTCCAATATAGAAAGAATAGAATATTCTGCCTGGACTGAGCCTTTGGAAACCGGCACCAATACTGTAACCTGGACCCTTATATCTTCCGGAACCCAGATAGGCGCTTCTTATCTAAACAATTTTGGTGTGGATTTTGCCTTGCTGGGGCATAATACCAATTATATTTCGGTAAGGGTAATTGATTATGCCGGCAGCACAAGCACTTTGAGTGATGCTTTCAAGGTGCTTAAAGACACGCAGGCTCCATCCGGGATAACGGACCTTTCAGCTTCGCCCGGCCCGGTCAGGGGTTCAGTCAGTCTTTCATGGACGGCGCCGGGCGATGACGGCGCGTTGCTCGACAATACAGCGGGATATTATACAGTCAAGTACGCGACTTACCAGATAACGGATGATGCATTATTCAGTGCCGCCAGCACTTATGCTCAAAGCTGGCTGCCTGTTTCTGCCGGGACCGCCGAAGGCAGAGTCATTTATTCCCTTGATACCGGGACAACCTATTATTTCGCCGTGAAAACAATTGACAAGGCCGGAAACATTTCTTCAGTTTCCAATTCTCCCTATTCTCTGCCGCAGGTAAGCAATGTGTATATCAACGAGATTTATCCTTCTGGCTCGGCAGCGGCGGATGACTGGATTGAACTTTACAACAATACCTCAGACACCTTCACCTTAACCGGCTGGACATTGATTTATAATCAGGGTACAATAGATTTGCCGGGAGCTGAAATCACGGTGTGGACGGGGGTGGCAGGCGATACCATAAATGTTAATTCTTCTTTTCTTATTATTCCTTCGGCGGATTTGAATGGAGCGGAGAGTTATCATGTCATTCTGAAAGATTCGGACGAAAATGTCATAGACAGGGTTCAGTGGCCTGCTCTTTCTTCGGGGGAATCTTTCGCCAGAATCTATGACGGGAACGCCGATTTCTTTGAAGTGGATCCCACGCCGTCGAAAAATTACGCTAATTCGATTTCAACCGACGCAGTTAAGATAAATGAGATTTCATATGGAGCTTTGACTGATGAGTTCATCGAGATATTTAACACTTCATTCATTTCCACACTAACGCTTACAGGTTATTCGCTGAGAAATTCAAACGGTGTAAAGTTCGTTTTTGACAGAATTGTATATCCGCAGGATTATTCATTGCTCGATTTTTCTTCGATCTCCAATGATGCTTTATCTTATAGTTCTGCCTTCGGCACAAACGGTCTTGTTGCTGACGGGGATTATCTGGTTCTTGAAAATTCCGCAGGACAAACTGTGGACAGAGTTACATGGCAGGGTGCAACTTATTCGCTCACCAATTACAAGGCCGAGATGGTTTCGGCTTCCGCCTATGCCCCCGCAAATGTTACCTATTCTATAGGGAGGCAACCGTCTGAAGGAAGCGATAGTGATTCCGATTCGACTGATTTTGCAACCCAGAACCCGGCGACAGCTGGCTCCAGAAACAATAATGCGGGACTTGGCACCGCAAATACTTTGAACTATCCTGCTGATAATCAGGTGCTTCCAAGAAGATTCCCAATCAAATTGACTTTAGGCGCAGATTCTTCCCAGGGTAGAGGAAACAATATAATTTTGACAAGAACCGGCGGCTCCACAGACAACCATTCGCCCCATATCTACCGCCTTGAAGATATTGGTTTTGACTTAGCTTCTCTTTCTGAACAAAGCACTTCGCATATAGGTTCGGATTTCTACGACCAGGACGGTTATCCTTTAGTGAACGGAGGCGTTTACAAACTAATGTTAAACAGTGATAATGGAACTCAGAGCGCTCCACAGATAACGGTCTCGACGCTTACTTACGATGATACTGTGCACTCCGCTTTCGCTCTGGACATGGAATCCCTGAGGGTAAATACGAATTCTTACGACGACGCTATAAGAATCACAATTTCAAACAACAGCCCGGCTTCTTACAACGACATTGAAATATCCTCATTTAGAGTAAAACTTATGGACTCCAATTTAAATCCCATGCTTACGGCCGATGCCAGCACATATTTTTCAGCCATAATAGTGGTCAAAGACAGCGGGACAGTAGGGATTTATGAATCCGCCGTGGACATTGACGCTGCTGCTTATGTATATGCGAGTGAGATGTCATTGGATGCGGCCGGTTATCAATCGCTCAATATCGACTATCCCGACAGCGTGGAAAATTCTATAAGTGCATCCTCCACTCAATATTATTTTATTGTTTTCGAGCTGGCTCAAGACACCGGAATTTTCAGAGTAGGTTTTGACCCCACTACGGACATAAGTTTGAGAGACGGGCCGAGCGACGAGGTCCAGGAAATTGCGGCGGGTTCAGTGGTGAATACTTCTTCCATAACGATTATAATTCCAGCCGGACCTCCCGACGGTACCATGTGGCCATATGATGCTGGAACTGCTGCGGCAATAGAAACCGCACTGGACTATGTAGGTGATGGCACGATTTATGTTACGTCAAATGACGGAAAGATAAGGGCCTTAAATTCAAATGGAACATTGAAGTGGACCTATACTGCAGATTCGGGTCTGCCGATAAGAACAGGCCCTCTGGCCTGGATAGACCCGCCGAATATTTATTTCGGCGACGACAATGGAGATATCTATAAGATAGCGGACAGCGGAGTGAGCGCTTCTTTCGTTTGGAAGAGGCCTCTTTCAACTACCGTTAGGTCGGATATAATTTTCTCCGGAAACAAATTATACTTTGGGGGCAGTGACAATAAAGTTTACTGTCTCAACGCCTCGGACGGATCTGACTGTGCGGGCTGGACATATGACGCACAAGTGACCGCTGCCATATCGGGGACGCCCTCTTTGGATGATTATACTGACGGGGTAAATGCCGGTTGGATAGGCCTTGAGGATGGCACAGTTATCAAATTCAGGAGCGTCGACGGAGTAGTAGTAAGCAGTTTTACCACAGGGGGCGCTGTGAAATCCTCTCCTTTTGTGGATGCGGCATATGTAGGCGCAAATAACAACCTCTATATAACTTCCACTGATGGAAAATTGTACGCGAGAACTTCGGCGAATTTAAAAACAACACCTTCTAATTGGAGTGATTTTAACGCTGACTCGCCTATATACAGTTCGCCTTTTATATGGGAGGTTCAGGGCGATAAATACGTCTTTTTTGGAGATGACAGCGGCAAACTTTACAAAGTGAGCGCTACCAGCGGCGGTGCTGCGGGATATTATGAAACGTTTCAGGCAAAAGGCGCAATAAGAACAATGCCAGTAGTGGTTTCTTCGGGAACATTTCCGGGAGTGTATGATGATTATATTTATTTCGGTTGCGACGACGGTTATATTTACGCGGTAAGTGCCAATACAATGCAACTCAGAGATGGCTGGCCGGTAACTACCGGGGGAAAGGTGAGTGGGAACCCAGTTGTTGATATAGTTAATAAAGTGCTCCTAATAGGTTCTCAGGATGGGAGGACATATAAAATCTGTATATCAAGCAGTACAGCTAATTGTCAGTGATAAAGGATAAGTCAGGAGTCGGGAGTCGGGAGTCGGGAGTCGGGAGTCAGGAGGCCGTAGTGCGAGGCCCAAAGCCTCGCTAATAAGCGAGGAGTGAAAAGTAAAGAGTGAAAAGTGAGGAGTGAGGAGAAAAAAACAGAAATGTAGCTGCAGAGCGCAGCTCTGCCTATAAATCAAAGTCGGAAGTCAGGAGTCGAGAGTCAGGAGTCAGTTGTAGATGCAGAGCGCATCCGCCAAACGAACGGCGGACAGGGCTCTGCGGAAATGGGAAGGATGAAATGAAAACGCGATTAAGAAAAAACGCACGGTTAAAACATTACGACTATTCGTTCAATGGGTATTATTTTGTGATAGCCTTAATAATATTTATACTTGTTGCCTTATTGCCTAATTACCAGATAACCTACTGCGCCGATTGGCCGACTTTCAGGGGCAATAATCAAAGAACGGGTTTTGCGCGCGAACAAGCATATCCCCCCTTGAGCAAAGTATGGGACTTTCAAATTCAAGGAGATGTCATTTCAAGTCCCGTCGTTTATGAGGGAGTGGTTTATATCGGTGCTCGTTCGGGAAGCGTGTATGCCATTAATGCTGAAACGGGAGAGCTTATCTGGGATTATTCCACGGATGACTGGGTGGATGCAACTCCGGCGGTTTCAAGCGCGGCCGTTTTTGTGCCTTCAAGGGACGGAAATCTCTACGCCCTGGACAGGAACACCGGCAATATTTTGTGGCAGAAAAATTTGGGCGCTCCTTCCGTTTCCTCGCCACTTTATTTTGAAGGAGCGGTTTATGTCGGAATGGGGATGCCGGCTAATAAAATCATCGCTTTGAACGCGTCCAGCGGGCAGGTGTTATGGGAGTATAAGATAGATCAGCCGCTTGACGGCGCTCCCTCAAGCGACGGCAATAAAATTTACTTTGGGGCGAACGATGGAAGGATTTATGCCCTGGACAGGAATACAGGCGTTTTTGATTGGATTCCTTCAGGGACTCAGCAAACGAAAGGAAGTTTTGGCATAAACGCTGTTTCCGTCAGTTCTGGCAGTGTTTATGCTCTGCCGGGACACGATGAAAAGAGTCTTTTTATTTTCAAAGCGGAGGACGGTAATCAGATAATTGTTTCGGATGCTATAAATATAAGCGGAGAGGCTGAGGTGACATCTCCCGTTATAACTGACAAAAACATATATTTTGGTATGGGGTCTTCGCCTCTGACTTTATATGCCTATAAGAGAGATTCGTTGTCGTCTGTTTGGGCAAGCTCCCCGACTTTGGGAAATACCGCCATGGTGGGATTTTTGTCTTCCCCTTCAATGGCGAACGAAGTGATATATGTTGGCACTCCTGACGGCAGACTGGTGGCGGTTAGTTCAAGCGGAGCTTCTGTAATGGGAGATATAAATCTTTCCACATCGTGCTACTCATCTCCGGCTATATCCAATGGCATGGTCTTTATAGGAAGAAATGGCGGACGACTGATAGCATATGAGGCAAAGAAGGTGGTTTCCATTTCCAGCCCGTATTCTTATGAGGTTGTCGATGAGAACGTTGAGATAAAAGGCTATGTGAGAAATCCGAATCTTTCGGGATATCTTCTTGAATACGGAGAGGGTGAGAATCCAGGTTCGTGGTCTACCATAATTTCAAGTAATACCTCTTCTGAAATTAAGAATGGGATTTTGGGAATATGGGACACAAGCGGGGTTTCAAATGGGGTTTACACAATTAGGTTGACGGTGAATGAAAGTGTTGCTCATACTTCCGACAATACAGCGCGTTTGACAGTGAGAGTAAATCATCCGCCGGCCCCGCCTTCGAATCTAACCGCGTCTGATGTGCCCTCAGACAGCGGGAATAAAATAAGTCTTTCCTGGGAGGCTTCCACATCCCCCTACTATACTTCTTATCGTATATATAGAAAAAAAGAAAGCGGCGATTTTTCTTATTTGACTTCTGTTAGCTCTTCAACACTTTCATATATCGATTCAACTGCAATTACAGGTACAACTTTCACTTATATTCTCAGGACGTTTGATAATTATGTGGAAAGCGTAAATTCGAATGAATCTACTGCTTATTCCATAGATAATGACCCTTCAAGCGATAATACCATGCCCTCGGCGATAAGCGATTTGGCGGTTATCAGGGGCAAAAAAGGTGGAGAAGTGGAGTTGTCGTGGACTGCTCCCGGAGACGATGGGGATGTGGGCACGGCGGCTTATTACGCGATAAAATATTCCTCTTTTTCGACGGATTTCGATTTAATGGATGTGTTTAAATCTTCAAGAGTCTGTGGTGGGGAGGCAGGGTTTGAAGAAAGTGAAAAGATAGACGGACTTTTTGGAGGTGTCACATATTATTTTGCTATCAAAACGAGGGATTCTAACGGGAATGAAAGCGCAGTTTCAAATATTCCCTCGCAGTGGGCGACGTTTGATTCCACCGCTCCGGCTCCCCCTTCCAATCTTCAGGTGGAAGATACTCAGGGCGACCACGGCGGGAGTCTGACGTTAACCTGGAGTTTGTCGCCGGATGACGGAACGGGTGAAAATGACGTTTATGGATACAAAATATACAGAAGATTGAAGATGACTGCTTATGTTTCCAGTGCTCCCTATGATTCGGTTTCGGCCGGCGTTTCAAAATACATAGATCCTTCCGCCAATGTGAATGTGAAGTACTATTACAGGGTGGCGGCTTTCGACAGCAGCAATGATTCCCCTATGTCAAATGAGGCATTCGGGATTTCAGCGGATAATTGGCGTTTTCTCGACGCTGCCAATGGAGGCGCCATAAGACTTAAAGATGGGGCCGAGGTGAACGTACCCCCGAATGGAGTCAGCCAGAACGATAATATACTTATTACAAAGATTGATACAAGCGCCTTCAGCCCGTCCATGCTTAAGGTTAAATCCGCAGGGGCCAATCCTACTGGCATAATCTACGAGATAAAATTTGAAAATCCCGCTACAAAACTGATAGGAAAAGCGACAGTAAAACTGCCCTACACAAAAGAAGAGATTAGTGGAATGGATGAAGAAAATTTAAGAATGTACACGTATTTTGAAGGAAGATGGATGATGTTCAATAACAGCGAGGTCTTGTTCTCCGAGAAAAAGGTTAAGGCGATTACCACGCATTTTTCATACTTCAGGATTATGGAATATATACCTTCGGGGGAACTGCTGGTTTACGACAAGGTTTACACTTATCCCAACCCGGCCCGGGGGGACGAACTGACTTTCAAGTTTTACGTGGCGGATAAATCATATGTCACGATAGATGTTTACAATGTCGCCGGCGAAAAGGTAGCGCGCCTTGAAAAACCCAATTGCCCAGCCGGAATAGTTTCTGAAATAAAGTGGAAAATAACGAACTATGCTTCGGGGGTTTATATTTACAAGGTGGAGGCTCGTTCGCCTTCCGGGAGCAAGAAAATAGTGAAAAAACTGGCGATAATACATTAAATAAGGATAAGGGATGAAGGATAAAGGATAAGGGAGAAAGGAGAAAGGATAAGGAATGAAGATAAGGGAGAAGGGATGAAAGAGAAAAAACTGGGAGAGAGAATATTTGAATTTGCGGTAAGCGTGGCGAAGTTTATAAACTCCTTGCCATACAATAGAATTTATATTGAAATGTATAGGCAGTTGTTGAATTCTTCCATGTCCATGGGAGCGAATTGGGAAGAAGCTTCGGGAGGATTGACGGATGCCGATTTTATTCATAGCGCGAATATATCTAAAAAGGAAGCGCGGGAAACGAGGTATTGGCTGAAAGTTTTTCTCGCTCTCAAAATCGGGAATTGTGAAAAATTAAAATCCTTATACTCCGAATCGGATGAATTAACCGCCATATTAACATCTATTGTAAAAAAACTTCGTTCAAAGAATATTAAATATACAAAGAAATTGTTTTTTTCTTTTTTGTCTGCCGTTATTTTACCTTTATCCTTTATCCTTTATCCTTTATCCTTCGTTTACGCGGCGAAGATTTATCCCTCTGCGGGCAGTACTTCTGCCTCTTTTTTGAAAATAGGTGTTGGTGCAAGGAGCGTTTCCATGGCGGGCGCTTTTACTGCGGTTGCCGGCGACCCATATTCCATTTACTGGAATCCTGCCGGTCTTTTTTCTTTGAAAGGAACCCGGGATTTAAGTTTTTCTCACAACGATTATTTTCAGGGCTTGAAACAGGAGTTTCTTACCTTCAGCCTTGACGCCAAAAAAGTGATCTATATTAAAAACACCTTTCTAAGAGACGGGGTAGCGGGTTTTAGTTTGAATTATTTGTCTATTCCAAAAGACCTGGAGAAAAGAAGCGGTCTGAACGAGGATGACCCCTTGAATCCCCTGACTTCGGCTGAAGGGAAGTTCAGCGCCGACGACCTGGCTTTTAAGGTCGCTTATGCCTTTAAGTTCGCTGGTGAGTGGAATGGCGGAGCGGCGGTAAAATTCATAAGGCAGTCCATAGAGAATGAAAGCGGCTCGACTTTTGCTTTGGACGTTGGCGTGATGAGAGATTTAATTTTGTTTGGAAGGGAGTTTAGAGGAGGGTTTTCGGTTTTGAACATTGGGCCGGGGGTGAAGTTCGTTTCAAGAAGATATGACTTGCCGCTTATTTTCAATGCGGGCCTGAGCCATAAACTCTCGGAAAATTCCCTCGTTTCCTTCGACATTGAAAAAAGAATAGACAATTATCCGTTTTTCAAAATCGGAACCGAACAGGTTCTGGGTGACAAGCTTGTGCTGAGAGCCGGCTATAAATACAGGATGCATGGAAATGAACTCGGAGCAGTCAGCGGAATTGCGAGCGGCGTGGGTTTCAGGCTTAAAAATTTCAGTTTTGACTATGCCTTCAGTCCTTATGGCGACTTGGGGAATTCGCATATTATTTCGCTCTCGCTCAGATTCGGACGTCCGTTCAGGAAGAGGATTGTTCCCGCCGGGCGGCTGGTTATGGCCGGCGAGCAGATAGAAAATGCAAAGACATTCCTGTATGAAATTAATTCAAAACCCGTCAGAATTTCGGCGCGGGGAATTCTTTATAATATAGAAGCTCGTTCAAGTATGTCGGATATAAGGGGGATATCTTTTAAGACTGAAATGAGGGGACCCGCCGCCGTAAGTCTTTTAATGAAAGAGGGACAACTTCCGGAAAAACTCCTGAAAAATTTTCCCGTCAGTTATGATGTATTGAAAGCTTTCCAGTTTGTCTGCAATGTCCGGACCTCCGGAGCATTGAGTTTTGAGTTTAAAGCGCGGCAAGCAAATGAAGGGAAAATTTTCCTTTTTTATCTTACTGCTTCCGGCTGGAAACAGGTTGAGGCAAAGGAGGCAGGGGTTCTTGAGGCGGGTTACAAATATTTTAAAGCGAACGTGCCTTTAAGCACCCATTTTGTCATTGGTAAAGAAAAATAAAAACTAAAAGTTACCCCGCCTTCGTGAAAAAATATTTTTAAGAATTTGAAGTAGCCGGTTTAACCTTGTTTTAATGTCTTTTTTCCCGTAACGTCTCTCCATAGGTTCATCAGGCAGCCATAAATATTTCAAGGTTTTTTTCGGATTGTAAAAAAGAGGAATGGCGTATTCTGTTAGATTGAAGTGTTTTCTCAAGGCGGTTTTTATAAATGGGAGAAGAATTGTTTCGCTGAATTTCGGCTTAAAAAAGGAAAGGCAACTGCTTAATTGCGGCATTTCTTTTTCTAAGGCAGTTAAGACCGCAACAGTCATGAAGCATAACTTTCTCTCTCTTGCTTTTTCGGAGAGACTCCTCCAGAAATTTTCCTTGAAAAGTTTTTTCTTAATAAGCACTTGTTTCACATCTTTCCTGTTTTTTTCGGAGAAAACGCCATGATGCAGAAATGGATGCGCTATTAAATGGAGAAGCATTTCATCATCTTTCGGGACAAAAATATTTTTATTTTTTGTGCAGGGCTTGATTCCTTCTCGCCAAAAATCCTTTATATCGGTTAGATGCCTTAAGGTAATGTGAATATCAATTATGAGCGGTGGAACGCCCGCAGGCATTTTCCTGATAAAAGAACTTGAACTGTTTTCCATGGGTTTAAATCCAAGTTCGGAAAGGATTTTTTCAAACCCTTTTAAGTCTTCAGGTTTGACAAGAATGTCGACGTCGCTCATTTCTCTTTCGCCGATTTCGAAAATTTCTTCCTTGAGGAGCGCTGTTCCTTTCAGAAGGACAATTTGAATGTTTTTCCCGTAAATCTTCCCGCAAACCCTGTCAACTTCGCTTAACAGGAGCACATTGCGGGCTTTTATTGAAACTTTGTTCATGTCAGTAATTTGAGATCTGACCGGTTCTGGATGCCGCTTTTACAGACTTTTCAAACATCTTTAGACTGATCGGTAGTAGGAAAATGGCAAACGCCGCTAAAATGAAAAGTTCGGTTTTTATCTGGCTCAAACTTGCGTTTTTATGCACGGCTAATTGCGCGGCTTTTATTGAATAGGTTATCGGCAGAATCATGGAGATTTTCTGGAATCCTGCGGGGAGCACGCTTATCGGGAAGTATACGCCGCCCAGAATGCCCTCAAGGGGAGTGAGCAAAAGATTTATAGGGTTGCCTTTTTTGAATATTACCACAAAGCACGAAGATATTATTCCTATCGCAATAAAGTTAAGTATTGAGAGGGTGAGAGTTGCCAGGAATGAAACCACATTGATATTTGAAAAGTCTATGCGGAAGACGAGGGCGCCTATAAAGACATACGCTCCAAATTCCGCCAGAGAATATGCCAGATTCCAGGCGCTTAGACCGATTATCAACTCAAAAGGAGAGAGAGGAGAAGCGATAAGCGATTCGAATGTCCCCTGATACTGTTCGGTTCTTATCTTGGAGGCGAGGGAGGAAAAGCCGGGACCTACAAAATTGAAGAGAATAATGCCCAAAAATACATACGAAAAATAGGATGCCCCGAATGTACTGGTGTGCGCTGTAAGAGAGTGACCGAACATCTTGTCGATGAAATAGAAAATAAGCAAATTTATCAGGAGGTAAAAAATGCCGAGCATAAAGGAGAATTTATAGCTCGCTTCCGTGAGCAAGTCTCTTCTCATGAATGCCATAAGTATTTTTAGTTTTTTCGTCATCGTTCAATCTCAAGAAAAGGAAATTCCCGTTTGTTTTTGAAGTGGGCGGCGGCGCGTCCGGACTCGAGCAAAATTATTTCATCCGATATTTCTTTGAGCATGCGCAAATTATGGCTTACATAAAATATTGTTTTCCCTGCGGATTTTTCTTTTTTTAGTAGAGCGTTGAAATTTTTCAGGGTTTCAGCGTCCAGATTTTTGTCCGGTTCGTCCAGAAGGATTATTGAGGGATTGGTCATGAGCATCTTAATAATGGCGAATTTCTTCTTTTCGCCGCTTGAAAGCAGGTCCATTCTTTTGTCGTAGGTTGCAGGTTCCACGTTTAAAAGTTTAAGAAGCTTGTGGATATGATGTTTCTCTTCGTGTATGCCGGTGCCGTAAATTTTAGAAAAGAAGTTAAGATTTTCTCTTGCGGTAAGGCGCCAATACATCCCGCGCTCGGACAGAAGATAACCTGTTTTGAGTTTTGCCTCCGGAGACAGGGGGCTTTTTCCGTATATCTTTATTTCTCCCTCATCCGGAATCAGGATGCCGCATATGAGTTTGAGAAAAGTAGTTTTTCCGCTTCCGTTTTTTCCGGCGACGCCTATAATCACGTTTTTTGCCGCCGACAGCGACAAATTGTTAATCACCTTCTTTTTAAGCAAATTTTTTTTAGTAAATCCTATGGGCCAGGAGGGCGGAGAAAAGGTTTTTGACACGTTTTTAAATACCAAATCGTGCATAAAACAATTTTAACAAAAATGTGTGTTTTGCATTGCTCTTGAACAGGGCGGCATTGAAATAAAGTTATATAAATTGATTAAATACTATAAATACGCATTTGTGAAGTATAAAAACCCCGCAGGCAGTTGGTTCTCTAATGCTTAAGGATAAAAAAATCTTGTAGAAAGTTTTGAACGGTAATCTTTGACGGGGTTATGGAGGGAAACATGAGGATACACATAGTAGCCCGTAAAATAAAACTCACCAAGGCGATTAAGGAGTTTATAAAGTCGAAGATTCAAAAACTAAAAGGATATTCCGACAATATTGTCTGGGCGCAGGTTATAGTAACGGTGGAAAAAAGATCCCATCTGGCGGAGATTGTGATTCACGCCGGTCGCCAAACAATGAAAGCGGGTGCTGTTTCTGAAGATTTATATTCCGCGATTGACAGGGTAATGGATAAAATCGAGATTCAGGTTAAGAAATACAAAGAGAAAATGAAGAAACACAGAGTTGCGACCGATTACGAGCTGCCGCAACACACCTCTTATATCGCTCCGCCCCCCCGTTTTTCAGTGGTTAAAGATGTTTCCATCAGGCCAATGCATAAGGAGGAGGCGGTGATGGAGATGGAAAGGTTGGGGTATAATTTCTGGCTTTTTATGGATAAGACTTCAAAACAACTGCAAGTGGTGTTTAAAAGGCTGGACAATACATATGGCCTGCTTCAGCCGGTAAAGTCAAAATGAATCATACGGAAAAAGCGGTAACTGTTAAAGATTTACTTAAAGCCAGGGGTAAAATGCTGGGCCTTAAGCTTGTTGTCGGTTCTCACTATCTTTCGCGTCCCATAACAGTGAGCGAGATCAACAGGCCCGGACTTGCCATAACCGGTCATCTTGAACAGTTTAAACCGGAAAGAATCCAGATTATAGGACAAGGCGAGTATGCCTTTTGCCAGAAGGAGAACTATCAGAGAATTCTGAGCAATCTTTCTCAGATGCTCTCAAATGAGGAAACGCCATGCGTTATAATAACGGGAGGGCTTAAACCCCTGAAAGCATTCAAGGAGGCGTCCAAGAAGACAAAAATCCCTCTTCTGGTTACGAACATGGACACCTCTTTTTTCATCAGGGAATTGACCATGTTTTTGGACGATAATCTGGCAGCCATAACCCGTCTTCACGGCGTTCTCGTCAATGTTTACGGAATGGGCGTCCTTATTCAGGGTAGGCCCGGCATAGGGAAATCCGAATGCGCGCTTGAACTTTTGAAAAGGGGACATATTTTTGTTGCCGACGATATAGTGGAAATAAGACGCAGGATGGGCTATGTTCTGCTTGGAAGGTCTCCAAAGAATATACAGCATTATATGGAGGTCAGGGGACTTGGCATAATAGACATAGAGCTTTTGTTCGGAGTCGGAGCGATTATCGACCAGACTATTGTTGAAATGCAGGTCTATCTGGATAAGTATGACAGCGAGAAGGGCTTTTCCCAATATGACCGAACGGGCTTAGATTCAAGAGTTGTGGAAATTCTCAATGTTTCAGTGCCGTCTCTCAATATCCCCGTTACCCCGGGGAGAAACCTTGCTATTCTTATTGAGGTTGCAGCCCTCAATCAACGCCTGAAAAATCAGGGCTACAATGCCGGGCAGCGGCTTAATATGAATTTAATCCGGAAAATGAGATTCAGGAAATGAGGAAAGTAAAATTTTTTGTGATAACAGGCATGTCAGGGGCGGGCAAGAGCCAGGCGCTCAAATGTTTTGAAGATTTTGGATATTATTGCATAGATAATCTTCCCGCGGATCTTTTCCCTCATTTTGCGGGTATTCTTCATTCCAAAAGATATCTTTCCCGTGTAGCGTTGGGGATGGACATAAGAGAGGGACGCTTCTTTAAGAATTTTGCAGATTCAATAAGGTTTCTTGAAAAAAAGGGGATAGACCTTAAAATAATTTTTCTCGACGCCGCCGACCAGGTTCTTCTTCAAAGATTTTCCGAAACTCGGCACAGGCATCCTCTTGGCAAAAATATTTCGGCGGCCATAAGGGAAGAAAGAAAGAATTTAACAGATCTTAAATCCAGAGCCGACAGAGTTATCGATACCTCCAAACTCACCCTCGGTGAACTTAAGGAAATGGTTTCGTCCGCGCTCGAATTGAAGCAGTCAAAGGAAATGCGGCTTAACATTATATCCTTTGGTTATAAGTACGGGCTGCCGCTTGACGCCGATATAGTTATGGACGTGAGATTTCTTCCCAATCCCAATTATGTCCCCAAACTGAAAAAAAAGACCGGTATGGACAAGTCGGTTCAGAATTATCTTGAGAAAAAGAGCATTCTTAAAAGTTTTCTTTCAGATTACATTCGTCAGGTTAAATCCCTGCTTCCCTTTTATGTCAGGGAAGGAAAATCCTATTTGACCATAGCCATTGGCTGCACCGGCGGCAGGCACAGAAGTGTTTACACGGCACATAAAATAGCACAGTCTCTTAAAAAGGGTGGTTTTTCGGTTTCAGAATACCACAGAGATATGCGGAAATAAAGGTTTTCAGAGGAGCCGGGTTATGATTAATATCATTGTGATTACTCACGGGGAATTCGGTGCCTATTTAATTGAGGCGGCAGAGAATATAGTGGGAGAGCAAAAGGAGGGGATAAAAAGTGTTTCGGTGTCCCCCCGTATGTCCCTGCCAATGATTCATGAAAAAGTGCAGGAAGCGGTGGAGGAAATGCGCGGTCCTGAAGGGCTCATATGTTTTATTGATATGCCCGGAGGAACGCCAATGAACGTAGCCGTTCCCATACTTCAGAATCTGGATAAGACTGCGGCTGTCTGCGGAGTAAACCTGAATATGGTTATTTCAGCCTTTTTCAATCGTTCAAAATATGGATTTGAAGATTTGATTGAAAAAGTAATTAGCGACGGGAAAAAGGCAATATGCGAAGTAAAAAGTCTTCTGGAAGATTAGTGCTCTGTCAAATAAATAGTTATTGGACAGAGCATTAGATTGTTGGAGGAGTGGTTTATGCCCTTAAAACTTCTGCGTGTGGATGATAGACTGGTGCATGGACAGGTGGTTGAATCCTGGCTGCCTTATTTGAAGGTAAACGAAATATGGATTGCTTCTGACGAGATATCGCAGGATGAAACAAGAAAAAGCATAATGCGGTTTGCCACCCCTTCAAATGTGTCTCTGGAAATAATGACTGTCAAAAGAGTTGCTGAGCGGATAAATGAAGGGACATTCGAGGGGAAAAATGTGATGGCTCTTGTTCCGGGCCTGGAAGAGGTGGTGGAGCTTTTGGAAAACGGAGTTAAAATAAATGTTTTGAATATTGGAGGTATGCATTACAGCGCCGGAAAGACACAATCCATAGGCAAGGCTATTTTTCTGAGCGAAGACGATGCAGCCTGCCTTAAAATAATTTCCGGTTACGGTGTGAAAATAGAAGGCAAGGGTCTTCCAACCGACGAGCCTGTGGACTTGATGAAAATAATAGGCTAAAAATGGATTTATATTTGCTTTTGGTTTCAAGTTTTTTATGCGGTTTGCTGGTTCTGGATAATTTACAATTCGCGCAGGTTTCGCTTTCGCGTCCTTCCCTTGTCGGGCTTTTAATCGGCTGGCTCGTTGGTTCTCCGATTGAGGGCGCGTCCCTCGGCCTGGGAATAGAACTTTGCTATAGCACTTTTTTGCCTCTGGGTGGGAATGTGCCGCCGAACGGGGCTGTCGCCGGAACGATTTCCGCTCTTGTGTTTGCTTTTGCCGGAAGGTATTATCCTTTCGCTTTTTTTGCGGGTTTTTTCTCCGGGTTTTTATATGCCGGTTTGGACGTGAAGTTGAGGCAGATACGGGGAGAGTGGAGCAAGATTGTTGAAAACGAGGTTTCCGACGGAAAAATAAGGTTAAACTTCTGGATGGCGAAATCTTTGATGCAAGAGAACATAAGTGCTGTCGGTTTTGTCCTGTTTTTTTCCGTCTTTTTCTTTGCGCTTGCCGTTTTCCTGCGTTTCGCTTTTTTCAGGGATATATTGAGAATGGCGCATTTTATGGTTTTATGGGCAGCTCTCAGCGCCATTCTCCATAAATTTGCCGGGTATGTGAAAAATGATAGATACAAAAAATAGGATTTGTCTTTTTTTCAGGTCGTTCTTTATCCAGTGCGGCTGGAATTTTGAAGGGCTTCAAAATATAGGTTTTTGTTATGTTGTCTCTCACTGGCTGGAAAGAGTGTGGGGCGATGAAGACAAATTAAAAAAATCTTTTTTAAGGCATTTGGAGGTTTTTAACACCCAACCTCACATGTCGGGGTTTATAATAGGAAATGTGTGCAGTGTGGAAGAAATGCTCTCTGCGGAGGAGGACGCGGCCAGAAAGGAGAAAATGGAGGCGGGATTGAAAACCATAAAAAAAGCGCTGGCTTCAAGTTTCGCTTCCATCGGGGACCGCCTTATATGGGGCAGGATATATCCGCTGACGACAATAGTCTGTCTTTTAATGTGGTTGGGGTCTGGTTTTTATTTCTGGTTAGGCGCAGGTTCTTCGAATTCTAAATTGTTCGTCGCGGGTGGACCTGTTTTTTCTGTGTTTATTTTCGCTGCGGTTTCCCTGTATTTCAGATGGAAGGGAATCGGCTACGGGTATAAATGCGCTGGCAATGTTTCCTGCGGTCTTGACTTGATGAACTGGAATAAAACGTTATCGCGGTTAAATTTTGCCGGGTTTGTCCTTTGCTTTTTGATTAGTCTTTTTTCCTGCTGGGAAGTTTTTGAAGCCGCTTTTGCCAGCCTCCCGCCGTCATGGGCGATTTTCAAAATGCTTCTGGTTGTTTCATCTTTTGCTTTGGCTCCCGTCATCCTGAAAAGAAAAAGAACTTTTCTTTCTGTGACGGGAGCGGTTTTCGGATTTTCTTTTGTTGCGGTTTTAATTTTGAGGGTAGTTGGTGTGCGGGTATTATGGTGAAAAAAGTCATAAAGGTTTTGAATGAAATGGGGCTGCACGCTCGTCCCGCCGGTTTAATAGCGGATGTTGCGGGCAAATTTGACTGCAGTATAAAAATAATCAAGGATTCCGCTGAAATAAACGCAAAAAGTATTATGGGTATATTGACATTGGGGGCGGCGAAAGGCAGCGAAATAATTCTTGTTTGCGAAGGAAAGGACGCCGAAAAAGCCGCTGAGGAAATAGAAAAATTATTTAAAAAAAATTTTGATGAAGAATGAAATTTTGTCAAACAACTTCATTGATATGTTAAAGATGAGACTGAAAGTCTTAAGAAATGATAAGTTGGCGATTTGCCGCAAGGAGAAAGGGTTATGATAGTCAAAACAGGGGTGCCGGCGAGCATAGGTATCGCTATAGGCAGGGTGCATCTTCTAAAGGAAGAAAGAATATACATAGAAAAAAAGGATATACCCAAAGAAAAAACCAAAAGCGAGATAAAGCGTTTCAAAGAGGCAATCACAAAGGTTGAAAAAGATTTAGATAAACTGAAAGAAAAAGTTCTGAATGTCCTTGGGCATCAACACGCAAAGCTTATAGAAGTGCATCATCTGATTTTGAAGGATCCGCTGATAACCAAGGATGTGCCCCTGCTTATAGTGGAAAAGGGAATTACTGCCGAATCCGCCCTTTCAGAAGTGATGGAGAAAACAGGCAGGGATTTCAATAAGATAAAGGACGATTTCTTTCACGAGAGAAAGAATGATATATTTGATGTTTGCAAAAAAATCATCTCTCATTTAATCAGGAAAAAAATCGTGAGTCTCAAAAATCTGAGCGAACCGGTGATACTTGTCGCTCATAATCTGTATCCATCCGACACCATACAGATAAAAGAGTCCGGAAAGGTTCTGGCTTTTTGCACTGATATGGGCAATAAATCAAGCCATACGGCGATATTCGCCCAGAGCGTTGGCATCCCGGCGGTGGTAGGACTTTCTGACATTACCGCGCAGATTAACGATGGAGAAAACATAATAGTTGACGGCGAAAAGGGGATAGTTATACTTTCCCCGGACGAGGATACCCTCAGGGAGTATGCCGAGAAGAGAAAGTCTCTTCTCCAGGAGGAGAGATTTTTTCGGGGACTTAAAAAATTGCCGACTGCCACCCGCGACGGCAAAAGAATTTCTCTTATGGTCAATGTGGATGTTACAGATTCAGTGAAGGTTATCAAGGATATAAGTCCTGACGGCATAGGGCTCTTCAGGACCGAAATGCTGTATATGAACAGAGACGAGTTCCCGTCAGTTGAAGAACAGACTGCGATTTACTATAAATTCTTGAAGAATCTGCCGAACTCCCCGGTGATAATACGCACGGCTGATATAGGGGGGGACAGGGCTCCGCAGTTCGTGATGCGGGAATTTGAGGACGAGAGGAACCCGTTTATGGGACTGAGGGGAATAAGATTTTTCCTCAAACATCCTGAACTCCTTAAAAATCAGATTAGCGCCATATACCGGGCAAATGTTCACGGCAACGCAAAAATCATGATACCGATGGTTTCCAATATGGAGGAAATAAATGCTTTTAAAGAGATAGCCCTTGAATGCAGGAATGAAATTGCCGCGACAAAAATAAAATCAAATCTTGATGTTGAATTCGGAATTATGGTGGAAATACCTTCAGCTGCCCTGGTATTGGATTCTATATTGGGCGAAATAGATTTTGTTTCCATAGGAACCAATGACCTTGTGCAATATATGCTGGCGGTGGATAGAGTCAACCATGGCGTTTCGGAGCTATACGACCACTATCATCCCGCGGTCCTGAGAATCATAAATCTGATAGTTCAAACCGCTCACAAAAAAGGAAAGAAGGTTTCTGTATGTGGGGAGATGGCTACTGAACCGCTTGCCGCCGCTCTTCTTGTGGGACTCGGGGTGGACATTCTTTCGGTCCCTGTCAAAATGTATTTGAGGTTAAAGTATGTACTCAGGTCCATAGGCTTTGAAGAAATGGTGCAGGTTGCGCAGAACGCGCTGGGGCTTGTCAGGTCCGACGATATAAAAGCATTGCTTAAGGATCATGTGATTTACTGATGAAGAACATAAGGAATTTTTCAATTATAGCCCACATAGACCATGGAAAGTCCACTCTTGCCGACAGGTTTATAGAGATAACCAAGCTTGTTCCGAATAGGCAGATGAAAGAGCAGTTTATGGATAAGATGGAACTTGAAAGGGAGAGAGGGATAACCATAAAAGCCAAGGCTGTGAGAATGAATTATGTGTCGCTTCAGGACGGCAAGAAATACGTGTTAAATTTGATAGACACTCCGGGTCATGTGGATTTTTCATATGAGGTTTCAAGGGCGTTGGCGGCCTGCGAGGGCGCTCTGCTCCTTGTGGATGCTTCCCAGGGCGTTGAAGCGCAGACTCTGGCACATGCGCATATGGCACAAAAACTCGGGCTTAAAATATTACCCGTAATAAATAAGATAGATCTGGAACATGCCGATTCAGATTCCACGGAGGAACAGATATGGGAAATTTTAAGAGAACCAGTTCCGGCTTTCAGGATAAGCGCTAAAAACGGGGAGGGGGCCCAAGAACTGCTTGAAAGGATAATCAGGGAAATTCCCGGGCCAAAGGGCGATGAAAACAAGCCTCTCAGGGCGCTTATATTCGACTCGTTTTACGATTCGTATAGGGGAGTTGTGATTTTTGCGCGTGTGGTGGACGGAGTGATATTTCCTGGAATGGACATAAGTTTTTATTCCACCAGGGCTTCCTACAAGGTCGAGGAGACGGGAATTTTTTCGCCCGACCTTACCAGAACGGAAAAAATTTCCGCCGGCGAAGTCGGCTATATTATAGCCGGAATAAAAAACACGCATGAAATAAAAATGGGAGACACGATTTTCAGGAAATTTGTGAATGTGAAGCCGCTAGAAGGATATGAAGAGGTAAAACCCGTGGTTTTCGCGGGCTTTTTTCCGGTCAGCGGCTCCGATTATCCCTTGCTTAAAACCGCCATTGAAAAGTTGAGTCTGACTGATTCTTCCTTTACCTGGCAGGGAGAAACTTCAAAAGCGCTGGGTTTCGGATTCCGCCTTGGTTTTATGGGGATTCTTCATATGGACATAATCAGGGAAAGACTTCAGCGGGAGTTTGGCATTTCTCTTATAGTGACCAGTCCCAATGTCGTTTACAGGGTGCTTGTGAAAAATTCGACGAAAAAGATTTTAGTTACAAATCCATCGCAGTTTCCGCATTATGGGGATATATTGAACGTGGAAGAACCTGTCGTTAAAGCCTCCATACTGACTCCGCTCAAGTTTATGGAGGGGGTCTTGAATCTTCTCAAGGAGAAGCGGGGGAAACATGTTAAGATAGATTATATATCATCAAGCAGAGTGATTATTGAATATCGTTTGCCTCTGAACGAGGTAATTATGGATTTCTATGACAGGTTAAAGTCTGTTTCCAGGGGATATGCCTCTTTTGATTATGAATTTGAGGAGTATTGCTCTTCGGATATGGTAAAAATAGATGTGCTGCTTCACGGCGAAGTTGTGGATGCGCTGTCGTTCATAGTTCATGACTCCAGGAAACACTCAATGGCGAAATTTATATGTGAGAGACTCAAGAAGGTGATACCGAGACATTTATTTGAGGTTGCTGTGCAGGCTCGCGTAAAAGGAAGGATAATAGCGAGAGAGACAGTGCCTGCCGCAAGAAAGGATGTAATAGCGAAATGTTACGGCGGAGATGTGACAAGGAAAAGGAAACTTTTGCAAAAGCAGAAAGAAGGTAAAAAGAAAATGAAAATGCTTGGCAGTGTGGAATTGCCCAACGAAGCGTTTATGTCTATTCTCAGGGTAAATGAGAAATAGCGAATAAGGAGATACAATGGAAGAAAAACTCTTTTGGGTTGGCATAATAATGGGCTTACATCTATTCCTGACCCATCATTTCAAGGATAAAAGGAAATTTAACGCGAAATTTTTAAGGTGGTGGCATTCTTTTTTTGCCTTTCTTTTTTTCTTTGTGGCGGGTCTCATGGTTGCAGTGAGTCTCGACAATAACAGCGGCATTGTCGTGACGGCAGTTTTATTTTCCAGGAAGCAGCTCGTGTATGGATTTTTGTCCGGGCTGGTGGCTGGAATTTACACTTATTTCTCTTCTGGCAGAAAGAATCTTAAAAGTGAAAAAGAAAGAAATAAAATTTTAAAGCATGATATAGAATGGTCGGAGACGATTTTTTCGGCGGTTATATTGGCTTCGATTGTTATGTATGTTTTTCTTCAGGCTTTTAAAATTCCTTCCGGCTCCATGAGAATGACGTTTTTAGAGGGAGACCACCTGTTTGTGAACAAAATTATTTACGGAATAAGAATTCCTTATACCAAAAAGAAAATATTGAAGTTCAAAAAAATAAAAAGGGGTGACATAGTTATATTCAGATTTCCCTCTAATAGCCCGAATGAATTTCAGTGCGGAGGACATCAATACGGAAAAGATTTTATTAAACGGGTTATAGGAATTGAGGGAGATGAGATTGAGGTGAAAGAGGGGCGGCTTTATGTAAATGGAAAATTGGTTTTAGAGGACTACGCTCAGTATGTGGACGGCTTCAACAGAATACCTCCTGCAAACATAAAAATTCCATGGACAAAATACCAGTGGTATTGGCAAAAGAGAGAAATAGGAAAAATGCTGGGGGAATATGTGCGGGATAACTTCGGGCCGGTCAAGGTGCCGAAAAACAGTTATTTTGTTATGGGCGATAACAGAGACAGGTCATGCGATTCAAGATATTGGGGGCCTGTGCCGGAGTATTTGATAAAGGGAAAAGCATGGTTTATCTACTGGCCGCCGAAAAGAATGCAGGTGTCGAAATAAAACATAAACATAGGGAGAAGAATACGGGGGGGGTAGTTCAACTACAGGCGGTTTTATGAATCTTAAAGAGAAGATTAAGGACAAAAACAAAAAGTTATTTTCTTTTGAATTCTATCCGCCCAAAAACGACAAAGCAGTTGAAATGCTGTATGAATCCGTAAAACGGTTAAAAAGCCTTAAACCGGATTTCGTTTCCATAACCAACTCTACCGTTGGCCCGTCCTACAATACGGCCGCTCTTTCAATATTGATAAAAGAAAAATTTGACATTGAAGTCGTGTCCCACATGACCTGCATAGCCCATACTAAGAGAGAAATCTCAAGAATGCTTTCCACGCTCGAAGATTCCGGAATCAAAAATATTCTGGCTTTGCGCGGAGACGAAAAGAATATAGGAGGAGTTTTTAAAAGCGACTACAAAAGGGCATATGAATTGGTAAGGGACATTAGAAAGGGCGGCAATTTCTTGATAGGGGTGGCGGCGTATCCTGAAAAACATCCTGAGGCGAAGAACTGGAAACTGGATTTGGACAATTTGAAGCGCAAGGAGGACGCCGGAGCGGATTTTGCCATTACCCAGCTCTTTTTTAAGAATGAACATTACTTTGCCTTTCTTGATAAGTGTTTATCCCATTCCATTACTCTTCAAATAATTCCGGGGATAATGCCGGTGACGAACTACAAGCAGATAATCAAATTCACAAAAGGACTAAAAGTTGCCATGCCACGCAAACTGCTTGAGGGAATAGAAAAGTATTCAGGAAATGAAAAAGATATGTTGAAGTTCAGTATTGATTATGCAAGGCGTCAGTGCGAAAGTTTGCTGAAACAAGGGGCTAAAGGAATCCATTTTTACACATTAAATCGCTCGAATGCGACAATGGAAATCTTAAAAGGACTGAAATAAATGCCGGAAATTCTTCCGGACGTTTCTTAACTCCGTAACGTTATGACATTCGGAATTTTTCCTCCTGGTGAAAAGGTTTTGTATAATAATTAGCGATGGACATTATATATACGCAGGAATTAGATAAATTGATGGCTCTTCAGAAAAAGGACAGGCGAATTAATTCCATGCGCGAGGAAATGGATTTGATTCCTTTAAAAATTGCTGAAATCGAGAAGGATATGGAAGCGAAGAAGGATCTTCTTGAAGAAGCCAGGAAAAGAGTGTTAAATTTGCAGGTGAAAAGCAGAGAGATGGAACTTTTGATAAAAGAAAAGGAAGAAAATGTCTTGAAGCATCAGAAGGAGTTAAACGCTGTTAAGAATAACGAAGCGTATAAAGCGATTCTGACGGAAATAGAAAGGATTAAGAATGGAATAGACAGCCTTGAAAATGATGAGATATCTTTGCTGGATGAACTGGAAGAGGCGCAGAAAGCGGAAAGGAAACGCAAAGGCGAATTTATGGAAATGGAAAAAGGCAAAAGGCAGGAGATAGACGCTTTGAGAAAACGTTCTTGTGAAATAGAAAATGTGCTGAAAGGAGAAATGGAGTCAAGGCGGGAGATGGCTCTAAAAATAAGCGCACAATTGCTTGAAAAATATGAGTATCTTCGCTCCAAAAAGGGAGAGGCTCTGGTTGAGGCTGAGGAAAGGGACGGTAAGTATTTCTGCAGCGGCTGCAATATGGCTTTAACCTCAAAGAAAAGCGGTGAACTGCGCAAACCCAACGTCATAGCTATCTGTGACAATTGCCAGAGAATGCTTTGTTTGAAGGTCGCGCCGGGCTCTTTCAAAGAGGAGAACGAAAAATAAAACTTGATTTGAAAAACACTCGAAATTAATTCAAGAGATGACTAAAACCAAAAAGTTTAAGATATACATAGACGGAGGTTCGAGAGGAAATCCAGGTCACGGAGCGTGCTCTGTGGTTATTTTCGACCAGAACGAAAAACTTGTTCATGAAGAGGCGAAATATTTGGGTATATGCACCAACAATTTCGCGGAATATAACGCTCTTATGCAGGCATTGTCAGCGGCAAAATATCTAAAAGCCACGCATCTTGAAATATTTTCCGATTCCGATCTTTTGGTGCGACAGTTCAGCGGAGAATATAAGATAAAGAACACGGTGCTGTTTAATCTTATGGCAGAGATAATGAGGGAAGCTGCAAAATACAAAGTAACTCTTTCTTATATTCCCCGCGCCAAAAACAAGGTCGCCGACAAACTTGTAAATCAGATTCTCAACAAAATAAAGATTAATAAACGCCTGGGCAAAAGCATACAAAAAGAAAACGAAAAGAAGTTTCACCAACCCGATTTGTTCTAATGCTCTGTCCAATAGATATTTGATAGTTTGGCAGAGTTAATTTTGGAGCGAAACAAGGAATGAAGAGTAAGCATACCTGTTGTGGTATGTGAGCGATGAATGACGAAGTTGCAGCCCAAAAGTAACCTGCCCTTATAGGGAAAGCCATATTTGGTCAATTTCTTCGTTGCTCCTTGCATGCAGCCCCCTTCGGGTATGCGCGCGCCCGAGCCTTGAACTTGCCTCAAATCTGGCTTTCCAAACCATTAACTATTTATTGGACAGAGCATCTAATCCCGCTTTTAATGAATGCTGTTTGTTTTTTGCGTCGGATGAGGAATCGCCTCCGCCTTTCGGCAGGGGAGGAACTTCCGGACTCCAAAGGCAAGGGCGCCGGATTAAACCCTTGAGCTTTTGCGAAAGGGCATAAGTCCGGGATAAGCGGCAATATCCGCTTAGACGGAAAGTGCAACAGAAAATATACCGTCCGCCTCAGGCGGATAAGGGTGAAAAGGTGCGGTAAGAGCGCACCGCTTAAAAGAGTAATCTTTTAAGGCATGGCAAACCCCGCCCGGAGCAAGGCCAAATGCGCGTCAAAGGTGCCTTCCTTTCGCTTTGAGCGAAGGCGCGAAGTGGGCCGCGACAGATAAATGATTCCATAAAACAGAATCCGGGGTACTATCCGTCGCAAAGGCAAACAGTGGTAAGGATAAGGGATAAGGGATAAGGGATGAAGGATAAAGAGTGAGGAGTGAAGAGTTTATAGCGTTGAGCGTTCATTGAGTTTATAGCGTTGAGCGTTCATTGAGTTTATAGCGTTGAGCATTCATTGAGTTTATAGCGTTGAGCGTTCATTGAGTTTATAGCGTTAAGCGTTTATTGAGTTTATAGCGTTTATAATGTTCATTGAACGAGGTCGTAGTGCGAGGCCCGGAGCCTCGCGCAGAGGACGCAAAAGACAGTGAAACGCGGAGGGCGCAAGAGAATTTTACCCCGTAGGTTGGGTTCAATGTGGTTTTGGCGGAGAAACCTGCGGGGTGAAATTCACGCGGAGAACACAGGGTAAAACATTGAAACGCAAAGGACGCAAAATTTAGTGTTTTCTATAGTATTATTGGTTTTGCGCTTTAGCTCTTGCGAACGTTCCTGGAGATTGATTTTTTGAATACTATGTATAATGCTCAACTTTAGATAAAAGGCAATTGCGGAGATTATTTATGAATATTAAAAATTTAAGAAAAGACAGAGGTTTCTTTTGTAACTTCTATTCTTCCGCGCTTTTGCGTTCAGTTTTGCGTAATCTACGAATAGTTTGGTTTTGCGGTTTTTGCGATGTTTTAGCGTAATCTGCGAATAGTAGTAGAGCAAAAACTGAAATAATTGACTATATTAAGCAAATCAAAGATATGGAAACCCGTCTTTTGCATTGGGACACCCAAATTTCAAGTCTTTCTCGTCGAGAGCGGCCTAAATTTTAGGGCTTCTGCGGAAGTCGGGGAAAAAAGTACGGTCACTTCGTCGCCTGCCCATTCTAACCGACGCGGTTAGAATGGTTTATAAGCGAGTTGTCCGCAGGCGCCTTTTATGTCCCGCCCCAGACTTTTTCTTATGGTGGCATTTATATTATAGTCGAGAAGAGTGTTCTGAAAGAGTTTGACTTTTTCGGGAGATGGCGCTGAAAAAGATTTTGAGACGCTGTTGCAGGGGATTAAGTTTACCGCGAAATATTTGGCGGGAGCCGCATTTCTAAGCCAGAGAGCCAATTTTTTCGCTTTTTTCGCCGAATCGTTGATGCCGCTTAAAAGAACGTACTCTATGAAAATTTTGCGGTTTGTAATTTGCAAGTAGTTTTTGATTGCCGTTGAAAGCTTTTCAAGTTTGAATTTGCCGCTCAAAGGGACAAGCTTTTGCCTTATTTCATCTGAAACCGAATGAAGGCTTATGGCGAGATTTGCCTGCGGAAAATCTTTGGCAAATTGAGTTATTTTCGGAACATAGCCGAAAGTCGAAACCGATATATGCCTCTGCCCGATGTTAAACAAATCCCGGTTATTGAGAATTTTGATTGTTTTCTTTACCGCTTCGTAATTGAAAAAGGGTTCGCCCATCCCCATGAAGATAATATTCTTCAGATCTCCCTCAAGACCTTCCCGGTTTATATGCTGCTTCCAGAACAGGATCTGATCGCTTATTTCCTCGGCGGTAAGATTTCTTTTTAATCCCGTTTTGCCCGTGGCGCAAAAGGGACATCCCACAGCGCAGCCGACCTGAACTGAAACGCATGTGGAAAAATGGCCCGGCTTTAATTTAAGCAGGACGGTTTCCACGCTTAAATCGTCTCTTAGTTTCAGGGCAGCCTTTACCGCGTCCGATTTGCCGGATATCAGAATCTTTGACGGCGAAAAGGAGAGTATCGGGATTTTTAACGAGAGTTCCTCCCTCAATTGCAGCGGCAGGGAAGTGGCTTTACTCCATTCATCGACATAGTTTTTGTAAACCGCTCTCTGAATTTGATTTATGTGGTACAAAGGGTATTTGCGGGATTTGATGAATTTCTCAATTTTTTTAATATCCATCTTTAATTTGGAACAGAATCCAATTGCCGGATGAAGCGACTTTAAGAATTTTTTCTTTGGAGAAATATTGTTCTATTTCCCCGTAATCTTGAGGAGTCGATATTATAAATATCTTTTTATCCGTATTTTTAATTTCTTCTTTTAACTCTTTCAAATCACGCACCTGTTTATCCAGCGGGCGGCGGCTGTAAAAAACAAGCCCCTGATTGAATATGTACTGCCTATCCTTATATAGAATGATTTTATCTTTCTTATCCACTATATGATTTACGCAGCGGTAAAGGGAGATATACTTGCTGCCTTTTTTGGCTGGAGGCATCGGGAAAACGGCTATTATGGTTAAAATTGCGGCCGCGAAGAAAACGGCTGCATGATGAAAATAATCGAAATTTTTTCCTTTTATTACTTTTTCAAGCCCTATTGCCGCGAACATGCCGGCCGGAACAAGAGCCGGTATGAAATACCTTACCCCGAACACACTGCTTATGGACAAAGCCGCCATTATTGTCCAGAACCATGAAAACAGCATTATGAAAGAGTTTTTTCTGACGGGATTTTTAAGTTCCTTGATTCCTATCCACATTCCGTAAACGGAAACCAGTATCCAGTAAAACATGCGCAGGAGATTCTTGAACGGATTGTAAAAAGGATTTTCATAACCCGGGAGCCCTCCGTAAATTAAGGGCCCTATGCCGGACTGGGAAAGGAGGAATTCTCTGCCATGCGTCAAATACTGAGGTATGAACCAGAGCCCGATTAAAGTAAAAGCCGTCAAAACGGACAATAAGAATCGGGATGAGAAAATTTCCTTTATCTGCCCGGTAAAAACAAAATAAAGAGGAATTATGCCGAATAAATAAAGTCCCTGCATGCCTTTGAAATAATATCCCAGAGCCGCCGCAAGGCCAAAGAGAAAATAATAATTTTTGTTTTTTGAAATTTGGGCTTCCACGACGGCGAAAACCCCCAGTGTTACGGCGAAAGCCACCGGCATATCGAGCATTACTCTTTGAGTGTATCTTAGAAAGAAAAGGCTCGTCGAAAGCACAAACAGAGTGAGAAACCCCACCTTTCTGTTGAATAATTTGCAGGCGGTTTTATAGGAAAAAAGAAATGTCAGAAAACCCGTCAAAGCCGCGGGGAATTTTGCCCAGTATTCGCCGGGTTCGAATATTTTGAACAATACGGCTTCAATCCAGAAATACAAGGGAGGCTTCAGCCAGCTTATCATTTTCCCCTCATGCATGGTAAACCAGTCTCCGGTCTGAAGTATGGAGATGCCCATTGCAGCGTGAGTCATGTCGTCCAGTTGGGGAATAATATACGGTTCGAGTTTTATGAAGCAGAGGACAAAGAGCAGAAAAAGATAAAATCTGTCTAGGAATTTCTCCCTGCCGGATTTTGGAACAACCCAGTCATTGTTTACCGCGCGAGTCAGTTTTTCAGAGAGGGATTTTATAAGATTCATCTCGAAAATAGTGGGCAATTTAAAATATGGTTTTTATGGAGAATATATCTTAAGAGAATGTATAAAGAGGCAAAACCGTATTTCAGACTCCGGCTGAAATTTATTGAGGAAGCTTCCGCAAAGTATTTCGTATTCACGGGAACGTCTCCTATCCTGAAACCGGCATTTACGCATTGAACCAGGAATTGAGTGTCGAAAACAAAATCGTCCGAATTTTTCCGCCACGGAATAGTCTCCAGGACCTGTCTGGAATATGCTCTCATTCCGCTGTGCCACTCTCCCAGATTCTCGCCCGTGACAAGGTTCTCTACGAAAGTCAAAAATCTGTTTGAAATGTATTTGTAGACGGGCATGCCTCCCGCCAGCGCTTCTTTTCTGGTTCTGATTCTGTTGGCCAGCATGACATCGCAGATTCCGCTTTCAATAAAGCCGATCAGGTAAGGAATGATTTTTGGGTTGTACTGGTAATCCGGATGAAGCATGACTACAATATCGGCCCCGCTTTCAAGGGCATGTTTATAACAGGTTTTTTGATTCGCCCCGTAGCCCATGTTTTTTTTGTGCCTTATTGTTGTGATGCCAAGTTTTTCGGATGTTTCAGCGGTATTGTCGCTGGAAGCGTCGTCCACAAGCAGGGCGCTTTTTCTTAAATTTTCCGGAATATCGTTTATGGTTTTTTCGAGAGTCTTTCCCGCGTTATAAGCGGGCAGGACAATTATTGTTTTCATGTGTGTAATTTTACCATTTTTGATAAGATAATATTTTACTAATGAAGGCAAAGCATGTTGATTATAAATTCTTTATTCTGGGCAATTTCGCGGTGTCTCTTCTCATAAGCGCGTTTTGCTTTAAGTATGCGAACTTTGGCCCCGGTGAAATTTTTTTTACCAGCATATCCCTCATTTCAAACACAATAATGCTGAGCGCGATTTGGCTTGTGCTTTCTTTGCCGTTCTTCTTTGCGCGGGCGGGCAGGTATTTTGTTTTTGTGCTATACTCTTTTTTTCAGTTTTTGCTTGTCCTTGATGCCATTCTTTATCACCTTTTCAAATTTCATATGAATTCAATGGTGCTGAATCTGGTCTTTACCAAAGGGGGACTGCAGGCAATAGATGAGGGGTGGGGGATGAAACTGACCGCCGTCGGCATTTTTCTGACTGTTTTTCTGACTGAATGGCTTTTGATTAAATTTTCGCTGTCTTCGAAAACCGAGAGAAAGTTTCGGGTAAACTACAAATTCCTGACCGCGGCGGCGCTTTTTTTCGTCGTAGTGGACAAAGCCGCTTACGCGTGGAGTGATTTGAAGCAAATTCCTTTCATCTCCAGAAACTCAGTCCACCTTTTTCTCTATCAACCCTTTACAATGCGCCATTTTGCCGAGAAATATCTTAAAATCAAACCGAGAACGGAGATGAAAGTGAAAATAGACAAAAAACGTTCGCTCCTGAATTATCCTTTGAAGAAGATATCGGTTTCTCCGAACGGCAATCTGCCCAATATTCTCATCATATTGATTGACTCTTTCCGCTATGATATGATGAACCCGGAAGTCGCAGTTAATATATATGAATTTTCCAAAAAGAGCCAGGTTTTTTTAAACCATTACAGCGGAGGTAATTGCTCGCGTTTCGGCGTGTTTTCGCTGTTTTACGGGATATACGGCAATTACTGGTTTCCTGTATTGAAGGAAGGGCGTTCTCCGGTTATAATGGACGTGCTTGCCTCTCTGGGTTATGAGTTTAAAATCTTTGCCGCCGCCCGGCTCACTTATCCCGAATTTGACCGGACCTGTTTTGTGAATGTGCCGCGTAAGGATATTTACGACGAACCGCCGACAGACATAAAGCATGAAAAGGACGAGAAAACAGCTTTGAAGTTAATAGAATATTTGAAAGGACGGAAAGGAGAAAAACCTTTTTTCGGATTTATATTCTTTGACGGACCCCATGGAAGTTATGATTATCCCCCGGAGTTTGAAAAATTCAAGCCAGCGCATTTATAAGTTATCTCGCCCAGACAAAAGAAGAGATTGTGCCGGTTTTCAATAAGTATAAAAATGCGGTTTACTACAATGATTATCTTGTGGGAAAAATCCTTGACGCCCTTAAAAATGAAGCAAACAACACTCTGGTCTTTATAAGCGGCGACCATGGCGAAGCCTTTTTTGAAAAAGGCTATCGCGGCCATAATCACGGGTATTGCGAGGAAGAGGTCAGGGTTCCTCTGATTGTCTATGTTCCGTGGAAACGCCACCGGGTTTACAGGAAGTTCACAAATCATATGGATATTGTTCCTACTTTGTTGGGTGTGCTGAACGTGAAAAATGAGCCCTCCGATTACTCGAACGGCTACGACCTTTTTAAAAATTATGAAAAAAGTTTTGAGCCTGTTTTCTCGTGGGACACGGCCGGCATCGTAAAGCGGGATATAACCCTCAGGATTCCTCTGTCTTCCCACCGTCTGGTGCGGATAAAAGCTTACAGGACCGATGACTATTCGGAAATAACCAGCAGGCAGATTGTCAAAGACAACATAAAGTTTCTTCTTGAATTTCAGAAGGAAGCAGGCAGGTTTTATAAATAGTACCGGTTCGGAAAAGTTAATTAAAAGGGAGGAAAGTTTATTTTGTATAATTTAGTTTATGAAAAAAAGGATTTTTGAAAGAGCGGCGAAAATCAAGGCTCTTTTGATGGATGTGGACGGGGTTTTGACCGACGGCAAAATGTATTTCTTTCCGAACAGGGACGGCAGGGTATACGAGTGCAAGGCATTCAGCGCGCTGGACGGGATAGGTCTTCGGTTGTTGCCCATTTTCGGAATAAGGACGGGCATAATCACCGGCAGGGAGTCTTTGAGCACCGAGGACAGGGCAAGAACAATGCTTATGAGCTATGTTTACCAGGGTTTTCTGTCAAAAACGGGACCCTTTGATGAAATTCTTAAGGACCTGAAAATTAGGCCGGAAGAGGCGGCTTACATCGGGGACGACCTGACCGACGTGCCTATACTGAAACGCGTGGGACTTGCCTGCGCGCCGCGGAATGCTTTGAAAGAGGTTAAGAGGATATCACATTTTGTCACCGAAAAAGAGGGGGGCAACGGCGCGGTGAGAGAGGTTTGCGATTTATTGCTGAAAAGCCAGGGATACTGGCGGCGCGTTATGGAATACGCCGGCGCAGCCTGCTGGCCGAAAGCGGAAAAAAATGTTTTGAAAGTTGTGTCCTACTCAAAAAACCGTTCAGGTAGGAGATGATTTATCTTTCCGCTTTCACGGCCGGATTAGTTTCTTTTTTCAGTCCATGCATTTTACCCATTCTTCCAGCCTATCTTTCATGGATTGGCGGGCAAACGGCGGGAGAACTAACTGAGACCTCCCGGAAGGGGATAAACAGGGGGTTGTTAATAAGCTCTTCCTTTTTTATACTTGGATTTTCCCTTGTCTTTTCGCTGATGGGAGCCGCAGCTTCCAGCCTCGGAAACATCCTGGTGGAGTATAAAACCATTTTGCTGAGGGTAATGGGTGTTTTGATTTTCCTGATGGGACTTCACACAGCCCAAATTTTGAAATTCAGGTTTATGTATTATGAAAAACGCCTGAAAGTAAAGCGCCGGGGAGGATATGCCGGTTCTTTTTTAATAGGTTTGGGTTTTGGCCTGGGTTGGTCGCCATGCATAGGGCCGTTCCTGGCAGGAGCCCTTGTGCTTGCGGCAAATTCTTCCCGGGTGTGGGAAGGGATTTCCATTCTCTTTGTCTATTCCATGGGCATAGCCTTGCCGCTTTTACTGGCGTCTCTTGTGACGGGAGAATTTATTGCCTGGGCGTCCAGAAACCGGAAAATTCTTGTTTACATAGAAAGAGGAGCTGGCATAATTCTTTGCCTCCTCGGCATAGTCTTGTTTTTTGACAAACTGATGATTATTATTTAAAAGCTTTGCGGTTGGTCATATGCTTAAAAAAATTGCAGACTTTTTGACTCTCAAGAAAAACATAGCGGCCATCTTAACTGCCGCCATTTTGCTTGAAATGGGGGAAAGAATAGGGGAAAGATTTCTTCCCATATATATAATGGCTTTGGGGGGAAGCGCTATTGTCATTGGTCTTCTGAACGCGATGGACAACCTTTTAGGCGCCCTGTACTCCGTGCCGGGCGGATATTTAAGCGACAGAATAGGCTATAAAAAATCCCTGATTCTCTTCAATGTTTTCGCCTCAGTCGGGTACCTCCTGATAATATTGTTTCCTTACTGGCAGACGGCGTTGGCGGGAGCGGTGCTTTTTATTTCATGGTCTTCAACCTCCATGCCGGCCATAATGAGCGCTATAAGTAAAATTTTGCCGTTTCACAAAAGGACTATGGGGGTCTCTATGCATTCTATTTCAAGAAGGGTGCCAAAAGCGCTGGGACCCGTCATTGGTGGTTTTTGCATAGGGGCGTGGGGGGAAATAAGTGGGGTGCGGATAGCCTTTTCAATCGCTTTTATTCTGTCTATAATTTCAATGTTTGCCCAGAAATACTTGATAGACGAGCCCTCCGCAAAAAAGAGCAGGCAAACCTTCGCTTTTTCCCGAATTTTCACATTGATAAATCCGCGGCTCAAAAGGCTCCTGATAGCGGATATTCTGGTCAGGTTTTGCGAACAAATACCTTATGCTTTCGTGGTTATATGGTGCATGAAGCATCTGAAAATATCCGCCGTCCAGTTTGGTTTTTTGAGTGCGATAGAAATGGTAACCGCCATGCTTGTGTATGTGCCGGTTGCATATCTGGTTGAAAAGAGCAAAACGAAGAAGAAATTCGTCACAACAACTTTTATTTTCTTTTCTCTTTTTCCCCTTTCTCTTCTGTTTTTTGAAAGTTTTTGGGGATTGGTTCTATCTTTTGTAATACGCGGCTTGAAGGAATTCGGGGAACCAACGAGGAAGGCGATGATTTTAGACCTTTCCTCCGAAGAGCAAAGAGCCATGACATACGGGACCTATTATTTCCTTCGGGATGTGATTGTCGCCTGCGCGGCCTTTGGCGGGGGGATTATATGGGGAATCGCCCCGCGCATGAATTTTATTATAGCCTTCATTTTCGGAGTTGTGAGCGTTCTGTACTTTGCCAGATACGTGGAGGAGGCAAAGATTGAAGAAAAACCAGCCGCAAATGCCCCGTCCTGACCGCCCTGCGTTCACGCGGATAGGGCGTTCAAGGTTCAAGGTTCAGGGATACACTGCCGAAGTTGAGTTTATTGCGTTTATTTAGCTCTTGCAACCCGCAACCTGCAACTTACGCCTTATGCCCTATGCCTTGTGACTTCCGACTCCTGACTTCCGACTTACTACTTGTGTTCTTGCGCTCTTGCGCTCTTGCACCTTGTGACCTGTGTCTTGCAAATAAACTTTTTCAATGAACCCTGGATTATTGTGTGTGATTGGCGTAATATATATAATTGGTATAATACATATTAGTAAATCTCAGGCGCAAAACCGGTACTTTGAAAGCGGCAGGCCCGAGTTTGTAGGAGGACGCTATGTATGAAGAAGTGAAAAAATATGATCCTGAAGTTTACGAGGCAATAAGACAGGAAGTCCTCCGCCAGCAAAATAAATTGGAATTGATTGCTTCGGAAAACTATGCTTCCAGAGCTGTTCTTGAGGCGCTTGGTTCGGTGCTTACCAATAAATACGCCGAGGGCTATCCCGGAAGGAGATATTATGGGGGTTGCGAGTTCGTGGACATTGCTGAAAATCTGGCGATAGAAAGAGCCAAAAAGCTTTTTGCGGCTGAACACGCCAATGTTCAGCCTCATTCCGGCACCCAGGCCAATATAACCGCCTATCTTTCTTTTATCGAGCCGGGGGACACGGTCATGGGACTCAACCTTTCCCACGGCGGACACTTGTCCCACGGACATCCGCTGAACTTTTCGGGCAAGTATTTCAAAATAATTTTTATGAATGTGGACAGGGAGAGCGAACAGATAAACTATGACGAAGTTGAAAAACTTGCTTTTGAGAACAAACCCAAATTGATAATGGCCGGCGCCTCCAATTATTCGCGCAAGTTTGATTGGGAAAGATTCAGGAAGATAGCCGACCAGGTCAAGGCATATCTCGTGTGCGACATAGCCCATTACGCGGGACTCATAGCCGCGGGGATTTATCCTTCTCCCGTGCCCTTTGCGGACGCAGTAACCTCCACCACACACAAAACTTTAAGAGGTCCGAGAGGCGGGCTCATCCTTTCGAAGGAAAAACACAGAAAAGCCATAAACCGCAATAATTTTCCCGGGAATCAAGGGGGACCGCTTATGCACGCGATAGCTGCTAAGGCCGTTTGTTTCGGTGAGGCGCTGAAACCCGAATTTAAAGAGTATCAGAATCAGGTTTTGAAAAACGCTCGGGCGCTTGCAAAATCTATGTCGGAAAGGGGCTACAGAATAGTTTCCGGCGGCACGGACTGCCATATGTTTTCCGTAGACCTGCGCTCCAAAAACATAACCGGAAAGGAGGCGGAAATAGCGCTGGATAAAGCCGGAATAACAGTGAACAAAAACACAATTCCTTACGACCCCCAAAAGCCCCTCATAACCAGTGGCATAAGAATCGGTACTCCGGCGGTTACCACACGGGGAATGAAAGAGGGCGAAATGGGAACAATTGCTGAATATATGGACGAATCTATAGGTGCCAGAGAAAACGAGACTATGCTTGCGGCCATATCGGAGAAGGTAAAAAAACTTTGCGCCCGGTTTCCGATGTACGCTGGTTTTGAAAATTAATTTACGGAGAACGGTATGAAAAATATCGCTGAAATTGGAATCATCGGAGGAAGCGGATTGTATGATATGGAACAGCTTTCTAAAAAGCGGGAGGTAAAAGTCAAAACTCCCTTTGGTTCTCCTTCTGATGCTATAATGCTCGGCGAGATAAAGGGGGTGAAATGCGCCTTTCTCCCCCGCCACGGGAAAAGGCACACATTATTGCCGTCGGAAATACCGCAGAAGGCGAACATGTGGGCATTGAAATCATTGGGAGCAAAAAAGATAATTTCAGTAAGTGCGGTCGGCTCCCTTAAAAAATCGCTTGCGCCCACCCATTTTGTGTTTCCGGACCAGTTTGTGGACGAAACGAAAGGAAGAACCTCAACTTTTTTTGGCGGGGGTATAGTCGGGCATGTTCCAATGGCGAAGCCCTTTTGCGAAGAAATTTCAAAAATCATGTTCGGGGTCGCGCGTAAAATCGGAATAAAATCGCATTTCGGTGGGATATATGTATGCATGGAGGGTCCCCAGTTTTCAACAAAGGCGGAATCAAAATACCACAGGCAAATGGGATATTCGGTAATAGGAATGACTATGGCGACAGAAGCGAAACTCGCTCGGGAGGCGGGTTTCTGCTACTCTCCCGTTTCACTGGTAACCGACTATGACTGCTGGCTTGAAGGAGAAGAGGTTGACCAGGAAAAGGTTACTCAAACCCTGAGGAAAAATGTGGAGAATATAAAAAAACTGCTGCTTAAAACTGTGCCGTTGATAGCCGGCGCCGGATGCTCCTCGAACTGCGCGGATTTTATAAAGTCCTCGGTGCTCACGGCAAAAAGTGCGATCAAGAAAAATATGTACAACAAACTCAAAATCTTTCTTGAATGAGTCTCTATTTATGAGGAAAAACAGAAGAAAAGCAAAGAAATTCAACAACCGGAAAAGCTGGCACAGGTCAATGAGAAAGAAACTTGTGCAGGCGGCCAAAATTGCCCAGAAAAAGGCATATTGCCCTTATTCAAGGTATCCTGTGGGAGCCGCTGTTTTGATGGAATCCGGTAAAATCTACACGGGTTGCAATGTGGAAAATGCCTCCTTTGGTCTTTCCTGCTGCGCTGAAAGAATCGCTATTTTCAACGCGATAAGCCACGGAGAGAAAAAAGTGCGCGCCCTGGCGGTGGTGGCAAAGTCGGCCAGGCCCTGCGGAGCATGCAGGCAGGTCATTATAGAATTCGCCCCGAGGGAAGCCGAGATAATTTTTGTGGACTGGCAACCACTCGAAAAAAAGGAAAAGGTCTATTGCACTACGGTTGGAAAACTTTTACCCAAACCTTTTAATCCCTCGCAGGCGGGACTGTAAAAGGAGATTGCTTTGTATTTTCGGGAGGAAAAAATGAATATCAAAACTTTGGGAAAAATAAGCAGGTGGATGAACGGCACCGATTTGCAGGAGGTTACCTGGAAGAAGGGGAAGAACAAGATAAGCATAAAGTTCGGGGAAGGAGAGACTCCTTCTTACAATCTCACCGCTTCCGCGAAACTTATTCCTGTAAACTCTCCGGGGGTCGGTATTTTCAGATTTTCAGCGCGCGGTCAAACCTTCTCCGTCAAGGAGGGGATGGAAGTCAAAAAAGGGCAGACTCTTGGAATTATTGAAATAGGCAAAGTGCTCAAACCCGTGAACAGCGAGGACAGCGGATTTGTGAAGATAATCTGCGTGGAAGACGCAAAAGCGGTGGAATACGGCCAGACACTGTTTTTTCTTGAACCGAAATAATGCCCAAATATTCTCTCATCAAATGTCCGTCCTGCGGATACGTGCCCAATATTGTTACTGACGCATGCATAAAATGCGGTTCAGAGATGAAGGTGTATTGCGCAAGATGCGGCGCCGAAAACAATTTTGGTGTTCAAAAATGCGGGAAATGCTCGGCGGAAGTGTGTATCCATCCCGAAAATAAAGCGGATAAACAAAAGAAAAAGGAAGAAGGTCCGGCGGTAAGTGCAAAAGAAGAGGCAAAGCCGGAGAAGGAAGAGAAAATTGGAAAAATAAACATAGAAATACAACCGATAGAAGCGACTATAGACGCGGAAAGCACTCCCGAAAAATCCGCCAGAAAGTTGAGATCCGGGAGAAAAGTGTTAAGCAGGGAACAAATAAAAATTTTGCAGTCTTCGTCCCCCGCTTCTGAACAGGATAAAAAATCCTCACACCGCTTTGAAACTTCGACGCTTGCAAAATCCGCCAGGAAAAAAAACAAGATAATCAACACAATTGCAGTTTCAACCCTGTCTCTTGTTCTGTTTTTTATGCTTTACCTCATAGCGGCGCCCTATATTCCGAAAGTCAAACTCGTGATGACGGCAAAAAAATATCTTTCCCATCTTGCCTCAAAAGAATATGAAGAGGCATACAAATTTTTATCCACCAATTCAAAAGCCACTTGCCCTCTGGATGTTTATGTGTCAAACAGCCGCGACTATTATTCCAGGCGACCTGAATGGGAATTCAAGGATGTAAAAGTCTACAAAATTATGGGCAATGCGGCTCTTGTGAAATACAAGTTAAAGGAAGGCGACGGGCCGTGGCAGGATGACGTTATTTCGTTTGTCAATGAACACGATTCCTGGCGCAGGCCATATATATGGAATCTCTTTGCGCCCATAGACGAGGCCCTTGAGAAAAGAGATTACAGCCAGGCATTGTTCCTGGCGCAAAAGATTACCCTTACCGACCCTCTCGACCCGAGGAGCTGGGGCTACTTATGTTCGGCTGAATACAGTATGCAACTGTATGACAAAGCGGTGGTTTCCTGCAGGAAGACTCTTGAGGCCGAAAAATTCTATCCTGTGGGCTTTGATAACGAGACCAGTCAATGGTATTATTTTCAACTTGCCAACAGCTTAAAATTTACCGGGCACTACAAACAGGCTTTTAACATATACAACATGCTTCTTGCCGATAAAAATTCGGGTTTTTACGAAAAATGCCAGGTGTTGATAAACCGTGCCGATGCCTACGCTCAGATTAAGAATTATATCGACGCGCTTAAGGATATAATCGTAGCCAAAGGTCTCTGCCCACAAACCTTTCAAAATGACATAGAAATGTTCTTCCGGTTTTTAAAAGGCGACGCCATACAGGAGGCGATATCTTTCGCGCAGAAATCGAAATTTTCTTCGGAGGCGCCGTCTATTTATGAAATGAGAAGAAAAAAGCTGAAAGAAACGTCCAGGAAAACAAGTAAAAGGTATGTGCCCAGGGATGTATGGTCGGCGCAGCATATCGGAGGACCGGAATACAGGGTTTTTCTCAAGGAAAAGCGGCTCAACCCTTCCAGCGGGAAGATTGAGAAAAGATATTTGTATGTATTCCGGGTAAATCTATGGACCCAAAATATAATTCTTGAAAAAGGGGAGTTGAATCAATGAGAAAATTCCAAAAAATCCTTATAGCCAACAGGGGAGAGATAGCCATAAGAGTGATAAGAACGCTCAAAGAAATGGGTATATCCTCGGTTGCCGTTTTTTCTGAGGCGGACAGGAGCTCCCTGCATGTGAGGGAAGCGAACGAATCGGTGTGCATAGGTCCTGCCCCCGCAACTGAAAGTTATCTGAATATGGAAGCTGTAATTCAGGCTGCCAAAATAACCGGGGCCCAGGCCGTACATCCGGGATACGGCTTTTTGTCCGAAAATCCCGCCTTTTCCGATGCGTGCCGGAAAAACGGCATAGTCTTTATTGGTCCGAATCCTGCGTCGATGAAAATGCTTGGATATAAATCCACCGCCCGAAATCTCGCTGTCAGGAGCAAAATTCCCGTTTCCCCGGGAACGAGGGGATGTATAAGCAAGCATTTTAAGAAAGAAGCCGATAAGATTGGTTATCCCATTATGATAAAGGCAGCGGCCGGCGGAGGCGGGAAAGGAATAAGAGTGGTGAGGGAATCCGCCCGCCTGGAGCATGAGGCGAAAATGGCTCAGGCCGAGGCAAAGGCTGCCTTTAAAAACGGCGATATATATTTTGAGAAATACATAGAACGGCCCCGGCATGTGGAGGTGCAGTTTGCCAGGGACTCAAGGGGAAATGCAGTGGCATTTCCCGAAAGGGACTGCACGCTTCAAAGAAGGCATCAAAAACTGCTTGAAGAGTCTCCCTCTCCGGCGGTGAACCGGGAAACAAGGAAAAAACTGATGGATGCCGCCATAAGACTTGCCGAAACGTCAAATTACGTTGGAGTGGGAACTGTTGAATTTCTTCTCGATAAAGCGGGAAATTTTTATTTTATGGAGGTCAATACCCGTCTTCAGGTGGAGCATCCAGTAAGCGAGTTTATAACAGCCACAGATCTTGTAAAAGAGCAGATACTTATAGCCGCTGGAGGAAGCATAAGCGTAAAACAGTCCCAGATTTCAAATTTCAGGGGGCATGCCATAGAACACAGGATAAATGCCGAGGATGTTTCCAGAGATTTTCTGCCTTCTCCTGGCAAGATAAAGGAATTTGTCCCGCCCGGCGGGCAGTGGGTGAGGTTAGATACGCATATATATCAGGGCTACGATTTGCCTTTTTACTACGACAGCATGCTTGCAAAGCTTATAATCTGGGGGGTGGACAGAAAAGAGGCCATAGCCAGAAGCAAGAGAGCGCTGAATGAGTTTTTTGTGAAAGGAATCCCAACGACCATTCATCTGCACAAGCTTTTGATAGATGATGAGAACTTCGTTCAGGGGAACGTCCACACGGGGTATATGGAAGAATTTCTCAAAAAAAATCAGAACAAATTATGAGTAAACTGCTTAACCGCCGCCAAATAGCTTCTTTCAGAAAGCGACTCAAGAGACAGAAACGCACGCTGGTTTTTACCAATGGCTGTTTTGACATAATTCATGAGGGTCATATTCATATTCTTCAAAAGGCAAAATCACTGGGCGATGTGCTTGTGGTGGGGGTTAACTCCGATACTTCTGTGCGCAGGATAAAGGGTAGATTCAGACCTATAAACAAGGAATCCAGCAGGGTGCGGGTTTTGTCTGCCATAGGATGTGTGGATAAAATACTGGTTTTTCATGAGACGACTCCTTTTAATGTTTTAAAGTCTTTGAGACCTGATATCCTTGTGAAAGGCGCGGATTATTCCTTTGATGAAATTGTGGGAGCCGAGTTTGCCTCCAAAGTCGTTAGAATTAACCTCAAACGCGGTTTTTCAACCACGGATTTGATAAGGAAGATAAAAAACAATTGTTAAATGTAGTCTAATTTATTACAATAATAACTATGAAAGATATCTTTGATAAATGCAGAAATTTCAGGGCAGCCAGGGACCTTATCGACAACGGCATTTATCCGTATTTTAAGGAATTTGAAAGCGAACAGGCTCCCGAAGTGACGATAAACGGCAAAAAATACATAATGATGGGTTCTAATAATTATTTGGGGCTTGCTAATGACCCAAGGATGAAGGAAGCCGCCAGAAAAGCCCTTGAAAAATTCGGTACCGGCTGCGCGGGCTCCAGATTTTTGAATGGAAACACAACTCTTCATACGGAGGTTGAGAAGAAAATAGCCCGATTTAAGCAAAAAGAATCCGCCCTTCTCTATGCCACCGGTTACCAGATGAATTTAGGAGTAATCTCTTCCCTGGTGGGGAAGGGGGACTTTGCGGTAACCGATAAATTGGACCATGCCAGCATACTGGACGGATGCCGGCTTTCAAGCGGAGAAATAGTGAGGTTTAAGCACAATGACATGAATGACCTGAGAAAAACGCTGGAAGAACTGCCGCCCGAATCGGGAAAACTCGTTATAGTGGACGGGGTTTTCAGTATGGAGGGGGACATTTGCCCTTTGCCGGAAATTGTGGAGATAGGCAGAAGATACGGGGCGAGAATAATGGTGGATGATGCCCACGCTACCGGCGTTATAGGCAAAACGGGAAGGGGCACCTGCGAATACTATGGAATGGAGCATGACGAGGTTGATATTATAGTCGGAACATGTTCCAAGTCATTTGCCTCGGTGGGCGGTTTTGCGGCAGCAAGTAAAGACATAATACATTATATTCAGCATGTTTCAAGGTCCATGATATTTTCGGCGGCCTTGCCCCCTGCCCCTGTGGCGGTTATATCCAGGGCCATTGATATCATAGAATCGGAACCGGAAAGGATAAAGAAACTCTGGGACAATTCCAAATATCTTCTTCGGGAATTCCAAAAGAGAGGACTTAACACCGGAAACACTCAAACCCCGATTATTCCGATAATAATCGGCGACGACAAAAAAACTTTCATATTATGGAAAATGCTGTTTGAAGGGGGTCTCTTTACCAATCCAGTCATAAGTCCGGCGGTGCCTCCTTCGCGTTCTCTCATAAGGGTGGCGGTTACGGCAGCTCACGAGCCGAAGCATTTGGAAAAGGCAATTTCCATAATAGACTCCTGTATATCTAAGATAGGAATTTCGCTTTCCTCTTGAAACTGAAACATCGCAAAATATGTCCATCAAGGTTTTCGGAATCAACGACTCGAATATCGGGTTATTCATAGATTTTCCGTACGAACTTTTTAAAAACCATCCGTTCTGGGTGTCGGATTTTAGAAAGAATGTCAGGCATCTTTTAACTTCCCATCCATTCTGGAATCATGCCGAAAAAAAACTCTTCATCGCTGAAAAAGAAGGAAAACCCGCTGGCAGAATAGCCGCCATAGTGAATCATAAACACAATGATTATCATAAAACCAAAATGGGTTTTTTTGGATTTTTCGATTCAATCAACGATAAGAAGGTTTCAAACATGCTTTTTGAAAGCGCCTGCGATTTTCTTAAGGAAAAAGGCATGCGCAGAATCGCGGGACCCACAAACCCATCCATGAATGAAACCTGCGGCATGCTCATAGAGGGTTTTGATTTGCCGCCCATGATAATGATGTCGTATAACCCGGATTATTATAACGAACTTGTCCTTGCCGCGGGTTTTGCAAAAGCCAAGGACCTTTACGCTTTCAAGCGGGAGACCCATATTCCTTTTCCAGAGAATTTTGAAAAAATAGTCAGTCGCCTCTATAAAAGGCATAAAATGAAAATTAAAAATGCCGACACCCGCAATATTTTGAGGGAACTGGACATTTTCAAAAACATATACAATCAGGCCTGGAGCAGGAACTGGGGCTTTGTTCCGATGGATTCAGAAGAGATGACTGACTTGGCAAAGTCTTTAGGGCCCATATTGAAGCCGGAATATTTGTACTTCGCCGAAATGGACGGAAAGGCGGCCGGCTTTACGCTTTTGCTCCCGGATTTTTATCTGCCTCTTAAAGAGGTCAATGGCAAGCTGAATATTCTTAATTTCATTCCGTTCTTGCTGAAAATGTCCAGGATAAGAAGAGGCAGGCTGCTTGCCCTCGGGGTTAAAAAGGAATTCAGAAACAGAGGAATAGAGCTTGCCCTCATCAGGCACGCCATTAAGTGGGGAGAGAAGTCCAACTGGGAATGGGCGGAACTTTCCTGGACACTGGAAGATAATGATAGAATAAACAGAATTATAGAGATGGTGGGGGGAAAGGTTTACAAAAAATACCGTATTTATGAAAAATATCTGTAATATAAGAAAGGTATAAAAATAGATAGTATGAACGTTCATCCGGATAATTTGGATTTAAAAGGAGAAACCGTATTGTTGCGCCAGCTTTATGGCAAAGCCGAAAGCGATTACGCGGAACTGATAAACTTTTGCAGAACCGTGATAAGTGAAATAGACAGAACCTATCCGGTTGTTTACAAAAAGGCCAGGCGCGTAATTCGCACCTGTCTCAATTCCGTTCAGAAAAATCCGTTTCTTTTGAATATGAGTCTCTATGGAACCTACGATAGCTATCTCTATTCCCACAGTGCGAATGTCACGATTCTTTCCCTTTACCTCGGAAAAGCGTATGGCATGAAAGAAGAAGAACTTATTCAACTTGGCATAGCGGCAATAATGCATGATACGGGAATGACGAGATATTTGTATTTGGCGAACCAGGAAAGAGAGCTTAAAGACTATGAAATGGAGAAAATAAAAAATCACGTTATTTTAAGTTGCGAAAATTTGGACAGAATAGCCGATTTTGATTACAATTTCAGGGAAGAAGTGGCCAAAACCATTCTGCATTCCCATGAGCGCCATAGCGGAATCGGTTACCCGTTCGGCTTAAAGGGGAGCGAGATAAACTTAATGGCGCAAATTATATCACTTGCCGACGCTTATGAGGCCATGACACATTTTAGACCGTGGAGAAGAGCCCTGGACCATCATGCCGCCATAAGGCAGCTTATAGAGGTGGAAAGCTCCCTTTTCAATCCTGTGGCATTAAAAAAACTTACAGCGCTTTTGACTGTATATCCCCCGGGAACCCTGGTAAAACTCACAAACGGAGCTGTGGCCGAGGTTTTCAAAACAAATCCGGAATCCTTCCTTAAACCAATTGTGAAAATTGTCATGGATGAAAATTTCAGAAAAGTCAGGCCTTATTTGGTGGATTTGGCGAGCAATAAGCTTCTCGGCATAGACAGAGTTCTTGATTACCGGGAAATTGAGGCGAAAGCTCCGCGCTTTAAGGGAGTTTTGGAGCTTTCAAGAATCTGGGTAAATTGGGATTAGGCAGATGGGTGAAAAAGGCAAGGCCAGGATGCTCATTGTGGAAGACGAGGGGTATGTTCTTGAAGAATTAAAAAAAATTCTCGAAAATTTCCCTCAGTTTGAAGTGGACTGCGGCAATCTTGCCTCAGGCATCCGTCAATTGCTCGACTCAAATGTTTACGATGTCGTTATAACCGACATTTATGTTTACTCTATTTCCGGTCTGGAGGTTCTCCACAAAGTCAGGGGGAAAAACCCGTCGGCTGCCGTGATTATCATAACGGGAGTGGACAATGTTGACCTTGCAGAAAAGTGCCTGAAGGAAGGTGCTTACAATTATGTGATAAAACCTCCCGCCGTTTACAAAATAGAAAATATGCTTAAACTTTTGTCGGCGGTAAAGGGATTTTGACGGATTTATATTCCCCTGAACGAAAGCGTTATTTTATTGAAGGTTCTGTAGTATTTGTAATACTTGTCTTTTGAAACGGTAAAATGCAGCACATGAAACCCCTTTTTTGAAGGTATGACATAATATTTTTCCTTTAACAGAACATATTCGTCGCTCTTGCTTTCTGGCTCGATGTATTCTTTGATTTGATTCTCAAACTTAAAGGCGAATCTTTTATTCAGTCTTATTTTTTTGACCGGGCCGTATTTGCTTTCGCCGTCGCCTTTTTCACCGAAAATATCCCTGGAGTTTCTTTCTATAAAATCCTTGTAATCTTTAAAGTAGGGATTTTTCTCCGAGTAAAACGTAATTTGCCCCATGACGGGAGCGTCTTCTTCCCTGGGCCCGAGCACTTCCACCCCGAAGACGCCTTTTTTCATTTTCCTGGGGCTGGATTTTTTTATCTCCCAGTTTTCGGGCAGCAGGCAGGAAAAGATTTTTTTGTCCATTTGAAACGTTTTAAACTGCAGTTTACAGCTCT
>Ga0180301_10000213_pt1 | contig 44237 bp, 35 predicted proteins | sample GuaBasSediGuay16_FD_121797 | JGI IMG/M metagenome (GOLD analysis project Ga0180301, IMG submission 121797) | Subseafloor sediment microbial communities from Guaymas Basin, Gulf of California, Mexico - Guay16, Core 4569-2, 12-15 cm | ecosystem: Environmental > Aquatic > Marine > Hydrothermal... | reverse complement strand
TCCGGGTTCTCTCAATTCTGAGCCGGTAGTTATTACACCTACAGGAGGCGGAACTGCTACCCTGATCTGTTTTAGCCCGAGGCTTGCGAGAACTCCCACCTCTTGCGGTCGAATAACCCCTGGGGCGAGGACTATGTCACCCTTCTTCAGTTTTTCTCCTTTAACTATTACGTTTTTTAAGGATTCATTCCGGAGTAGAACCATCGTACCATCTTTCTCTTCAGTGTACTCTACCCGGATTACCTTATCGGAGCCCTCTGGCATCATCGCTCCTGTCATAATTTTTGCACAGGTTCCGCGGGTTATTTTTTTTGTTGGAACATCGCCTGCAGCGATAGTCTCTACGATATTATAACTTTTCGATTCGTCCTGAGCGGATACGGCGTATCCGTCCATGGCGGCTTTTGAAAAGGGAGGCGAGTCCAGAGAGGAGAAGATTTTCTCGGCGAGCACTCTGCCCAGGGAATCCTTTATATCTATCAATTCTGTTTCAGGTTGTTTTTCTATTTTCTCTATAATAGCAACTGCATCATCGGGGTGAAGCATCTTCCCTCCAGGGTCTCTCTCATTCAAGAACTCTTCCCAGAATAGAACTGGTATCTATTATAAGACTTACTTCTCCGTTACCAAGAATACTGCAGCCGGATAGCCCCTCTATATTGTCGAGGTAATCGGGAAGCCTTTTCATAACCAACTGCCTGTATCCCTGTATCTCATCGGTAAGGAAGGCGGCTTTCTTCCCGTTTGCAGAGACTATCATTAAAACGCCTTCCGTTATATTTCTCTTTGCCTCCGGGATATCGAATACTTCGTATATTTTTACAATGGGAATGATTTCATCTCTTGATCTGAGTATATCCTTTTCTCGTTCGGTTGTTGTAATCTGTTTCTCCTCTGCTTTATGGAACTCGATTACTTCGCTTATAGGTAACGAGAATATTTTCTTTCCAACACGGAATGTAATCCCTTCTACAATGGCCAGGGTAAGAATCTCTCCCAACTTTCTCTGCTGGAGCTCCAGAGCCTCTTCTATTTCCTCTCTGGTAACATTACCCATTTTCACCAGTGTTTCACCCAATGGTTTGTATTGAACTGTTTCCTCCTCTGATTCTTCCTCTGGCGTCTCTTCATCTACCTTCTCTTTGTGAATAAAGGCCAGTTTGTTACGAATCGCCTCTACAGTGTTGAGCAATACAGAAATTGCCTTTTCTTCCGGCACCTTCTCCTTTTTTATAAACCTGTCGAGGACTATTTCCATATCGGCGCATAGGCTTTCTATTGTGTTGAAACCTAAAAAGCCTGAGTTTCCTTTTATTGTATGGACCGATCGAAACACAGAAGGCAACATCCGGGTGTTTTTGGTCTCCTGCTTAAAGGTAAGAAGTTTATCTTCTATATCGTTAAGAAATTCCGCCGATTCCTGAATAAATTTACCGATCATCTCTTCGGTAACGATTTCTCTATCCTTCTCGGTAAGGGAGACGATGGTTTCTTCTAATAGTCTTACAGTTGAGGAGATGTCGAACTCAGATTCTAAATCAGAGACAGGGGTCTTCGATACAACAGGATCCATCGATTTCCTGGAAAGCTCTTCTATCATGAATGTGAGCATATCCGCTCCTTTAAGTAAGCTGTCGATAAGCTCCGAGGATACTTCCAGCTTCTTCTCTCTTATCTCATCGAGCACGGTTTCAAGATAATGGCTTAATGTCTTAATCTTTTCCAGACCGAGAAAAGAGGAAACACTCTTTATGGTATGCATTGATCTAAAGATATCGTCTACCAGTTCGATATTCCTCTCCCTTTCCAGAGCTAAAATCTTTTCCTCAATATTTTGGAGATGATCCTGTCCCTCCTGGATAAAAGAGAGAAGCACTTCCCTGTCATCTATTGCAGTGGGTTTGGTGTAGCCCTTTATTTCGGGGGATTTTATCTGTTTCTTTTCTCCTGTTGTTTCGGCGAAATAATTATTAAGCTCTTTAATAAAACCATTTACCGTAGCTTGAGTGTTCGACTCAGGCCCCTCTCTCATAATTGTTTCAAAATATTTCTCAATTGAAGAGATCAGGGGGATATCGGTAAGATTACCGCACAACTCCTTTATCTCAAGTGCAAGAACGAGATCTCCGGGCGTATAATTTTTTAGAAGTTCTATTAGTTTTACAATTTCCTCTTTCATCAATACCAATCCAGCAAGCATTTTAACAACCTTTAAAAGCGAAAGAGGGTCAAAGGGCTTTACAACCCATTTGTTTACTCCCAGTTCCTTGACCATTTCTTTTTTTTCGGGCTGAGCTCTCTGTGGTAAGAAAGATTACCGGTTTGCTCTTAAAGTTCTCATTGCTCTTTAGGTTTTTTACGAACTCAAAACCATCCATGACAGGAATATTTACATCAACAATGAACAACGAAATATCACTGCTTATATCTTCTCTGTTGAGTTTCTCCAGCGCCTCCTTACCGTTTTTTGCCTCAACTACCGAATATCCCTCCGGTTGCAGTGCCTTCTTCAGAAGCATGAGAATGGCAGGAGCATCATCCACACAAAAAACTTTTTTACTCATTTCGCCTCCCATGAATTAAATTGTTGCAATTAAGCCGGGTGTAGTTCTTAGAATAGAGTAACATCTCCCTTAAAAGCCACCCTTCTGGTAGTTTCAGCTTCCCTGTATTCGTCGAAGTCGATACCCAGAACATCCCACTCCTCTCTTACTGTAAGGTATTTTACTGCTATCTCTTTTATTCGCTCTTTGTACCGAGTAGAATCCACCGGGCTCTCTTTTTCCATCTTATCAAAAATCAGCTTACAGGTCATCTTTATTTCTTCCAGTATTTCCAGCATGTGTTCAAGCACCCGCCTGGTTATATCTTGATATTGAAATGAAACAATTAAATTGTTAAGCCTGTCTGTAAGAGTGCCTGATAGTTTTCTGGATTCTTCCACCGATCCTACGATCATATTTACCTGTGAATCCAGTAAAGAAGAAATGCTCTTAAGTGAATCCCTGGAAGTTTCAAGCATTGATATTGATTTCTGTATATAATTTGAGTTTTTTTCGAAAGATTCGTCTACCTTCTCGGCAGTTAAGAGGATGCGCTGGTTGATTTGTGTGGCAATCTCTTTTGAATGAGCTGCCAGTTTCTGTACCTCTTCTGCTATTACCGAGAATCCCTTTCCGCGTTCGCCCCCTCTTGCAGTTTCTATCGATGCGTTGATTGCAAGAATGCCGGTTCTTTCCGAGAGATCGGTTATTGTGCTTGTAAACTCGTTTATCGTTTTTACAGTTTGCTCGATTATCTTCATATCCTGGTTGTAGCTTTTACTGATTGAAATATAGTCTTTTATGAGTGGCTCCTGATGCTTTACCTCTTCGAGTAGTTTTTTAACCGTCTCTGTAAGGCTTTTCTCTCCCTTGGAAAGCTCATTGAGCATCTGCTGAATATTTTCTCCTACTTCCTTGCTGGTTTCTGCAATAGCGAAGATGCTCTCTGTGGTCTGATTTACAGAGGCCTCCGACTTATCGATTACAAGACGGCTTAAGTTCTCCATTACAGGAGAAGAATGCTTGAAAAGCTGAAAATTGTTGAAAATACTATGGAGCTTCTCCTGATAATCCAGTTTTTCTTTCTCAATTGTCTCTATTCTTACTTCTAAATTGTCTATCTGTTTTTTAAGTTCTATATTTTCCCTATCTTTGTGGTTGCTTTCTTTCTCCTCTTCTCGTTTTTCATCTAAAAGAGATTTTTTTAAAATCAGAAGAAGAAGAGTAGCAAAAATCATAAAGGCCGTGGGATACATGAAAACAGGTGTTTCGAGAATAATCGAAAAGAGGCTTCCGATCAGGGCAAGTGCACAAAAAATAATAGTAATAGTTTTCGTTTGCAAATAATATCATCCCCTTTGGAATTGTATAATCCTATTATAAACAATAAGCTTAGTTTATCAAGAAGGTTTTTTCTTAAACTTCGTAGGATTCCGCTCAAGCTTGTAAAGTAAATGTGAATCTGCAGCCATTTCTACGGTTGGAGATGTAGATGTGAGCGAATAAGACTGCACTGGATAAGCTGGTTTATTTCTCAGTCGGGAGATGGGTTGATACAGCTTAAGGATCTTAGCCGTAAGCCGGCAGGAGGATAATCTACTCCAAAAAAGGGGTTGAGAAACCGAGTGCCCTTGCACAGCGATTCATCGCAACATCATGTGAGAATATTAAGATTGTCTCATCCTGCCGGTTTTCGGCAAGTACAAGGGCGGAAGCAAGATGTAGTGCATCGAGAGTTTTAATACTTACCGGAAACGGTCCCATTGCCCGTTTTTTAATTGTCCGTGAAAGAGCCAGTATCGATATTCCCTTGAGGATCATTTCCAGCCGTTCGAAAGCCTGAATAAGGCCTTCATCATCTATATCCCCATCCATACGATATCGATAAATAACACGGCGACACTCAACTTCAAGAAGCTCACTCGACACTACGCTTTCACAATTAAACACCTGAAAAATAGCTGCTTCTCCGAGCAGGATACGACGTAACGCTACAGAGGAATCGAGGTAACCTAACATCGATCTTCCCGTTCCTCATTTAGCTTAACAAGAGGATCGGTGTGTGTAAGAGGAGAGAGTTCTCTGTATTCGTACGTTTTTGAGGCTTCCTGCAAAAAGAGAGGCTCGGATTCAAAGGGGGAGAGAACTGCAACCGGCCGTTTATGATCAACTACTACAATCCGGACACCCTTTTTAACCTTCTTTAATTCGGCACTTAAGTGTGCCTTGAGTTTAGATACAGAAATAGTCTCCATGTAACTATAATATGACTATTTTTTTGCGGAGTCAAGATAAAAACCCGGCAAAATAGGAATTCCCCATGGGTTTAAGAATAGAACCAAGCCAAGGTGTCAGGAGTGGATAAGTGGAAGGTGGTAGAGCTGGATAAATAAGAGCCCATAGACATGCCATATATAATGATAAGAGGAAAGCAGAAGTTTTCTAACGCCATTCGATTTTCCCTTAGACAAGCGGAATAGGCCAAAGGCTTATGGTGTGCTTATGTATCCATGGTATCCCTGAAAAATTGGGTCAATTAAGTTTCATAAGCTACCATTTCCATTTCCAGATTTTGAAAAAATAATATAGAAAAGAAAAAAGAGAAGAAAGACACCAGGGCAAGTACTTTTTCTGATTTAATTAGATATTTAATCTATTTCGAAAATTCCGGAATACCATACCGTTGAACGTCACTAAACAAATCTGGGATTTCTAAGAATCATTTGAAATTGATTTGTTTTCATTAAACTCATGCCAGAAGTTTTCCACATCGCGACAGAGCTGGTTGAGGTGTGCTTCCATATATTTTTCCGCCTTTTCCGGAGAGTGTTCCTTTAACGACTCGTAGATTGACTGATGGTATCCCATGTAGGGTTTATGAAGCTTTCTCCAGAGCTGTTCGAAAAGCTCAGACTGTTGTCCCATCGTAGCTATGAACATGTACAGAGAAGACAGAACCTCGTTTCTCGATGCTATGGCAATCGTTCGATGGAATTCTATATCTTCCAAAGCGGCGCTTTTATTCAGCATGTAGCTCTTTTGTTGTTTTGTGAGAATATCGGAAAGCTTTTTCAATTCATTGTCAGTGATGTTTTGGGCGGCAAGACGTGCTGTGGTCATCTCTATGGTTTTTCGAGCTTCTAAAACCATTAAAAAATTTTTTAAAACATTGCTGTTTATTAAATTGACGAGTTTGGTATTGTGTTCTTCAATACTCTGCTTTTTTTTGCTTTTTAATAGTGCCTCAACCCCAAGGGGAGTTATGGTACGCCCCTTGATACCGTTTTTTTTCAAAAATCCTTTCTGCTCGAGGGAATTGAGATCTCGGCCGATGGTAGCAAAGCTGACTTCGATCCCTACCTCAGAGAGTTTATTCGCGATATACCATGAACCTACAGGCTTATCAGCACGGGAAACGATTTCCAGAATTTTCAAGCTGCGCTCATTCTTCATACTAATCCTCCTTCTTAGCGACTGTTTTATATGAAATACCAATTTAATCTCTTCTTTGGAACAAATCCTTCCTCTACGGAGAAAAATCTATTGACTTTCTGCGCTACAATGTTATACTACTACTCCTAAGATGAGTAGTTACTTTTATTAGTATACTATATTTTTAACTATTTTTCAAGAAGGAGGCTGTATGTATCGAGGAGTTTATACTGCCCTGGTAACTCCCTTTACCGCATCTAAGGAAATTGACGAAAATAAAATGAGGGAGCTTGTCGAGTTTCAGATAGCTTCAGGAATTGCCGGGCTTGTACCTATAGGTACGACTGGTGAAAGCCCGACTCTTAGTCCCAATGAAATATCTAATGTCATTAGAATCGTTGTTGAACAGACTGCGGGAAGGGTGCCGGTTATCGCAGGGGCCGGTGCTAACTGCACCGAAAAGGCGATACGTCAGGCAGAGGTGGCTGAAGATTTGGGAGCGGATGCAACATTACAGGTAGTCCCGTACTACAATAAGCCGTCCCAGGAAGGACTCTACGAACATTTTATTGCCATTGCGAATGCAGTAGACATACCAATGGTGCTCTACGATGTGCCTGGACGAACCGGAGTAGCCCTTGAGAACCATACAATTCTTGAGCTTACGAAACATCCGAGGATCGTCGCGGTCAAGGCAGCTAGCGGCAATATTCAGGGTATAATGGATTTGCTCGCACAGGTTCCACAGGGGTTTGACATACTCTCAGGAGACGATAATCTATCCTTCCCCATCATTGCACTCGGAGGATCAGGTGTAATATCTGTGGCAAGCAACCTTTTTCCGAAGGAGATAGTGGATATGGTAGATGCATGTCTTTCCTTTCGATGGGAGGAGGGGAGGAAGCTTCACTACCGGATGCTTCCGTTTTTCAAAGCATTGTTCCTGGAATCAAACCCGATCCCCATTAAAGCCGCCATGTCGTTAAAGGGTCTTATTCTCGATACATATCGGCTTCCGCTTCGCCGTATCAGCCCGGAGCATAGACTGGAAATTGAACGAGTCCTTACCATGTTAAATATTTCGGAAAGCAGGGAGAAAATCAGAGAAAAAAATTGAAAAAAAATCTTGACAAACAGAGGTTGTATGGTATAATAGAATAGCTACTCATAAGATGAGTAGTAGCTATAAACCAAACAGTTGTTTGGTAATGTAATGCAAGGAGGGTTTTATGAAGAAGTTATGGAGAAGCATTCTGGTTTTTGTAATGTTTATAATAGCCGGAATGTTGTTCGCAGGTGGACAGACGGAATCGGCTAAGGTAGAGCCGGTGGATACGATCAAACCGATCACGCTGACCTGGACGGCTGGGGGTATGGGCGGTGGATGGTACACGACAGCAGGAGGCATGGCTAGAATCATTAATGAGGTCGAACCAAATTTGACAATCAAGGTAATTCCAGGCGGAGGTCTCGCTAACCCGTTAAAGTTGTCGGAAGGTCAGGATGATATTGGCTGGGGAGTCAGCTATGTAGACAAGGCCGCATACACAGGCCTTAAAGCGCTTTTCGACCGGAAATATGATAATTTCTATGGCCTTGCCGGAAATTTCTCGGTGGATTTCTATCATTACCTTGCTGCAAAATCGACAGGTGTTACGACTTTCGAGCAGTTTGTTCAGAAAATAAAGAACGGAGAAAAAATCAAGGTGGCCTTATCGCCAAGAGGAACATCCGATTATGCACTGACCACGATGCTTCTGGATTACTACGGACTTTCCTTAGAGTCGATCGAAGCAGCAGGCGGGAGAGTGACTTATGCTGTCTATGGCGATATGGTAAATATATACAAGGATCGGCATGTGGATTATGCCTTCGCATGCTTGGGGCTTCCGGGTGCAGCAATAACGGAAATGGCGATTTCCCGCCCGTCGATTCTGATGAGTATCGAAGACAAAGTCATTGACCATTTCGCCGAAAAACTGGGAACGGTACCCTTGAGCTCTGGTGTCAGTTTCGTGCCCGCTGGTACTTACACAGGGATGGACATGGATATCCAGACAATCGGTCATTCCACCCAGATCTGTGCAAGTAGCACCCTGCCTGATAACATCGCCTATCTGTTTGTGAAGGTCTTAATGGAAAAGATCGAGGAGGTGAAATCCCTCCACCCGGGATTCCAAAAGTATTTTACCAGGGAAAATGCACCCAATACATCGGTTCCTTTGCACCCTGGAGCTGAAAAGTATTATCGCGAAGTTGGATTGATAAAATAGAAAAAATAATGTTCTCTATCATGATTAGCTCCGGGTCTTTGACGGTCCGGAGCTAATCTGAATTGAGGCGAGTGCTTTTAGAAAGAAATTGCAGTTAAAATCAAGGAGTAATAGAAATGCGTGAGATAAAGGGATGGTTGAAATGGTTCATAAGCGTCGTATTGGCGGGATTAGCGCTGTTTAATTTATATACAGCAATATTCGGAGTCTTCCAGCCAAGGATTCAGCGAGGCGCTTTGATGATTGTAGTACTGCCAATGGCCTTTCTGCTATTTCCGGCTACGAAAAAGTCTCCAAAGGACAGACCATCTATTCTTGATGTAATATTGGCGCTTCTTGCGGTGCTGCCGCCGGTTTTCGTAATGTATTACAACGATCAACTGAATATGCGGTTCGAGCTGGTCGATCCAATTTCCACTCAGGCACTACTCCTAGGGCTTCTGAACATAGGTCTCATAATCGAAGCACTTCGCCGGGCTGTCGTACCTATGATGGCAATATTTGTGAGTGTATTCTTAGGCTATCTCTTTGTAGCACCCTATATGTCCGGCGTGTTCTACAGCAAGCCTATGCCCATCGAAAGAATCGTTGAGATCAACTATCTAATTACAAATGCGGGGATTTACGGATCCATCGTTGGTGTAACCGCTACGTTTGTGGCAATATTCGTAATATTCGGCTCCTTCATGCAGAACACGAATACTGGAGCGTATTTTACAAATCTTGCCTGCAAACTGGCCGGTAATGGTCCGGGTGGACCCGCAAAAATAGCTGTCATAAGTAGCGGTCTATTCGGCTCGATCAGTGGTGTAGCCGCAGCAAATGTCTATGCTACCGGGGTGTTCACTATTCCATTGATGAAGCGTCTCGGATACAAGAAAAAGTTCGCCGGGGCGGTGGAGGCTGCTGCTTCCACAGGTGGTATGCTAATGCCTCCGGTCATGGGAGCCGGCGCTTTCGTTATGTCAGAGATAACAGGCATTCCATATATACGTATTGTAGTAGCCGCTTTGCTCGGGGCAACATTTTATTACATCAGCCTGGTTTTCAGAGTACATTTCTATGCAAAGAAACACAATCTGGGTGGTGTTAGCGAGGAGGAGCAGGTTTCAACAAGGCAGCTTTTAATCGACTCTTATCAATTGATTCCATTGGTTCTGCTGGTGGTAATGCTTGTGATCGGATATTCACCCTTTGTGGCAGCGATCTGGGCAATTGCCGGTACTTTTGTACTCAGCTTTGTAAACCGGAAAACCTGGCTGACACCTAAAAAACTTTTCGAAACCTTTCGACTCGCAGGACAGAACATGATAATGCTCGCTTTATCATGTGCAGGTGCGGATATGATTGTTAGTATCGTGACCTATACCGGCCTTGCTCTCGGTATATCGGCGGTCATTTCCACATGGTCTGGAGGTATACTTCTTCCTGCCCTGATGCTTATCATGTTCACTTCACTACTACTCGGAATGGGGCTCCCCTGTACACCTGCGTATATCATAGCGGTAACCATCGGAGGGCCTGCGTTGCAGGCTATGGGGGTTGGGTTGTTGCAAGCTCATCTATTTGTGTTTTATTTTGCAATCCTGGCGGGGGTAACCCCTCCTGTTTGTATCGCTGCGTATTGTGCAGCATCAATTGCGGAGTCTCAACCTTTCCAAACAGGCTTTGAGGCGCTCAGGCTGGCATCGGTCGGCTTTATTATTCCTTACATTTTCATATTTAATCCGGCTTTGCTTATGCAGGGAACTTTCATGGAAATTGTTACAATAATAATCATTATTTTCCCCGCTTTGATTTTTACAGCCGGAGGTATGAGAGGATATTTGTTAAGAACCCTGAAGGTACACGAACAGTTCTTAAGTCTTATAGTAGCCTTTGGGTTAATACTGCTTTCGACGCAAAAGGAACTGTTGTCAAGTCCTATTGTAGAAGTTAGCATTCTAGTCACAGGAGTTTTTTCCCTTCTTGTGTTGTTTATTCTGCACAGGAGAGTGATGATTCGAAACAGTGCTGTATCTGCTTCCCAGACTTAATTATGTCAAAGAGATATACAGGCTTGTTGGAGGTAGTGAAATTGTTTGTCAATAAAAAACGAAAAGATCGGATACAAAAATGTATGGTTTACGTATTGTTGTTGTAGGTTCGGCCGGCGCGGTCGGGACCGAAATGATCAAAACCCTGGAAAGATCAAAAATTCCTATCCGGGAGCTAATACCAGCAGATACAGAAGAAAATGAGGGAAAACCGGTAGTGTTCAGAGGGCGGGAATACCGGACAATCGAGACTGTTCCGGAGGTATTCAGAGGTACGGATATTGCATTGTTTTCAGCAGGAGCGGAAGCGAGCGCCGAACTTGCCCCCATAGCCGTTGAAGAAGGGGCGGTCGTTATCGATAATTCTGCGCAATGGAGAATGGATCCAACAGTTCCACTGGTGGTTCCCGAGGTTAACATCGAAGCGGTGCAAAGGCACCGGGGAATCATCGCAAATCCAAACTGTTCGACTATACAGATGCTGTTAGTGCTCGGACCGCTACACAGATATTATGAGGTAAAGAGAGTCGTTGTAAGCACTTACCAGGCCGTATCCGGAAGCGGCTTAAAGGCGATAGAGGAATTAAAACGTCAGAGTATTGCCTTTTTGCAGGGAGAAATCGATGAGGCGGAGAGACATTCAGTATATCCACATCGTATAGCATTCAATGCTCTTCCCCATATTGATGTTTTTATGGAAGAAGGGTACACGAAGGAGGAAATGAAGATGGTGAAAGAGACACACAAAATTCTTGATCCTAAAATACGCGTGTGCCCTACAGCAGTTCGGATACCGGTGTTCCGTGGGCATTCCGAAGCGTTGAATATAGAGGTGGAAAACTCTTTTACTATCGAAGAGGTGGTCAATATTCTCTCTACTGCCTCAGGTGTTAAAGTAGTTGACGACCCTACCAAGGCAATTTATCCGATTGCTTCTGAAGCAGAAGGGAAAGACAATGTATTTGTCGGTCGGATCAGGCGTGACCCTACTCTTATGCATGGTCTTAATCTGTGGGTCGTGTCTGACAACTTGAGAAAAGGGGCGGCATTGAACGCAGTACAGATTGCTGAGGCATTGTACAATCGGATGCTGACACCTGCAACATAAAGGAATTGCCGATGAAAAGATACTGTGATTCACTGGTTATCGGAGGCGGTATCATCGGACTTTCCTGCGGGTATTACCTTAGCAGGGAAGGGTTTAAAGTACAGGTGATCGATAGTATGGAGTTCGGGAGCGGGAGTTCCGGAGCCTGTGATGATATGATCCTGCTTCAATCAAAGAAACCGGGAGTGGTTCTGGAGCTGGCAATGGAAAGCCTTGAGATGTATCGTTTCCTCCACATGGAGCTCGGTTGTGATTTGGGTTTCAAGCAGATGGGGGGGATGATCCTGATTGAAAACCAGGAGGAACTGGCTGTTATGGAGGAGTTTGTCTCATCCCAGCGTTCCTGCGGGTTGAATGTGGATATCGTGGATCGGGAAGAGCTGCGCCGGCGACAACCGCATGTCTCTGACCGGTTCATTTCTTCTACCTACAGCCCAGATGATTCTCAAGTCGATCCGTTTTTAGTCATGAAAGGTTTTATAAATGCAGGTCAAAGGTTGGGCATGGAAGTTCGATACCGAGAGGCGGCGGTCACAGCTGAGAAAAACGGGGCAGGCAGATGGCAGGTTTTAACCAGTACTGGATGTATTGTCGAAGCGGAGAATGTTGTGATTTCTGCAGGGGCATGGTCGAACATAGTAGGTGGTTTATTCGATATCTCGATACCGATATTTCCCAGGCGCGGACAGCTTCTGATTACCGAGAAGATTCCTCCGATAGGAGAGACGAATCTCTGGAGTGCATCTTATATGGTAACTAAACTGAGGCCTGATCTGGCGAAAGTAAGGGAAAACCAGTCGGAATATAATGAGCTCGGTTTGGGATTCTCCTTTACAAGAACTGCTCACGGGAATTATCTGATAGGGAGTACGAGGGAGGAGCAGGCAGGATTCAAAAAACTGGTTGACTATAGAGCTCTGGAAGCATTGAGTAGACAAGTGGCTCACATTATTCCGCTGATGAGGCATGTACATATCATCCGGCACATCGCCGGATTCCGCCCTGCCACCCCGGACGGAAAAATGATCCTTGGCCCATGGCCCGGTAAAGAAGGGCTGTATGTGGCTTCGGGTCATGAAGGGGATGGAATTGCTATGGCGCCGATTACTGGAAAGTTGTTGAGCGATATATTTACTGGCAGGAAGTCGATCACCAATATGAAGGAACTTATACCACGATGCATGGTGGTATGAACGATAAGGTATTGAGGAAGTAAAGGATGGAGAACGAACAGAATCGATTAATATGCAGGTGTGAGGAGATAACTCTAGAGGAAATCATTCAGGCAATTGATAATGGTTGTACATCCCTTAACGAAATTAAGAGGTATACAAGGGCTGGCATGGGACTCTGTCAGAGCAGAGTTTGTTCCAGGCTGATTGCAAGAATCATCGCAGAAAAAACCGGCAAACCTCTCGATGAGATTGTACCGGTAACTGCCAGACCACCATCGAGGCCGGTCAGAATAGATATATTCTCACCGAGGGGGTGCAATGTCAAGAATAGCTGAACATCCCATACTCGGACCGTTGAAGCCTTCAGGGAGGGAGGTCTCAATCCTTGTGGATGGAGAGGAAGTTATCGCCTACGAAGGCGAGATGATTGCAGCAGCCCTGATGGCATCGGGGAGACGAGTATTCCGTTATACAGAAAAACGACGAGAGCCCCGGGGCCTCTACTGCGCGATCGGAAGATGCACCGACTGTGTAATGATCGTCAATGGCATTCCTAATGTCCGTACATGTGTTACACCAGTGGAACCCGGAATGATTATCGAAACCCAGCGAGGTATTGGCCGCTGGGGGGGAGGAGATCATGGTATTCACTGATGTGGCGGTCGTTGGAGCGGGCCCTGCAGGGCTTTCTGCGGCCATAGAGTGCGCAGAGGCCGGAGCCAATGTCATTTTGATCGATGAAAACACAAAACCAGGTGGGCAGCTTTTCAAGCAGATCCATAAGTTCTTCGGCTCCCGTGAGCACCACGCTGGTGTCCGTGGGTTCCGCATCGGAGAAGAACTACTGCTTAGGGCCCGCAAACTCGATATAGACGTTTGGCTGAACTGTGAAGTATGCGGCATATACGGTGGTACGGAACTATGGATAGTTAAAAATCGCCGGGAATCCCGACGTTTGAAGGCTCGGAAGATCATTCTGGCTACCGGAGCGACCGAGAATGCCGTTGCGTTCTCCGGGTGGACTTTACCGGGCGTCATGGGGGCGGGAGCAGCGCAAACGATGATCAACCTCCATCGGGTCATTCCCGGGAATCGTGTAGTAATGATCGGATCCGGTAACGTTGGGGTGATTGTCTCGTACCAGTTGCTCCAGGCGGGAGCCGATGTCATCGCAGTCGTAGAGGCGGCTCCGCGACTCGGGGGATACGGCGTGCATACGGCTAAGTTGAGACGAGCCGGAGTACCCTTTTTCACCTCTCATACAGTCCTGGAAGCTAGAGGAAAGGAGTCGGTCGAGTCAGTGGTGATCGTGAGGTTGGATGAGTATTGGAAACCTGTAGCGGGCACCGAAAAGGAGTTAGAAGCCGATACGGTCTGTATCGCTGCTGGACTCACACCTCTAATCGAATTGGCAATGTTAGCAGGATGCGAAATATGTTTCATACCATCCCTCGGAGGACATGTTCCGGTCCATGACAGACGGATGAGGACAAGTATAGAATCCATCTATGTTGCAGGTGATATAGCTGGGGTGGAAGAGGCGAGCACTGCGATGGAGGAGGGACGTCTTTCGGGAATCCATGCCTCAGCTTCCCTCGGGCTCTATTCCGCGGACAAAGAGGAAGAGCTCTCCCACCAGATATGGGAGCGTCTGGATGTTCTGAGGTCTGGTCCGTTTGGAGAGGGTCGGAGAAAGGCGAAGGAGAAGATTATCTCTATGAAGAGCATGACACAATGAATGATACGAAAAAAAAGGCTTGGCAGTCTGAAGGAGTCAAGACGAGCGGTACTCCAACCTTGGAGGAACTGACACAAACACCCGGATTTCCATCGGAGGAGTTCCTCTACGCAGGACCTGTTGCATTCATAGAGTGTGTCGAAAAAATTCCCTGCAATCCCTGTGAGACGGCATGCCCCAGAGGGGCGATAACCATTGGAGATAATATTACCGAGCTTCCAATGCTGGATGCAGGAAAGTGTACTGGATGTGGACTCTGCTTGCCATCGTGCCCGGGATTGGCCATCTATGTAAAGGATTACACCTTTGAGCAGGATCGTGCTTCAATCATTTTTCCGTTCGAATATCTGCCCCTGCCGAAAAAAGGGGATATTGTCGAGATGGTCGATCGATTCGGAGAGACACTGTGTGAGGGTGAGATTCTCATGGTCAATACGTCCAGCCGAAACGACCAGACGTCACTTATCAAGGCGGCGTTCGATAAGCGTCATTTTATCGGTGTTGTATCAATGAAACGGCTCGTTACATAATTTCTATATGCGTATGGGTCCGGATCTCACGGCATAATGTTGTTAAGGGAGTAATGACGGCATTCACTGTTGGACTCACATTAGACATTCCGTTCCTCATTTAGCTTAACAAGAGGATCGATGTGTGTAAGAGGAGAGAGTTCTCTGTATTCATACATTTTTGAGGCTTCCTGTAAAAAGAGAGGCTCGGATTCAAAGGGGGAGAGAACTGCTTGTAACTATCAAAATTATTTCTTGTTTCTATTCAATCAGCCTCTTCCCCACGTCTGCGTTTTATCTCGTTTACCTCCAACTGAACCACCGTTATTTTGGAGAAGGGAGTGCTTTGGTACTCCGGCTGCTTAATCCTCTTTATAAAGTAGCACAGCTTTGCCACCTGAAATTCTACTTTACAAATACATTCCTGCGGTGGTCATCTCTAAAGTATCTGGGTAAAAGCAAGGGTGAATGTCGGTTAAAAGCAACTTTCAATTTTTTCTTTGGTTCTTGAACTTTTCCTTTCACCCATATATACTCACATCCATGGCACACGAGAAACTTTACAACCTTTCCGAATCTTTTTCAGAAGGATTGAACATCCTCCAGGAGTTTGAGAAGAGCCTTGCCACCCTGTCCGAGAAATACCGGATTTCTATTATCGGGATGGATAGAAACAAGGGGCAACTGGATTTTCGCTTCGCCGGCAGCCTCATATCCATTCGAATCAGGGCGATAAGCGAATTCGACGCCCGTTACTTTGGCCTTATTGAGTGGTATTTGTATGAGGATAACGATGAGATGATCTCCAGGCTGGCAAAGACGAATAAATTCGACCGGGACGGAAAGCTCTATGAAAACATTCAGGATCTCGGTACAACATACAATATTCGCTCACCGGAACAGGAAAGAAAAGGAGAGAGTTTTCTCCTGTTAAACCTGGAAAAAATTCTTGAATAACTCCGTCCCCTGCTACAGACGGTAGCGAACGGTTTGAAATTACCTTAAGACGTGAAGCTTAAATGAGAATAGAAAAACCAACTCTAGTCGTTGACTCTGCAAGGGTAGAAAGGAATATCCAGAGAATGGCCGATAAGGCCGTAAAAAGCGGAGTAGTCTTTCGCCCTCACTTCAAAACTCACCAGTCTCCCGTAATCGGAGAGTTTTTCAGGAAGAAGGGTGTAAATAAGATAACCGTTTCCAGTGTAGATATGGCATTTTTCTTTGCAGAAGAAGGCTGGGATGATATTACCATCGCATTTCCGGTCAACATCCTCCAGATAGATCGCATAAATCAACTCGCAGGGATGATCAAACTTCACCTGCTGGTCGAATCCACAGAAACTATCCGCTTCCTGGCAGATCATATAACCGACCATGTAAGTGTGTGGATCGAAGTAGATACGGGTCAAAAGCGCTCAGGAATCGATGCAGAAGATAAAGATTCAATTCTAAATTGTGCATCGGCGATAGAAGCCTTAAAAAATCTTTCCTTCGGTGGCCTTCTCACACACGCAGGGCATACCTACAGAGCCTCATCCACTGAGGAAATCAAAAGAATATATGCAGATTCAATAAAGAAACTTAACTCCTTGAGGGATAAGCTCCTTCGGAAAGGGATAAAAGAAGTAAAACTCTCTGTGGGGGATACTCCTTCATGCAGTATAGTGGAAGATTTATCGGAGGCGGATGAGATAAGGCCAGGTAACTTCGTATATTACGATCTTAAGCAGCTCGAATTGGGCTCTTGCAAGGAAGAAGATATTGCAGTGGCGGTAGGTTGCCCTGTGGTGGCTAAATGCCCCCGGCGGAACGAAGTTATTGTTTACGGCGGGGCGGTTCATCTTTCAAAGGAGCATCTTGTCGACTCGAGAAACTGCAAGATTTTCGGCCGGATAGCAATGGAATCCGGGGAAAAATGGGGCACAGTCCTTGATGACAGTTATGTTAGCTCTTTAAGTCAGGAGCACGGGGTGATTAAAACCACACCGGAGATTTTGAATCAAGTCAACAGGGGAGATATTCTCTATATAATTCCTGTTCACAGTTGCCTTGCTGCCAATCTATTAAGAGACCCGCTGATTCTTCCTTGACAAAAATCATTCTCTTAAAAAGAATTACATCGAGGAGGATTTGATGAGCGACCGTATGCGACCTATACCCATGGAAAAACTTTTAAGGTGGATTTCCGAAGAATACAAAAGCAGTAAAACCATTTTCGGAATCCCTGAAACACACTTTTTTAGAAAAAACAGCAAGAAAACCATAACCTTTTTCGGAAAAAGCTGTGAAAGCCCACTGGGGCCGGCTGCAGGGCCTCATACTCAGCTCGCACAAAATATAGTTGTTTCATACCTGACGGGTGCCAGATTCATAGAGCTTAAGACCGTACAGAAGATGGACAGCCTGGAGTTTGAAAAGCCCTGCATAGATGCAGCGGATGAGGGATATAACACCGAGTGGTCCACTGAGCTATCCCTTAAGGATGCCTTTCTGGAATATGCAAGAGCCTGGATAATATTGCATCTTTTGGAAAGGCTGTTCGATTTATCGGCGGGAGAAAGCCCTTCATTTTTATTCAATATGAGTGTGGGCTATGACCTCGAGGGGATAAAGTCCCCGGGAATGGATAATTTTATTAACAGTATGATAGATGCAGGTAAAAATCCGGCATTTTCTGAGATGATCGCTTCCGTAAAAAAGCGAGTTGAGATAGATAACATATTTAAATCGGTGGATCTAGAGGAGATATCTCCGCGGATTGCCTCTTCCGTTACTCTCTCCACAATGCACGGATGCCCTCCCGATCAGATAGAAAGCATCTGCGAATACCTGTTGAAAGAGAAAAAACTCCCGGTAATGGTAAAGCTAAATCCCACCCTGGTTGGATGGAAGACGGCCAGAAGGACTCTCGATGATCTGGGTTTCTCCTACATTACCTTAAACGAAAAAACATTTACGAAAGATCTTCAATACGATCAGGCCGTACCGGTACTAAAGAGGCTTATAAAGACGGCAGAAAAAGAAGGACTTTTTTTCGGGGTAAAACTCTCCAACACCCTACCAGCAGTAAACGATAAGGGAGTACTGCCGGGAGAAGAGATGTATATGTCGGGCAGGGCTCTTTTTCCTCTTACAATAAGGGTTGCTTCCATGTTATCGGAAGATTTCGAGGGCAATCTGCCTATCTCCTTTGCCGGAGGCATTTTTCAGGGTAATGTGGCTGGGGTATTTGAAGCAGGGCTATATCCGGTTACCGTTGCAACGGAACTGCTTAAACCAGGCGGATATTTAAGACTTTATGAAATGGCCGAAGCACTGGAGAAACTGGACAGGTGGCCTTCGGAAGGTAAAACCAGTACAGAGCTTATCAATGAGCTTAAAGAAAGTGTCTATAAAGACAGGTACTACAGCAAATCCTTCAGAGGATTCGGTAGAGTATCGATTTTTAAAAAGCTTCCTCGCTTTGACTGCTGTGAAGCTCCCTGCACCTATGCCTGTGCGATTGCACAAAAGGCTCCCCAATACATAAGGCTGGAAGGAGAGGAAAACTTCGAAGAGAGTCTCAATACGATACTTAAGGATAACCCCCTGGCAAACATTACAGGGTATATATGTGATCATAAGTGCATGGCAAACTGTACCCGACTCGACTATGAGGGTGCGATCGAGATACGTGAGCTTAAGCGGATAGCCGCAGAGAAAGGATGGAAAGAGGCGGAGAAAGATGAAAGCCGGAAAAAGAGCAACGGAGTACGTGTGGCAATTATAGGTTCCGGACCGGCCGGATTAACCGCTGCCTGCTTCCTTGCAAGGGCAGGTTTTAGGGTGACCGTATTCGAGAAGGAGAAAAAACCAGGAGGGGTGGTATCCCATTTACTTCCTTCTTTCAGGATTCCGGGAGATGCTATAAGCAGGGATATTAAGTTCATAGAAAAGCAAGGGGTCTCCTTTGAATTCGGTTATACCTTTGGCAGCGATAAAGGGATTTCCCTGGAAAAACTTAAAAGAGAAGGTTTTAAATACATATTTCTTGCAGTAGGTGCAGAGGTATCGGAGAGGCTTTCGCTTTCAGGATCCAACCCAAATGTTATACCTGCCCTCTCCTTTTTACGCAGCTTCAAGGAGAACCCCGGAGAAATAAAATTGGGAAAGAAGGTGGTGGTTGTCGGCGGCGGAAATACCGCCATGGACAGCGCAAGAGCCGCTCTTCGTTTTCCCGGAGTGGAGTCTGTTACAATCGTGTACAGAAGAACGGAGAAAGAAATGCCTGCCGACAGGGAGGAGTTTGAAAATGCCCTTCGAGATGGAGTTATTTTTAAAACTCTCTTGGCTCCCGAGTCTTTCTCAGAGGAGGGTTTTCTTACCTGCAGAAAAATGACCCTGGGTGAACCAGACACAGACGGAAGAAGAAAGCCTGTGCCACTCGATACGACGGAAACCTTAGAGGTCGATACCGTTATATCGGCAGTGGGAGAAAGGGTCGATCGTTCTCTCCTTAAAGAAGCAGGGCTTAATCCCGATAACAGGGGTAGGGTAACCGTAAATCCGAAAACCCTCGAGACTTTAGAAGAAAATCTCTTTATTGGTGGTGATGCTTTGAGGGGGCCTTCCACCGTGGTGGAGGCAATGGCCGACGGAAAGAGGGTAGCAGAAGCAATCGCTCTCAAAGAGGGCGTATCCCTAAAGAGAGATGAAGTTACAGCCAGGGGTTTACCTGAAAGGATATATAAAAAAAGGGGAAAGCTCTTCCTTTCTAAAGAGGGCTCTCTTTACAGTCGGGAAGCCGAACGTTGTCTTGAATGTGATCTGGTGTGTAACAAGTGTGTGGATGTGTGCCCAAACCGGGCAAATATAGCCCTGCAGGTAAGGGGGGAGGTAGAGGGGTTTAAAGATTTTTTTCAGATTCTCCATCTGGATGGATTGTGCAACCAGTGCGGTAACTGCGCCACCTTCTGCCCTTATGAGGGTAAACCCTACGAGGATAAGCTTACACTCTATGCATCGGAGGATGATTTTAAAGACAGCGGTAATAGCGGGTTCTTTCTTAAAACAGGAGACGGAAAGTCGGAAGGAGAGCTCAGGCTTAACGGAGATATTTTCTCTCTCTGGGTAGAGAAAAGTGGAAATATCCACTTAAAAAATGCTTCTTGTGCAAATCATGAACTCAATAAAGCCCTTGATATGATATCTCTTATTTTTAGAAATTACGGATATCTGTTATAAAAAGGAGAAGGTATGCTTTTTATAAAGAAATGTCGTCCTGTGAACTTAAGCCCTCCGGAAGTTTTCGACGATACTGTTGATATCCTTATAGAGGGTGGTAAAATCATAAAGATTGGCAAAAATTTAAGTGAAGAACATGATAAGGCAGAGACAATCGATGCCCAGGGGAAAATCGTAACTCCAGGTCTTGTGTGCAGTCACAATCATTTTTACTCAGCCCTGGCCAGGGGCATAATTGCAAGCATAAAACCCGCAACAGATTTTGTTTCGATATTACGGAATCTCTGGTGGAGGCTTGACCGAGCTCTCGATGAGCAAAGTCTCTACCACAGCGGTTTAATCGGTGCCCTGGAAGCGGTTAAGGCGGGTACAACCGCTGTAATCGATCATAACGCCTCCCCCTCCTTTATAAGGGGTTCGCTTAAGACCCTTAAGAGATCCTTCAAAGATGTTGGATTGAGGGGCATTCTCTGCTACGAGGTATCCTGCAGGAACGGGGAAGAAGAAGCGGAAGAGGGTGTGCAGGAGAATATCTCCTTTACAAAAGAGAGGGATAATCTTGTAGAAGCCTCTATAGGAGCACATGCTCCCTTCACTTTAACCGAAAGGATACTGGAAATGCTTACAGGTGCAGTTAAGGATACCGGCAGGGGGATACATATACACGTAGCCGAAGACTCTTACGACCCTTCCTACTCTCATCATAACTATGGGAAAGATCCCCTTGAAAGACTGGAAGATTTTGGACTTCTAAACGAGAAGGCTATTATTGCCCATGGGGTGCACCTTACAGAGAAAGATATTAAACTGCTAAACGATTCCGGAGGTTTTCTGGTTCATAATGTACGGTCCAATATGAACAATGGTGTGGGTTATGGAGGCAATCTCCATGAACTTAAAAACGTTGCCATTGGCACCGACGGTATCGGAAGTAATATGCTGGAGGAGATGAAGTTTGCCTTTTTCAAAGGCAACGATCAGGGCGCAGGGCTTTCTCCTGGAAACATCCTTGACTTCCTTCATAACGGCAATCGCATACTTTCCGAATACTTCGGAGAGAAGTTTGGTAGAATCGGGAAAGACTACAAAGCAGATCTAGTTATATGGGACTACGATGCACCTACTCCTCTGGTCGGAGATAATCTGGCAGGACATTTTATATTTGGTATGTCTTCGCGGGATGTGGAGACTGTGATCATAGATGGTGCTGTTGTTTATAAAGATCGCAATTTTTTATTTGATACCGGACCCATTTACAGGGAAGCTTCCGTGGCGGCAGAGGCACTGTGGAAGAGGATGGATAGGATACACTGAGATTGTGCGTCTACTTAAGGTTTACATTTAGCGCCATCATAAAATAAATCTTTTTAAGGAGAAAGAGGTGGAACTTGCGGAGAAAATAAGAAAAAAGGCGGAGGAATACAGGGAATACACTGTAGGCAACTTATCGGATATTGTAAAAATTCCTTCGGTTACCTGCAACGAGAAGAAGGTTATAGAGAAAATAAAAACCATGCTCAAAGAAGCACGATTCGATGAGGTAAGAGTTGACGGGCTGGGTAATCTTATAGGCAGAATCGGCAAGGGCAGAAAGATCCTTGCCTTTGATGCCCATATCGACACGGTAGCTCATGGTGATAAATTGCAGTGGGAGAACGATCCCTTTTCGGGTGAGGTAAAGGATGGCTGGGTTTTCGGCCTGGGCAGTGCAGACCAGAAGGGTGGGGCTGCCGCAATGATCACTTCCGGAAGGATTTTAAAAGAACTCTCCTACAAGGGAGATTTTTCCCTCTATTTCACATTCACCGTAATGGAAGAGGATTGTGACGGCCTGTGCTGGAAATATCTTATAGAGGAAGAGAAGCTCGTTCCAGATATGGCGGTAAGTACCGAACCGTCCAACCTGAAGATAACCAGGGGGCACCGGGGAAGAATGGAAATGGATGTACATTTTAAGGGAAGATCGGCCCACGGGTCTGCTCCGGAGAGAGGCGATAACGCAATATACAAGGCTGCGGATGCAGCTCTCAAAATAAAGAACCTTAACGAAAGACTTAAATCAGATGATTTTCTGGGCAAAGGTTCCATAGCGGTTACTTCCATATCATCTGAGGGAGTCTCCCTGTGTGCCATTCCGGACAGAAGCAGTTTCCATCTGGACAGGCGCCTTACCTGGGGAGAGACGAAGGAGAGTGCTATGGGGGAGATATCCAGGCTTCTGGGAAAAGAGGTCGAGATCGAGATACCCCAATTCAACAGCAGAAGCTATACCGGTCTTCTATATCCACAGGAGATGTACTTTCCCACCTGGAAGATCCCCGAAGATCATCCCCTTGTTCATGCAGGCGATGAGACCTTTTCTCTTCTGTTTGGAGAGAAAGCAATTGTAGATAGGTGGACATTTTCAACAAACGGGGTTGCCATCTGCGGGAGACACCGTATTCCCACAATCGGCTTCGGTCCGGGAGAAGAGAAGTACGCCCACGCCCCCAACGAAAAAATTCAGATTGAACATCTGGAAAAGGCTTCTGCCTTTTATGCACTTCTTCCCTTTATTCTGGAAAGAAAGTAATGGAGTTTTATTACTCATGCAGTGAATGCGGAAAAATTTACGATATTATACCCGAGCGGATGGTTTGTGATATTTGTAGAGCCAAACAGGAGCCGGAGAAACCCCTTAAGGGAGTGCTTGAAGTACATTTTCGCCAAACTACAGGAGAGAAAACAGCCGGTGTGCATTTAGATATTCATTCACTTTTACCTGTAGAAGAACGGTATTTCCCTCCTATTCCGGTGGGGAACACTCCCCTCTGGGAGCCTAAAAACTTAAGAGTAAAGACGGGATTCCCAAATCTCTTTATAAAAGATGATACCGCGAATCCCACAGGATCTTACAAGGACAGGGCTTCCTTCCTGGTAGCAGGATTCGCCTTGAAGCATAAAATCAAAGAAATTGCGGTAGCTTCTACCGGAAATGCCGCGTCTTCCATGGCAGGTGTAGGTGCTGCAGCCGGACTTAAAGTTACCATTTTCCTACCCGAATTCTCGCCTAAAGCCAAGATGGTACAGGCCCTCCAATTCGGGGCTAAGGTAAACAGGGTAAGAGGAACTTACGGAGAAGCTTACAGGCTCTCCCTTGAATATTCACAGGACAGGGGTATATTGAGCAGGAATACCGCCTACAATCCCCTTACCATCGAGGGCAAGAAGAGTTCTTCTCTGGAGATTTTCAACCAGCTCGGAGGGAAAATGCCGGATTATGTATTTGTTCCGGTTGGAGATGGAGTTATACTCGGAGGAGTTTATAAGGGATTCGAAGATTTAATTCAGCTCGGTCTTACCGATAGAATACCCGTAATTTATGCAGTGCAGGCCGAAGGCAGCAGTGCCATATCACGTGCAAAGGAGAGAGGCGATTTCGAGTCACCCGTTAAGAGCACAACTCTTGCCGATTCCATTTCCGTGGAGGTTCCTGCAAACGGCTATTACGCCTTAAAGAAGCTTAACCGCCACGGCGGAAAGTGTTTGATTGTAAGCGATAGTGAAATTCTTAAAGCCCAGAAGGAGCTTTCAGCCACTACAGGGCTATTCGCAGAGCCTGCAGCTGCGGCCTCCCTTGCTGGTTTTCTAAAGGAAAAGGATAAATTAAGATCAGATGCCACCGTTGTTTTGATGATTACAGGAACAGGGCTTAAAGATATCGAGTCTGCCATGAAAGCTCTCTCTATCCGATAGAATTTACATAGTTGTAAAAATCCACCTCATTTGTATTAAGCCCCATGGAATAGATAAATCCTGTTGCTATTTTTGTACCGATTATGCTCTTAAGGTAATTTTCGGGCACTCTGCTCAAAATTTTATCGACCCCCACCAGGTCGAGCAGGGGTCGGGGCGTATATGAGAGAATAACCTTCTCCCTGATCCTTTTCTGCTCGGCCAGATTGGAAGCCACCACTGCATCTGTAATATTGTTTATCTTTAAACTGAGCCTGTTGGTAAGCTCGGTAAGAGGAAGTCCACTTTCTTCATGCTCCTTCCACAGTACTTCGAACTCGGCCCTGGCATTGGATCGAATTATTCTTAAAACCTCTTCGATATATTTTTCTCTGAATGGAGGAACCACTCCGTTTTTAACGGTCATATTTTCATCGAACTCTTCATCGGTCATCGCAAGTGATGCAAAGACTTCCAGAGAAGAAGAGGTTACACCCCCCTTGTTGGCTGAAGCGTCTTTTATAAGAATCACTCCGTTTTCTTCAAGACGCAGCCTTGCCTCCTCGGTTATGAAGAGGTTGGCTCCCTCTACTACGATCTTGAACTTGGGTCTGCCATCCCTATCCAGCACATGGCGCCAGTTATTGATATTAATCGATGCGGGTCTTCCTCCGCATGGCACAAAGAGGTCTGACTTTGCAAAGTGACTCAGGTGAAACTTGTTCCTGAAATCTTCACCATTGGCAACGAAAGTTCCGTCCGGAAGGTTAACCTCTCTGTCATTTATAGAGACAAAAAAGCCGTCTTTCGAGAGGAGAGTCCTGTTAAAATGTTCTACTGTAACTCGTTTCTCTGCAAGCCTTAAGAGCTCTTTGCGGTCGATTCCGTGTGGATCGAAAAGAACGCCGCTTCCATCAACTATACCTATTGTCTTATCCTTTGAGATTTTTATTTCGTTACTGCCCAGATCTCCGTCAGGTCCGCCGGTCTGTATCTTAACTATCTCTTCCTCTTTCTGCCCCAATTTATTGAGTATCCCCAGCACATACTCGTGAACACTGTTGGTCGTCATGCCGTAGAGATCGTGGGGTATCCCTCCCAGAGAAAGCGCTTTTCCGGTGGTAAAGGCTCTCCAGAATGGGTATTCCCGTTTTTTTGCATATTGAACAGCCCAGTTCATAAGTTCTGCTGTGCCTTCATCGGGACCCAGAAAGAGAATATCCTTGTATCCTTCAGTATCGAGTACTTCTTCCTCATCCACCAGAAGATCGAGCATACTATCTATATAACTTATGAATGCTTCCTCAGCCTCTCTCTGGTTGTTTAAATGAAGCAAAATGGTGCCTTTCGAGCCACCCTCGGGAATATCCTTGTTTTTTTTCTGTTGAGTGTTGGCAAGGTTGTAATTTTCAAGAAATATTGTGTTAACATTGTGTTCATATTCATTTTGATGTCTTGAGCGTACGATTCTGATTCCACCTCTGGCAATATCTCTAAAGCGTATATGAAATCCTATAAACTCCCTTCCTGTAAAGAAAAAAAGACCAAAGGGGGTCTCTGGAAAGTCTGTTTTCGGCAGGAACGATGTATCCAGTTTATAGGAGATACATCGTTTATTACGGATGAAGAAGTTTGTTTTAATAATTTTATTGTTGAAGAGCATAAAGTAATCCAGAATTATCCGGTCTTTGTCTGAAGTAACCTGCTTTTCTCGATAACTTTTTATTTCATCTTCAATTTTTAAGGTGTCCCTTTGGTTGATAAAAGGATGCAGCCTGGTTTCGAAATGTTCGTACATCTTCTTTATGATTTCAGGATAGCGCATTACCGTTTGTGTTATCCTGTCTTGAGAAAAAGTATCTTTGCTCATCCTCAGTTTCCACGATTCGAGTATCCCTCTGGCTTCTGGTTGGTCTTTAAGAGCATTGTTGAGCAGAGAGTACTCCTCTGTGAGCACCGATAGAAACTGATAGGTAAAGTTGACCGCAGATATAGCGTAGAGGGTTTGGTGGGGAGAGAAGACTTCGTTTTTAAACATACCTGTCAGAGGATGGTCCGGAAGCATAACCACACCTACAAGCTCCCGGGTGAACTCCTCTATCAAATTCGGATCGAGCCTGTCGAAATAAAAGGAGTAGATCTTCTTGCCATCTTTGAAAATTTCTCTGTATTTACGATTAGTGTATATATGATAATTATTGAAAAGGTGTGAAAACAGGGGCAAAAAGAACTGTGTTTTATTGGTGTGTATTCCTATCATGATTCTTGTCTCCCCTGTTTCTTCTTTTTCAGAGACGTGTACAACCGGAATAACACGCTCATTCATAGACTCCCAGACACCTCTGTATCGCTTCTTTGTTACATCCTCGGAGCGGGAGAGAAATACACTATCCGCTGCCTTCTCAAATGTGATTTTTTCTTCTCCGGCTACTCCCGGGAACATGGGTCTGGAGACTACATACAGGCGCAAAAAGTGTTTTCCTGATTTTTCTCTGGTGATATAGCTTTCTATTCTTGAGAGAGGATACTTTCGCTCGATCCTATTTTCGATCTCCTGCAGTCTGTCCGTATCTTCTTCGACAATGTAAACCGCCCGGTCTTCTTCTTCGTTTATAAGCTGTATGCCTACGCCGATTCCTCCATACCTGCTTACAAGCTCGGAGGCACTTATGGCAATAAGATGTCTGGCGATATCTTCTATACTAGTATTTTTAAAATAGTACTCATCGATTCCAAGCTCAATAAGGTACCATTCGATTTCCCGGCGGGTTCGCTCTTTCGACATGTAACCTGTTTCGAGGATTAACTTCTCAAGCTTCTCTATTTCTTCGGTCGACAAAAAGGATCTGGCCGAAATTTCTTCAAGATTTTTCATTCTTTTCTCCTGAACTTTGGCGGTATGACCAGTTGTTAGAATTGCTTTATTTTAACAACAGTCGATGTTCCTTTCAAGGTGCTCATCGAGTAATTGAAGTGTACGGTTCAGCATTATATTTATATATTTAAATTAAGCTATTATTGACATGTCTTTACATGATAGCCTATGGTAACTATATAAGATTATAGGAGAGAGGAGTGATGGATGATCTTCTAATCGTTGGTTGTGTATCCGATAATCCTACCGTAGCAGATATGGTGCAATATATGAATCAACAGGAGGATTACTCGGATATCATCTCTCTGAAGACTTTTCTCAACACTGAGTTCTGTCCGAGATTCATAGTAGATGAAAGCGACTGGAAAAATATTGGACGTAAGCTGGAGGGTAAAAAAGTCTTAATCGTAAGTACTTCTGTCCAGATTATAACCCGTAACGACCTGGCCATGAGAAACTTTCTGGTAGCCAGGGCTGCCAGGGATAACGGGGCGGAAAAGGTTATACTGCTCGAACCCGATCTTTTTTACAGCGCACAGGACAGAGGACCACGCCCTGAGCATGGGGTAACCGATTTTAAGAGGGATCTTGCAGACTACAAGAAGTTTGATGGTCAACCGTTCTCTGCCAGATTGTATGCAGATCTTCTAAAGGTTTCCGGTGTGGATGAGGTAGTCACCGTGCATAATCACTCACATTCGGTAAAACACATTTTCATGGATCGTTTTTCCGGTTATTTCCACAATCTTCAGCCTTCAGATGTATATGCCAGTTATATGAAAGATTCCGATATTGTCGATGAGAATAACTTGGTTCTTTGTGCTCCCGATAAAGGGGCGGAATCCTTTGTCTATGAGGTAAAAGAAGAGCTGGGAAATCCGGAGATCCCCGTGTTACTACTTTCAAAAGAGAGGATGGACGAACGGGAGGTAGAAATAGAGGTGGCTACAGATTCGCCAGCGAGTCTGGATGATGTGGAAGGCAGGGAAGTCGTCGTTATTGATGATATGGTTAGAACAGGACACACTGTGACAGAAGCCTGCAAACTCATAAAAACTGCTTCGCCCAGGAGGGTGGTTTTGTTCGTAACCCATTTCTACTCCAGCAGGGAAGGAAGGATTAACTTAAATGATCCTTCAATCGATGAGATAGTAACTACCAATACGATCCCTCAGATATTAAACAGGGATTCCCAGGGCAGGCTGAGACACAAAATGGTTGTTCTGATGCTGGAGAGATGGATTTCCCATTATATACTGGAGATGATGGGATATCCCATTGCAGGGCTTACAAAACCTCTTTACCGTGAGGATATGTCTTCAAAAAATCCCAGGTGGAAAGGGAGAATGGGGCCTCTATTTTCAACAACTTACATTCAATAATCCTATAGGTTAATACGATTATAATAACAGAATGGCAAGGATAAATAACAACGATAGGTTCAGGATTGGTATCGTAAGCGGAAAGCTGGGTGATGTGGACGGTGTGTCTCTGGAAGTGGAGAAGTGGATAAAGATACTCAAGGAGATGGGGCATGAGATCTTCACCATAACCGGGAAGTACACAAATCCCCTGGAGAGTGTTAAAAAAGAGAACCAGCTTATACTGGAGAAGATAAGTTTTACCTCCCCTGAACAGAAAGAAATTGAGAGACTCGTTTTCCCTCACTTAAAAAAAAATCCTCCTCATCTTGCAGAAAAAGAGAGGGCAGCCATAGAGGCAAAGCTGGAAGCAGAGGGGAAGGAAGTTGCAAATATCCTTTTTGAGTATATTCAGAATAAAAATATAGATGTAATTATTGCGCAAAACACCAATGCCATGCCCATGACCTTAATAGGTGGTATGGCAGTATTTAAGCTTGCCACGGAAAACCGGGTTGCAACAATTTTCCATCATCATGATTTCTGGTGGGAGAGGAGCAGATTCAGTCATAACCGAATAGAGAGCCTTTTAAGCAGAATCATGCCCCCGGCAGATCCCGGTTTAGAGCATATTGTTTTATCTACCTATGCTGAACATATCCTTAGAAGCCTTAAGAGGGTTCAACCCAAAGTAATTCCCAACTGTGAAGACTTCGATAATCCCGTATGGCTGGATGAGTACAATCGTGATTTTCGAAGCGACATGGGCTTCAGAGATAACGATATTCTCGTGGTTCAACCCACTAGAATAGTAAGACGGAAGCGCATAGAAGACTCCCTTCAACTGATAGGAAAGCTTAAAAGAAAATACAAATGTCTTGAGGACAGGATTCGCTTCATTATATCTCTCTATCAGGGAGATGAACCGGACATCGAGTATGTTGATGAGATTAAAAAGCTTGCAGAACATGAGGGAATACCCCTCTATATGATCTCTGGTAGAGTAAGTTCTATCAGAAAGATAGATGACAGGGGAAGAAAGATATACACCAACCGCGATATATTGGCCAATGCGGATATAGTAACCTATCTACCCAGATGGGAAGGATTTGGAAATGCTCTGCTTGAGACTATTGCAGCCAAAGTTCCTCTGGTTACCACCACCTACCTTGTATATAAAACCGATATAAAAATTATGGGGTTTAAGAATATAGAAATTCGCGATATATACGATGAGGAGGAGAGGCTGGCAATTCCGGAAAGGGTACTCGATGAAATGTACTATATAATTACCCATCACAGGGAAAAGGAGAGGATAGTAAACCGCAATTTTCGAATAGCGAAGAAAGAGTTTGGGATAAAGACATTGCGAGATAAAATAGCCTATGTTCTTAAAGACTATTCTGAGGAAATAAAAGCTTCCCGAAAGAGGATAAAAAAGAGCAAGCGTCTCTATTCGGTGTAAAAATAATACGATACAGATGAACGAAGATTGTGCTTTATGAAGGTAAGCATTTTTCGAGGGAGACTCTCCGCCTCAAGCTGCATTGCAGTCTCAGAACCCTGAAGCTTGTGGTGGAGAGGTCTCTCACCAACGCGCCTCTCTTTTAATAAAAGCACAATCTTCGTGGCATCCCATATTTTCTAAAACTGCAACCGAATGTTTACATTCGCCCCGAGAGATTTACCGAGAATATTGTACATAAGTGATATATCTGTTTTTAATACCCATAAATTGATGGAAAGCCCTCCAAAAGCCCTGAACATGAATCCAGGTGCACCCGATTGCACGATAATTCCGTCGGCAGTGAGATCGGGAAACTGCTGGGTCTTATCAATCTGCTGTGCTTCTTTAAAGAGCCTGTTTAACTCATCCTTCTCTTCCTCGGTTAAGGGCTTACCATCTTTTAAAATTTCTGTATACATTCCGCCTCCTGCTTTAGAAAGAGCAAAGGAAGCTCCTGCACCAATATAAGGAGTGAAGAGGAGTAGTATTTTCTTGCTTATCTGAGCCTTTAGATCGATCATGTGGGTCTGCCATCTGAAGGCGAGGCTTGGATCTTGAAGTTCAAGGGTACTGGTCTCATAGGTGATTTCTTCAGTTTTAATGGAGCTTTCAACGGGAACCTTAAAATCGGTTATGTGAATATTACTTCCCAGAAGACCGGGAATGGCGAACCCTCCTCTTATAAAGTTGTATCCACCGCCTACAGAAATGTGGGGAAGCCAGAAAGTCTGTTTTACCAGGTTAACCCTTATATCGCCTCCTGCCATGAAGTAATCGATATTCATTCCTGTAAGCTCTTTTATATCGAACTTACCCGGAATATAGGGAATGAAGCCTATCTTAAAACCTAGATCAGCCCTTTTGAATATAAGACCGAAACCTCCAAGGCGAAAATCAATGGAATATGCCGGAAAGGGAACCCCCAGAAGTTCTACAGGAACCTGTGGTGGGAGCTGATCGATGAGTGCTTTATCATCGATATTAAACATATCAAAGACATTGCGGAAATAAAACAGGGGTATTGTTCCGAAACCCACGGATGGGCCGAAACCGAGGTGGGGAAACTGGCCGATATATGCAGTTGACCACTGAAGTCCCACAGTGGAAGTCATTGGCAAAGCATCGGCTGCACCCTCGGCGAAATCTTTAAATGCTTCCTTCATTTCTTCGAAGGAAAAATCCTGTGCAAAAACCCCGGTAAGGGGAAGTGTCAGGATTAGAAGGATCATTATTGCCTTTCTCATGGTAATCTCCTTAAAGTAATGTTACATAGAGAAGTATAGCACTTTTTGTGGTTTTTTCATTAGTTCATCTGACTCTACCTGCAGATATGGATAAAATTTTCTTTTAATAAAATCAAATGAGGTGCTTCCCATTTCCCACGGCAGGTATTAAATTTATGTCAATAATATCAGGAGGTATGCAAGATGGATGAACAGGATAAATCGAAGCTGCAATCCTTTATAAGCGACCTGGAAGGGCTTAAATCGAGAAATCCTGAAGAATCCAAGTTTAAAGACTGGAAGGAGAAAGTAGAGAAAAAGTTAGAAGAGGTATTCGGCAAGAACTCGGAGCAACTGGGGAGATTCAAGAGAATAAAGTTTTTCGATTTCTCCAGTCGAAACAGAGCCAAGGAGGCTCCATTGAGCGAGGATGAAATAAAGAGATACGTTCAGGCTCTGGATGAAGCTAAAAGGCTGCTCTATAATTTTCTATAATTTTATTCTAAAAGGGCAGCCTGGCTCTTATACTCATCTTCCAGAACAATACAGCTCATCCCCTCAACAACGGGGACGAGGCGCGGACATATACACGGGTCATGTCGTCCTTTTACTATGATTTCTCGCTCTTTTCCGTGTATATCTATCGTTCTCTGAGGCACTGAGACCGAGGAGGTTGGTTTTACTGCAATACGAAAAACAATCTCCTCTCCTGTGCTGATTCCGCCCAGAATGCCTCCTGCATTGTTAGATAGAAAACCAGATGCATCCATCCAATCATTGTGTTCACTCCCCCTCATATCAACACAACCAAAACCTCTGCCAAACTCTATTCCCTTTACACCACCAAGTGAGAGCATGGCTGCTGCGAGCCTTGCATCCAGCTTTTCAAAAACAGGTTCTCCCAGACCGGCCTTTACCCCCTTGATTCGACACTCCACAATACCTCCAGTACTGTCACCCTCTTTGGCCAGAGCACCGATTTTCTCAAGCATCTTTTTGGCGGCCTGTAAATCGGGCGCTCGTAGGGGATTTTTTTCGATTACATCGGGATCGAAGGTACTGCACTCAACACCTGCTGCCCTGAGAGTATAGGCTGAAACCGTTACACCACGTGCTAAAAGAAGCTTTCTGGCCAGTGCACCTGCGGCAACTCTTGCAGCGGTCTCTCTTCCGGAAGCCCTGCCGCCTCCTCGATAATCCCTGAGACCGTATTTTTTATAAAAGGTAAAATCGGCATGCCCGGGGCGGAAGAGCTCCCTTATCTCTTCGTAGTCTTTTGGTCGGATGTCGCTGTTGTAGAGAATCATGGCTACAGGGGTTCCCGTTGTTTTGCCATTAAAAACACCGGAAATAATGTGTACTCTGTCAGACTCTCTCCTGGAAGTGGTAACTTCGGACTGTCCAGGCTTTCTCCTGTCAAGCTCTCTCTGAATATCTTTTTCACTTATAGATACTCCGGGGGTTACTCCGTCCACTACCACTCCGATTGCCTTACCGTGGGATTCTCCAAATGTGGTTATTCTGAAAAAATTGCCGAAACTATTACCGGACATAGTAACCGTCCTCCTTGCAACTGTTTCTGTTTAACTCCACCACAAGGTGAGCATTATTAAAGAGAACCACATGGTGCCGGATTTAGCCATCACCTTTATCCGTTATTGCACTGAAGAATCTGAAGTCGGCAGCGGAATGGGAGAAACCTGCATCGAGAAAAGAATCGAGAGATAAAAAGAAATAGGGGCGTAAATCCCGGTAAATGTTGAAAGTTCTTTCGAATGAAGGATCGAACCTTATGCTCACACCCGCACCCAGAGGCAGAATTCCCCCTACGGGAGTTCCCACATTGAAGATCAGCTCTACTCCTGTATAGATATAATCCATGATTATATTGAGCTTTTCAGGGTCAAACCCTGCCGTTCCCTCAAAGTGTATACCTCCTCCTATACCCTGCAGGTTAAAACCAAAAGGAAGAGGAACATCGAGCAGAGCAATTGAGTATAGATAATCCAGCGCTCCGAGAGCCCTTACGGTTGTTTCCTGTTCTTCCGGGTCGAATATCCCCCTTCCGGTTATTGTTTTGTAGCCGAGAAGATTTGGGGTGGTATAGGAGATCTTTATTCCCGGTTTAATCACATGGTGTGGAACCGGTGAGGGGATAGAGAGGGAAAAGGTTCCTCTCAGGCGATAGCCCGGTTCTGTTCCGGGAAAAACAGGAATGGGGAAATCTCCATAAAGAGAGATGAAAGCTCTCTTCAGGGGAAAGAAATCTTTTGGAGCCCTTGCTTTTGTCATGGAGAATCTTGCAGTTCCGAATCCGAACAGACGATTCTGCCTCTCCATACCCGAAGAGCCGAATATCTGGGGAAAGGAGAAGTCCCTCTCAGATGAAATGAGGTACTGATGCTGTATTCCCGGATGAATTGAAAATGCTGTACCCGTATTAAACCAATACTTCTCTACCAGGGGAATACCCAGACTGAAGGATTGAGCCATCAGTTGATAAGAACCCGATTGTTCTGTGCTTAAATACGACTGGGAGATGCGATACGTCAGGGAAAGGATCCAGGGTTTAAGGTAAATGCTTAAATCTATTCCGGGTTGAAATACATCAAATCGGGATGTAAGTGCCATACTCCACGATGCCTTACCTAGATTGGAGTTACCGTAAGAGTAGATCCCTGCACCCGGTATAAGCCCCTGCGAGAAGAGAGGATCAAAGTAAAACGGTACGGGCAGCCAATAGAGGGGTTTGGGGAAATCGAGGTAAGCACGGCTCTCCAAATCCCCGGCAGGAACAACATTGGCCTGGGAATCTGTGTATCCGTACACGGATCCGGTAGGATTTTGCCTTACCGAAATACCTGAAATATTTGCCGCATCAGATTGTACTGCCTTTAACTCGGGTAGTTCATCTTTTGAAACACTCTTGAGTAAGTAACCCATGGAAGAGTAGGAAGCATAAACAAGGCTTTCGGAAGAGATATCTCCTGCATAAGCCGCCACCGGATCACTCCAGAGAGGGGTGATTTTATTCTGTGATATATCGAGAGTGTACAGAGATAGACTCCCATCCCTGTCGGAGGAGAAAAGAATTGTATAATTATCTAAAAATGTGGGAAAGTATTCCCCGTGAGTATCGGGTCCGGTTAATGGCCTAGCCCTATCCGCATTGAAGTTTTTTGGAAATGAAGCCGGATCCGGCTCGGTGATCGCCCTGTCTGGTCGGGAGTATTCAATTATCCATATATCCTGTACACCCTTGTGGTTAAGAACAAAAGCGATTTTCTCCCCATCGGGAGAAAAAACAGGATTATACACGTTGGCCTCTTCCATTGAAAATAGAAGTTTCGGTTTTCCCGTTTTAAGATCTACCTCCACCAGTCTGGAGTAAGGACCGGCCTTTTGTACCGCTACGAGCTTACCTCCGTTTTTTGAAATTGCAGGTTGCCAGAGGTGGGCGCCTCTGGTGATCCTTTTTATTTTTTTTGTTCTTAGATCATAACTGTAGAGATCGGAGGTAAGAATCGATCCTGCCGGATGAACACTTTTAGATTTATACGTAGCAAATACTATCTGCTTCCCCGCTGCTACCGTATAGGATGAGTAATCCGTAAGACTGGTTTCTACAAGTAGATCTTCATCTCCGGTTTCCGGATGAAAGAGAACAAGAGCCGGAGGCTTATCGAGGGTGCTTCTGTACAGATACCATCCATTATCCGTTATCCTGGGTAAATAATAATTTCCGATTCCGGCGGGAGATACGATTTTACCCCCGGATGCGCTGTATTCTTTTAAGTACTTCTGTTCGAGCTCCCATTTCATCCCACCGAATATCTGCCGTACCGTCTCTCCGGTAACTTTCCTGATCGAATAGGCAGGGCCGAGAAAAGGAAACCTGGCAAACTCCCGGGTAATCCTTAACAATACATCATCGCCGAACCTCTCCATCATGTAGTTAATAAGCAGATATCCGGCTACATAGATCCTGTTTTGAGGGGGATATGATGATGAATAGCCGGCCTGTTTCAAAGTAAAGAGATCACCTTCCATTATGAAGGCTTTATAGATCATCTCGAAAAAGGGATTTCTGCCCCTTCCACCCTTCGTAAACATGGTCTCGAAATTGGTTGCAATACCCTCTACCATCCATCCCGGCATGAGAACGCTGTCTATAACCCTTAAATGCCTGCCGAATATTCTGGATAAAAACTCAACCACACCCTTCTGATAGGTTAAATGGATGTAATGTGTAAGCTCGTGTATTAAGAGGATTTTTAGCCAGTTCTCCGTTTTTGAGCCGATCCACGGTTCGGTGGGAGAGGTTACATAGAGATGTAAGGCCGAGGGGAAAGAGGAGAAATAGCCGTTTGCCGTATCGATTCTGCCATGGATTATGCAGACAACTTTCTTCGGATAAGATTCGAAATATGCTGTAACCCGATCATAAACATCTTCACAAAAAGAGAGAAGCTCCTCCACCGATTTCCTGTCCCGTTCCTCGAAGATAAACTTAAAGTGTTCGCTCTCTGCTGTTTTCCATCCTGAATAGACTTCTTCGGATGCCAGGAGCAATGGATGTGCCATAAAGATGGCAGTTAAAAAAATCAGTACCCGAATTAAAGATTTTACTAACATCAATACGCTTTTCCTTCCGATAACAGGAGATTTTTAAGAGGTTGCGGTTTTGCTATTTCAAAACCCTGGGCGTAATCCACACCCAGTTCGATCAATTTTTCGATTATCGAGGCGTTGTTCACAAACTCGGCAATTGTTTTTATGCCTATTATGTGTCCCAAGTTGTTGATTGCCTCTACCATGGCACTGTTTAACGAGTTTATGTGCATATCCTGGACAAAAGAACCGTCTATCTTTAAGAAATCTACCGGTATATTTTTAAGATAACTGAAGGATGAAAATCCGCTTCCGAAATCATCAAGAGCAAAGGTGCATCCGATCTCCTTTAATTCGTGGATAAACTTGCTTGCCTTAATCATGTTGCTGATGGCGGCGGTTTCTGTTATCTCGAAACAGAACCTCTCCGGTTCAATATCGTAGGATTCCAGTTGTGTATAGATATAGTCTAAGAAATGTTCGTCGGTAACGGACTCTGCCGATAGGTTCACTGTAAACATCATTTCCGGATTATTTTCTCCCTGCCTATCTTTTATCTTCTGGTACATCATCATGGCTGTTCTTACAACCCATCTATCGATTGAAGGCATGAGATTGTACCGTTCTGCGGCAGGAATAAAATCGGCAGGGGATATTATTTCTCCTTTCTCATCGATCATTCTCAAAAGGATTTCACATTTTTCCTCTCTTCCGGCATTATTTTCGGAAAGGGGGATGATGCTCTGGAAATAGAGTTGAAACCTCTCCTCTTCGAGTGCCCTGGTAAGTTGTGTAATCCACTGCCTCTCACCCTTGCGCTGGAGAAAGAGAGAATTGGAGGTTTCGTATACTTTAATTCTTCTACCACCCTCTTCTTTTGCAAGATGCCAGGCATCATCGGCTGCAGCCAGAATGTTTTGAATGTCCTTTGTCTCGGAGTCGATCATAACGAGTCCAACGCTCGAGTGAATGTTAAATGTTTTACCCTCCCACTCCAGTTTCCGCTCGCTTAGTTTACTGTGCAGCCGGGTGGCTATGTGGAGAGCCTGCTCTCTGTTTGAGTCTCTGAGTAGAATTCCGAACTCATCTCCGCCCATACGGGCACAAATATCGCTCCCCCTGAGCACTGTTTTTATGATTGATGTAGCTTCAAGGAGTAACTCATCTCCTGCAGCGTGCCCGCATGTATCGTTTATCAGCCTGAACTGATCTATGTCTATAAGGAGAAAAGCATGCTGGCGATTTTCCGTACGTGCCGTCTTAATAAAATACAGGAGGGACTCGGAAAATTGTGCCCGGTTTAAAAGCCCGGTTAAGGCATCGTGGCTGATCTGGTAATTCAGCTTCTCCGACATCTTTCTGCGCTCTGAAATATCCCTTAGAACAATAACATACCCCTCTACTTTATTGTCCCTGTTTCTAATCTGTGAATAGCTGCCTTCTACAGGAACCTCTTCTCCATCCGGTTTTTTTACAAGTACATTTTTAAAGATACCGGAAGAGTTTTGGGTTTTATTAATTATGAAGGGCAGGATGAAAGGTTTTAAATAATTTTCATCTATGAGAGTAAGTACGTTTTCCAGGGGCTGGCCTTTTATCTGATCTTCCCGTAAGCCGATTATTTTTGCTCCCACAGGGTTCATGAATTGAATTTTGTTTTCCCTGTCTGTTGCTATGATCCCGTCTTCTATGCTGTGGAGTATGGCAGAGAACCATCTCTCCTGAGTTTTTAACTTTTTATCGATACTGTGCTTGTAGAGGGCTATGTTTATAGTGGAGTGTATCTCCTTCTCTTTAAAAGGCTTGACTATATATCCGAACGGCTCTGCTTCTTTGGCTCTTTCTAAAATTTTCTGATCTGCATAGGCGGTGATAAAGATGATGGGCAGTTGTAGTCTCTGATTAATAATCCTTGCGGCATCGATCCCGTCGATATCTCCCGCAAGCATTATATCCATAAGAACTACATCAGGCAGAAGCCTTTCGGCCTTCTCGATTGCCTCGCCGCCTGTTGCAACTACCCCGATGACAACGTAACCGTATTTCTCAAGCCTCCTCTGGAGATCGAGGGCGATTATTTTTTCATCTTCTACGATTAGAATCTTTTCATACACTTAAATCAACCTCTAGTTAAAACTGCTGTATATTCCCATAGATTTTTTTTAGGATTTTACTTTATAATTTAGAGAAAATCAAACACTTAAGATTGAATATTAGTTTAGTAGTTATTGAAAAATAATTGTCTGTACCGGTAGTGAGAGGCTTTATGTCTTTTGAAAATCCCCTGCGCTGTGTCGAAATATTTTCCTCATATCTTTCTGATGCAGCACAAAACCTGGCCTTTGAAGAGTATCTCCTCGAAACACTTCCCAAAGCTACTATAAGGCTGCTCTTCTATAGGAACAGCGATTCTGTGGTCATTGGCAGGCACCAGAACCCCTGGCTTGAGAGTAATGTCCCCTTCTTAAAAAAACATGGAATAAAGCTTATAAGGCGTATATCCGGCGGGGGAGCTGTGTTTCATGATGCAGGTAACCTCAACTTCTCATTTATAATGGAGAAAGAAATCTTTAACCGGGAAAGAAACTTGACCATTATACTGCGGGCACTCGATAAGCTGGGCATAAGGGGAGATTTGAATAAAAGGTTTGATCTGATGTATGGAGATAGAAAGTTCTCGGGTAATGCCTTTTGTTTCAGAAGGGGGAAGGTGATTCATCATGGCACCATTTTGCTGAAAACTACTTTACACAAGCTAAGGTTGTCTCTGCAGGGAATGGTGGATAATATAAACACAGCAGCTACTCGATCAACTCCTTCGCCGGTTTTAAATCTCTGCGATGTATCTCCCGCTCTAAATCCTGAAGAGGTAGAAGATGCCGTAAAAGGCACTTTAAGGCAGGTATGGGGTAAATCTGCTCAAATACAAAAAACTGCAGTGTGTGATTTTCCAGACTACAATAACGACAAAATAGAAGAGTTATACAGAAGAAATTTAAGCTGGGAGTGGAACTACGGGAGAACACCCGATTTTTATTTCTTTCTTCCCTCCTTTAATGGTCTTAAAGGAAGAATCGATTTAAAAGTAAAGAAGGGCTTTATTGTAGATGTTTATACAGAGTCTCAAGAATTAAAATCTTTCCTCATCGATAAGTTCAAAGGCAGCCCCTTTGAACCCGAACTTGTAAATGTTTTCTTCATAGGGATAAGAAATGAAGTTTGAAAACAAGATAGATCAAAAGATTCTTCAAAGGAGAGAGCGCCCGAGAGAGGAAGACCTGAGAGGATACTATTTCAGAGACACCACGGCCATAATCCACTCCTATCCTTTCAGAAGATTGAAACACAAGACCCAGGTATTTTTTTCTCCTAAAAACGACCATATCTGTACGCGGATAGAGCATGTCATGCACGTAGCCACGATATCGGCTACTCTCTGTAAGGCGCTGGGGCTGGATGTTGATATGGCCTGGGCTATAAGTCTGGGGCACGATCTGGGGCATGCACCGTTTGGGCATGTTGGAGAGAAGATTCTCGATAATCTGCTTAAAGAGAGGGGGGGTAGATTTATCCATGAGCTCTACTCGCTGAGGGTTGTGGATCATCTGGTTAATTACGGAAAGGGGCTTAACTTAACCTATGCTGTAAGAGACGGAATAATCACCCACTGCGGCGAGCAGTTTGAGCAGGAAATGAGACCCGATTTCGAGTATAAGAATCTTAAAAAAATAAAGACGCTCGGCAGCTATCCTGCCACTTGGGAAGGTACGGTGGTAAGAATGGCCGATAAGGTTGCCTACCTGGGTAGAGATATGGAAGATGCCATCCAGCTAAAGCTCATTCGAAATGAGGATATTCCAGGTATTGTATCGAAGCGTCTCGGAAGTAAGAACAGTGAAATTATAGATACACTTGTAAATGATATAAGCTCTGTATCTCCTAGGAAAGGAGCGATTGCCCTTTCCGATCCTGTTTACGAGGCAGTTATGACCTTAAAGAGTTTTAACTATGATCATATCTACGAAAATCCAACGCTGGCGGGGTATCACAAGTTTTTCGAAAGGATTTTAACCACTCTGTACGGCTATCTTTTAGAATGCTTCGAAAAATACGGTTTTGATTTTCAAAAGTACAACCAGGAGAGAAATATGCTCTCTCTTCGTTTTGCCGATTATCTTAAGAAAATGCACGATTTTTATAAAAACATGAACGGAGGGTTTGATAACCTGGTAATCGATTATATTGCAGGTATGACTGACGACTATGCGATAGATTCTATCAAGGAGATAATGATCCCGCGGAATCTGGAGAGCCAGCTTGAGAAGTTTATTATTACCTGACGGCATGTGTGAAGTACATATTGTTTATGTAGTATTCGTTGAACCTTGCCGAGGAGGAAAGCTCGATATAATCTGCTTTTGAAACAATTTGCTCACATTCCCGAAGAGCCTTCTCAGATATCAAGGCTGCGGCCGCGCCGGTTCCGGCTGCATTTCCGATGGCAATTATCCTTTCTCTCAACTCGTGAGGCAGTAGACCTATAATAATAGCGCTGTTTTTGTTTATGTAACTTCCGAATCCGCCTGCCAGATAGAGCAGATGGGTCTCTTCTATGCTCTTACCGGCATGCTCCATCAGAACCTTAATACCTGCAGAAACGGCGGCTTTAGCAAGCTGTATCTCTCTTACATCTTTCTGAGTGATAAGGATAGAATCACCCTTTGCGGTCTCTTCTTCGTAAGCAAGAATAAAAGCAGGTTTTCCATCATCTTTAATCAGCCGGCTTGAAAGATTTTGTCCCTCTCTCGTGGGAATCTCTTCTTTTGTTAGAAATCGTCCGGTCTTATCCACAATCCCGTATTTAATAAGCATCGCCATGGCATCAATTATACCTGAGCCGCAAATACCCAGAGGTTTCTCCTGTGCAATTGTGGTGTAGCGTAGTTCTCCCTTGACAACATCAACCGTATTGATTGCGCCTGCCACACCTCCCATTCCGTTTCTGATCTTAGCCCCTTCAAAGGCCGGACCTGCTGCGGTTGAACAGCACAAGAACCCGTCCCTGTTGCCCAGTACTATTTCTCCGTTGGTTCCCACGTCAATAAAAAGGTTCAGCCTCCTATCCCTGGTAAATCTGCAGGAGAGAAGACCTGCCACAATGTCTGCTCCTATATAGCCTGAAACACAGGGAAGAAGATATACCTTTCCGGTTTCTGCTATTTTAAGCCCCAGGTCACAGGCTGTATAGACAAGCCTGGAAGTTGCCACAGGCACGAAGGGTACATTGGCAATATTTTTTGGAGGAAGTCCCCCTGCAAGATGCATCATTGTGGTGTTGCCCGCAAGCACACAACTGTAAATCTCGGACTGATTTACCCCGTTTCTACCGGCAAGTTTTTGAATCATTTCGTTTAATTGATTTATAATGATTTTATGCAGGGTCTTAAGTCCGTCTTCTTTCTGGATGGTATGGTTTATCCTTGAGATAACATCCTGACCGTAGGACTTCTGTGCATTGAGAGCCGACAGAGCATCTATACGCTTTCCCGTATTCAGGTTAAGCAGGTAAGCCACCACCGTGGTTGTCCCGATATCCACTGCTATACCGTAATTTTCCGACGAAGTGTCTCCCGGCTCCAGATTGATAATTTCGGTATCGTTGTGTACAACGGTAATTCTATATTTCCTTTCTCTTATGGTTTGAGGAAGACTGGGGAGTATCTTGAGATCAATTTTCAAATCGGGCTTTCCAATTGTTTCACGTAGTCTTCGTAAGTCGTCCCTCTGATCTTCAAGAGATGGTTCAGGCAGGTGGAGATATTTTTTCTTTATCCACGGTGAGACTTCAGTAATGTATTCAGTTCCGTCCTCCTGTATCTCCACATGGTAGCTTAATGGAGCAAGAATGAGTCTTATATCACCTTCTACCTGAACATTGCAGGCCAACCTGACGCCGTTTTGTTTTTCCCTATCAGAAAGGATTTTATTCTCAAAAGCGGTAAAAGGCGAAAGGGCGGCGCCTTCGATTTTTACCTTACACTTTCCGCAGGTGCTTTTCCCTCCGCAGGGAGTATCGATATGGGCCCTGTGTTGTTCACCGAGGGCATCGAGAAGGACTGTGCCTTTTTCGCATTTAATTGTTTCGGCTTTTCCATCAAACTCTACAGTAATTGTGCAATTTTTCTCATTCATCGTAAATACTCCGTGATACCGTCTGGTTTATTTGGGAATTGAACAATTCGCCTTATTAATTGATAATACAGTGTCGCTTAAGTATTATCATCCGCAGCACCAGGGGCACGCTCTAAAGTGTACGTGCCATAAACAGTAATATACATGAAATAATAAAGAGAATAAACAGAGGAGAGTCACTCATGCCTATTAACATTCCTGATGGATTACCGGCCTACCAGATACTCAGTCAGGAAAACATCTTCGTGATGACCAAATCACGAGCTCTTCATCAGGATATTCGTGCTTTAAAAATAGCCATCCTTAACCTGATGCCTGTAAAAATTACAACAGAAACCCATATACTCCGTCTTCTCTCTAACTCTCCACTGCAGGTAGAGGTGGAACTGCTTCATACGAGAACTCACGTTTCAAAACACACGCCCATAGAACATCTGGAAACATTTTACAAAACATTCAATGAGATAGAACATGAGAAGTTTGACGGGATGATTATAACCGGAGCGCCTGTTGAACAGATAGAGTTTGAAGAGGTGAATTACTGGGAAGAGCTTAAGGAAATTATGGACTGGTCTGTCCACCATGTAACCTCGGTAATGCATATCTGCTGGGCAGCTCAGGCTGGTTTATACCATCATTTTGGTATACCCAAATATCTGCTTAAGGAGAAATTATTTGGTGTTTTTGAACATACAGTTAACAATCCAAGAGTTCCACTGCTAAGAGGGTTCGACGATGTGTTCCTCGCTCCTCACTCAAGGTATACAGAGGTAAAGAGAGAGGATATTGCCGGAATACCCAAGCTGGAAGTTCTCTCGGAATCGGAAGAGGCAGGTGTGTATATAGTCGCATCTAAAAACGGAAGGCAGATATTTGTTACAGGACATTCTGAGTACGATCCGCTGACTTTAAAAGAAGAGTATGAGCGTGACATAAAAAAGGGAATAAAGATCAGCATTCCCAAAAATTACTTCCAGGATGACAACCCGGAAAAAGTGCCTGCCGTAAAATGGAGGAGTCATGCACATCTGCTTTTTTCAAACTGGCTAAACTATTATGTGTACCAGATTACCCCATACGATCTGAATGAAATAAAATAAAATAGCTTTAAAAGATTGAAAAGTTAGGTGGCAAGGGCTAAAGTTAATAAATAAGAAATAATAAAAAAACAGTTTAACAAGGAGTTAAGTTTATGAGGAAAAAATTAATCGTTCTCATCCCTATTGTTATTGCAACTGTCATTGTGATCACAGCATGTGCGTCGGGTCGGGGGGCGGCCGGAAAGTCGAGCGTACCGAAAAAAGCGGATATTCCTGAGTGGTATCTCAATCCGCCTCAAGCAGATGATGCTTTTTACGGGGTAGGTTCCGCCAGAATGTCAAAGCTCGATACTTCCAGAAAAATGGCAATTGCCAGAGCGAGGGAGGATATTGCCTTTCAGATGAATGCATCGATAAAAGCGGCAATAACAGACTATGCACAGGAAGCGGGGGTGGATGATAACAACCAGGTCATCTCATTTGTAGAAACAGTATCCAGGCAAATTACTGACACAACTCTTAAGGGAGCAAAAACAGAAAAAGTAGAGCTAAGCTCGGACGGAACGGTTTATGCATTGGTATCATATCCTATGAACAGTTTCCTCGAAGAAACCGAGAAAGAGTTTGTCAGAAACGAAGATGCTGCCTTTGCAGAGTTTAAAGCTCAGCAGGCGCTCGAGAGGTTGAATGCAGAGCTTGAAAATAATCCGCCAAAGGCAGGTGCATCCTCCAAGTAGAAAAATCAAGGGACAGGATGAATTAGCCTGTCCTTGCGAAAATGGTTTTTTTTAATGTAAATAAAGGCTCGTTGGGGAGCTCCTATGACCTCATGCTTTAGGGTTCGCAAACTCACATGCAGCATGAGTTCAGGGAGCTCCCACGATAAATGCTTTTTCTAAGAAATCAGATATAAATGATTTGTATCACAGGATATAAACCACATATTATTTCGGCCATATTTTCGATAATCGCATGTCTTATTTTTCTAGGAGGTTGTGCCTCTACCCATAATACAGATAAGAGATGGGGCAGCGGCATTTCTTCCTCTCTTTCGGAAAAACTTGCACTTATGGGGGATACACGACCTCTTAACGGAAAACCAGTTTTCTTTGCAGCATCATCCCGTTATCTGGAAAGGGAGAGAGAAGAAGAGATATGTCTGGACAGGGCTGCCTCCCAGGCAGCAAAGTATTTTTACCTTAAAGGAAGGGCGGAGCTGCTCCAGGAGAAAACAACGGGTAAGATAGGTTACCTCCAGGAGATGGATATCTATTACAACAAGGAACTGATACCCGTATTGCGGAAACATCTTAAAATTCTGGATAAAGTTCAGGATGAGAGTGGTACATATATTCGTGCTCAACTGGATGGGGAGATTTCTCTGCACATTCCATGGGAGCCGAAAGCACTTCCAGGGAAAACGCCTCGATGGATAACCGGTACCCCGGATATACCCGGCTATCACAGCGCTGTGGGTGTGGCACACAGAATGAGACTCTTCCCCGATTCCGTAGAGGCAGCCGACCGGAAAGCACTGGAATCACTGCTGGGTTTGATCTCCATGAAGATAAAGTCAATACAGGATAGAATAACTGTGGATACTCTCGGCACTGCTCAGAGAACAACCAGTATTGAAGTAGCGGAAGCCGATATGGAAGGTTTCTATATTCTATCGCG